>ENA-OPFH01000002-OPFH01000002.1-human-gut-metagenome-genome-assembly--contig:-NODE-2-length-60460-cov-3.849748_pt1 | contig 60460 bp, 56 predicted proteins | sample MGYA00241310_ERZ501554 | MGnify/ENA primary metagenome ERZ501554 (study PRJEB25962, sample SAMEA2042426) | human gut metagenome | biome: human gut; feature: human-associated habitat; material: faeces...
TGTTTTTGCAGACCTTATCAAGGTTGAACTTTGCAAAAATGAGCAGCGAAGCAAGTTCTTGGTTGATGCAGTCAAGCAGATGAGACAAGAGAATGATGTTTTCTCGAAGGTATTGCAGGACAAACTTGAAGTGTTGTTTTTTTCACCTCAAAAGAAGGTTGTAACCCATCGCTTCGAGCCAACTTCAAAGTATGTTCTTCTTTTCATTGGTGGCTTGGCTCTATCTCTTGTTCTCTCCATTTGGGGCAATCTCACCCAATGGCGAGCGCATCAAGATTGGGAGGAGGCTGACTTGAAATATCGTGCTTTGAAGATGGTTCTTCCATCTAACGATCCAAATGTTCGATACATCGAAAAGAACTTTTCTGTATGCCCAAATAAAGAAGTTATTGAGAAAGTGAGAACTCATGTAAATATTTACGAGGACTCAATTCGCTATCATAACGAAATGATACAGATGGCAGCAATTAAAGATAGCATTGCTAATAGCCTATTTAAAGAGGTGAATGAAATTAAAAAGAAAATTAATCAGAAATAATAGATAACGACCAACGGGTACAAGCGCATTCTTCGCTTCGAATCGGGTAGGAGGTAAATGCTAATCATAAAAGGCAGTTGCCTCCTATTTTCACATTTACCGACCTCCCACACCAGGCTTATTAGGGACTTGCACCCATTAGATAAGCTCATGCCGAGCAATCGAGTAGGAGGAAAACGAAGCAGTTTTCTTCCTGCTCGATTCACTTGTTGCGTCTGTTTTTTGAATCCATACCTTTAGAGAAAGCACGAAGTTGTTGCTTCCCAAGGAGGCCATGAAGTGGTGATGAACGGAGAATAACACTATTCACTCTCTCTCGGAGGGTGTGACAGAAGTTCTTTTTGTACAAACACTCCTTTCTCGAACTTCCATTTTCCAAACTCATAATCAACGGCAGAACCACGGCTGAAAGATTCAATAATCTTTTCTTTTTCGTTAAGCGTAGGATTGGGAATATCATGGAATGATGGAACAAACAAGAACTTCTGCTTGACTTCATTCCAGACATAAGCATCCCAATATTCCACACCTTGATTTCCGAATTGTCCCAAATATACCAACAGATCTTTATTGCCATCAAACGTCACATCAGCCATCAGACAGCTATCCTTCCGGCCACCATTTGGGTCAAAAGTATCGTCCTTTGAATAAGAGAAAGGTATAATTTGTACAGTTTTCTCCCCTCGCATAATAAATACTTCAAAATCGAAATCCTTGGACTTGGGAGATTGTGTTCTTATAACAGCGTTAAGCGTATCTTCCGATGCAATATCTTGCTTGGTAAAGACCTTGCCCGAAATCACACTATCGGTGTCAATAGACATGCTGTCTTTGGTAGGGTTTCCCTGCCCCACCTTACTTTCCTTGCAACCGAAGATCAACATCAAAGAAAGTATTACTAATGTACTATCGATAATTCTTTTCATTGTCTTTAAATATTTTGATCATTTCATTGCGTTATTTTTTATTATTGTATGCAAAGGTAGTGCTTTTAGCCTTTAAGCCACTATCACACAACCCCTTTCTTTGAAAAGAACGTAAAATCAATAGTATTATTGCGATGATTGTACTTTTATTAATCGTTTCACTCGTTGTACGGTATTTACCCCTTAAACGGATGATTTCCCGACAACAGGAGTCAATAACATTACAATAAGTCCACAAAAGGAAGAACAGATATATGATTTGTCTGGGAAAAAGGTAATATCTACAACTCATTAAAAAGAAAAAATTAGAAAGGAATTATGGAAAGCGATATTTGCCCATAATTCCTTTTTATTTTTATATGACCCCACCAACTCCAATTGGATATAATCAAAACGGTACGACCGGTTTCCAGAAATCGCTAATTTGATTTAGTTTCAAGTTTCTCTTCCAAACATTAGCTTTAATAAAATGCTCTTCATAAACAGCCCTGTCTCGCTCTGGATAAATGTTCCCTTTCCAATATTGTCTCAATTCGGCAACCTTAATGAGATGTCCATTGGTGCATACATATTTTGCATATTCGTTCTCTGCGGAAGAAACATACACTCTTGAAAGAATACACTTGTATTTGTCGCTGATTTTGGGGTTTGGAATATCTTTGAATTCTTCAATTTTGTCATAATGCTCAGTATTAGGATTCCAAACACATGCATCAAAATGTTCAGTGCCAGAAGCACCAAAGCTACCCAAATAAAACAGCACATCTTCTTTTATACCGTCAAAATTCAAGTCAGTCAACAGACAACTATCAATACGTTCTTCATTTGGTACAAGATCATCATCTTCAGGATATTTGTATCCGAAGCGATGAATGGTCTTGTCGCCACGTTTTATAATCACTCCATAATCAACATCGTCAACCTCATGCTCTATCATAAGGCTTAGAGTGTCGTCATTACTTCTCATAGAAGAATCAGAAGTTGCTTCTTTCTGTGGAACACATTTCGTTTTATTCTTATTGCATCCCCATACTACAAGAAAACTACAAAAAATGAGTAGAATAAAAACTATCTTTTTCATACTTTTTTTATTTTTATTGCGACAAAGATACAGAATTTCTTATTATTTTCTGCAAAAATTAGCAATTTTCTTACTCCACCAATAGCAATTGGATATAAATCGTGCTGTGGGAACTTCTCGCAGCCGATATAGAGCGTTTCGAAGGCATCGGTGCCGTCGGTACGGTGTTCGAGAACGTCTCCGCACCATTGCAATACTTCAAATATGTGCGCTGCTCGAACTTGTCATAGTCAATCTTGCTCACATAGTCGTAGCCGTATGACTTGTAGCCATGCACCTTTTCAAGCTGACCGCCGAGGTTGTAAGAATAGGTAATCTTCTCCTCGTCTGGATAAATCATCTCTAACCCGTAGTGCTTGGATTTTATATGGAAAAACTTTCAAAGATACAAGGGAAATATCCTCTGTTAAGCCCTGACGAATTTTAAGGCGGTTTATAGCCTTGTTTTGTTGATACTTTCATACGTCTTTATTTTATGTTTTATCTAAAGAACGATAGACATTTGTTTATTCTCATGCTACAATTCTTATTATTTATTCCATAGTTACCTTATCCTTTTTCAAAGCTAATCTTTCACTTAAGATTTCCTTGACATACTTGGCGAGAAGTTGACTATTGTCTTTTACATCAAATGCCATAAGGCTCTGTTCATGACAAGGAGTCATTCCTCTACCATCATCAGCTTGTTGCCAAAGTTCTAAATGGATTTTGCCTGTTTGAACATTCAACTTTACTATGCAAGCCACGGATTGTTGATAGTAACTTTTCAACGAACGTTCTTTAATAAACTTCAGATAAGCGGATATGGAATTTATTGAAGTTCGTATGACCATACTACTTTTACCCAAACAGAAAAATATCGCATTGGCCAATTCTTCCTCGGATGCTGTAGCAGGAAGAAAGATAATTGGTTTATCTTCTACTTGGCATCCCTCAAAAATCCGATAGAGAGTTATCACCTTGAAACCTTTTGATGAAAAGGAAATGCAACAAGACTTTTTTCTATGGGAATAGAGAAGTTTGCAAAGCCAAAATTTTATTCTTTTACACATAAACATAATGAATTCATATTTCTCCTTCCGAAGTTTATTTATAGCAAAGTTGAAATTTGCAACATATACTATTTGAAATCATTTTCGCAAGGCGCATTATAATTACATGTTAATCGCCATCCATCTTCCAATAAAGATAACACCTCTTGATATACAAAGATACATAAAATAATTGAGAATCAAAAAGATACGAGGCTAATTAACTATAAAGAGCAAAAGAAAAATGCTCAATTCAGTTGTTTGCTTCCCTAATTAAGTTTTCGGACGGCCTCCCCCTCATTCATTAATTTCAATTTTCATGACTCTTGCAAAAATAGTTATATATGGATATTTCGACTGATATTTTTTCCATTTTTCTACCCAATCTCTACTTCTTTTTAGTTCTTCTTTATCACCCGTAGTACTGTAGGAATAGTATTGACATGATTTTAATTTGCATATAGTTTCCGTTGCACCATCTGAATGTGGATCAATAAAGACACATAGTGTTTTATCTTTACAAATAAAAATATCAGCTATGCCTATATTGGAAATTCTAAGATAATTATCTTTTGGCGGTAATACTCCCCAATATTTATAAGGTGTTATATAGCATCCCTTATATGTTTTCCAAACAGTGAACTCTACTTCATTGATAATATAAAAAGTTCTATACCAAAATACCCTAAACAAAACAAATGCAAATATACAGAATCCGAGAAGGAAAGTTTTTTGTACCTTTCCTCCTCGAAAACATTTATGAGTATCTATTCGATGAAAAAACATGTCTTTTATTAAATAGGAATAAAGTTTATTATTATCTTCCAAATAACGATTTAAACCAGCCTTTTATCACATTCCAAGTATGGACTCGTCCTTCTTGTAACATTCTTTGAACTTCATACTGTTGTTGCCAGTATTTTTTGTGCCCTCTATCAAAGCCTGCTTTCTCGGCGGCCTGAGAAACCATAGCCTCTGTAGAAAAACCGCCCTTTTGTACAGATTCCAGTGCATCAAATGCCGCACGAGAAGCTTCCCAACTCTGTCCTGAGATACCTGCCATATATCCAGCACTATAGTTACCTATGTCACGTGCCGATGCAATAAATTTATTACCATTTTCATCTGTGAATGGCATCCCTCGATATGAATACTGTGTCCAGTTCAGATTTCCTCTGTTTTTAATGCCTATAGTCTTAAAGTCATATTTCTGTCCTCCTGTCGCATTGGCCATATAATAAATAACATCTATTTTACTTTTAACGATGTCTTTATCAAAGAAATTTTGCCCACTTTTATCTAACATATCAATTTGGGCTCCAACAACGACCTTATTATTACTGCCAAAGAAAGAATATTTTGTTAAAGACTTTCCAAGGATTTCTCCAGTTCTCTTTCCATCTTTTATAATATAAATATTCTTATCATTATTTAGCACACCTCCAGTTACAATATATTTATTTTCTTCATTCAATGTAACTTCAACGTGATTGCCATCAGGATCTTTGAGTTTTACAGGATTGTTTAAACAATAGGTATAGCCACTAATATTAGGATATAATTCTGTTTCGGAATCACAAGCCATCCATACACTCAATCTTGGGTCATAGTATCTCGCGCCATAATAATACAATCCCGTTTCCTCATCGAATTCCTTAGCATTGAAGAGATAAGGTGTATTCCAAATGTTGTTGCGTTCCTCTATGAAAACCTCTCCGAAAGGCACATACTCAATATGCTGCACCACCTCGCCGTCAAGGTTGGTGATGTAACTACTGCTACCCAAATGGTCTGGGTGGTAGTAGAACTGCATCTTCTCGTAGTCGTCATTCTCCTTGAAGTTGCCATTGACAGCCTTTGCCTTGGCTATATTTGCAGCCATAGCTCGTGCCTGCGCAGCCTCCAAGCTGCCGTCATTGCAGCAGAAGCCCTTGCCATCGATATAGTCGTTGTTGTCCTCGCCATTGTACGGCACTGCAAAGGTTACATAATTATCCTTGATAACCTGCAACTGCTGGGCATATTTTTGCTTATAGTCAACAGAAAGTCCATCAGTCTCACTTCCAGCATACTGGATGCGGCGTGGGTCTGAGCCGTATGAATCGAAATCGCCAATTTTGGAAACTACTCGCTGACTGCCAATATAGATGTGCTTGGTGTAACGTCCGCCTTGGTTGGCAACGAGGTAAGGAGATACATACAATGAGAACTTGGCTGTGTTTGTGCGACCTCCAGCAAACTCAGAGTTCACATAGACTTGGTCACTCTCGCCCGATGTCTTCACCGTACGCTCACCGTCTGCGTCATACCAATAATTCGTCACGAAGCCATTGTCATCAGAGGAAAGAAGACGGTTCTCCTCATCCCACTTCAACTTGCGCTCCGCTGCCTTTTCGTCAGCAATGCCGTCCTTCTTTGTGCGGCTTGTATTGACATAGACAAGATTACCGTTGGCATCATACTCGTAGGCATGACTATTGTTCACATTCTCGCTCTCCGAAGGCGTCTCCTCTGTGCGGTAGTTAACATCCTTTACATTGGCGAGTTGGAACTTCTTTCCAGTGTCTGTGCCGTATGTATAAGTAAGGTCATAGCCAGCATTCAAAGTGCCGTCAAACTGTACATTGTTCTGCGTGAGAATCTGACGCTTCGAAGTGATACGGTGCATGTTGTCGTAGCCCATTGCAAGTGTGTAGCTTGCGGTCTTGTTGTCTGCACCTGTATATGTACCAGTTGCACTAACAAGACGATAGAGGGCATCGTAAGTATAGTTATGCGCCATCTGTCCACCAGCCTTGCCACTCTGTTGCACTGACGCACCATTCACCACGCTGAGTACATTGCTCACCGCATCGTAAGTGTAAGCGTTATCCATGATGGTGTTGCCACCACTGTTCACGGTGAGGTTCTGCAATCTACGACGCTGTGGATCGTAGGTGTAGAACGTCTCAGCACCGTTGCAATACTTCAAATATGTGCGCTGCTCAAACTTGTCATAGCCAATCTTGCTCACATAGTCGTAGCCGTATGACTTGTAGCCATGAACCTTCTCAAGCTGACCTCCGAGGTTGTAAGAATAGGTAATCTTCTCCTCATCAGGATAAATCATCTCCAACAGACGGTTGTGGCTGTCGTAAGTCCATTGCGTCACGTAGGTCGCTATCGCCTGGTTAGGCACAATCATCGTGCGGCGGGTCTTCGTCACCTCGCCCATCTTGCCATAGAAAGACTCAATGGCACCTGTTCCGTCCTCACGGAGCATCAAGCGACCGATACGGTTCTGAGAGGCGTTGCGGCCACCATAGTAATACTTCACATTGTTCCCCGGGTGGTCAGGATAGTTGATACCCGTCAGACGCTGATAGTCGTAATCGTAGGTGATGAACTTGCTTTCCTTCGCAAGGTTGGCAGTCTGCTTTGTAAGCACATTGCCGAGAGCATCATAAGTGAAACTTGTAATGCCGCTTGCAGGATGGTTCACCTCAGTACGGCGGTCACCCATGTCGTAAGTAGAGGCCGTTACATTGCCCTCCGTGTCGGTGACACGGACAAGGCGCTGTATGCCGTCATACTCAAACGAGGTGGTAATCTCGCCGTCAGGACCGCTCTTCTGGATGGTCTTCAAGGTCTTGCCACTGCCATTGGTATGGGTAGCCTGAACATTTTGGAGTGCGTCTGTTACGGTTGTAACAAGTGCATGACTGCCGTTGTCAACTGTATATGCCGTAGTTGTCGTAGAGTTGTCCGGCAATGTCACTGAGGTAGCACGGTCGAGCACGTCATAAACAGTAACCGTTGGAGATACATTGTCAAATGACTTGCTGAACGTTGATTTCGATCCAGTTCCTTCCGTTGTAGGATAGAAAGACTTTGCCACACGTCCGAAAGCATCATACATGTTTCTTCCGCTGACTATCATCACATTCTCGTCCTTGGCAGAGTTTCCCTTGGATGCACTTGTCACAACACCGTCCTTCTTCACCTGCACGGCTCTTCCGGGCGTTTGCGCGAAACTGCCGATAGCGAAGCCTAACAGTAACAAAGAAGTAAACTTTCTCATGCGCTGTCAATTTGGAGTGTTTGAAAAATATAAAAACGTATGCCTCTGCCGCGCAGGGAGAGACCAGTGAGAGAGAACGGACTGCTACTACGGAGAAGAATTGTGATATAGGCTTGCTCCGTAAAGTCCTATTGTCACGTGGCAGGCCAACAGGCTTTACCACCAAAATAATGCTGCAAATATACAAAAATAATCTTAATAAACAGATATAATCTTTAAGAAATTTGCTGGTTTGGTGTTTTTTTTCTTATGATTTCGGTCGATTTTGCAGAAATCTTTTACATCTGTTGTATGTACTGGAGTTAGTTTGGCAAAAATACACAAATGGTCACGGCTTCAGTTTCTTATGTTAGAATGTAAATCATGGTTTGAAACTGTATACACTCGGGGAACAAATGAAAACAATATATGCTTGTGTCGGAAAGGTATATATGAGCTGATGGTAGAGTCGTCATCAACAACAATGGCCCTGATTTGATAACTCAGCAGGAATACTTGCTATTCATTTTTTATGATGGGGTTATGTTTACAAATTTGAGATTTCATATAAAAAACAGGGGTATCTTATTATGATAAAAACATCAAGATACCCCTATATATAATTAGGTGTCATAACCGACAGACGGAGCGTGCTTGTTTTCCAACTATGCTTTGTTCTGTTTCTATATTCTTTGTTTCGTGTTTTTCAGCAGTATCTTGCTCCTGTGGCGGTGCGGTACAACGACAAAAATCGTTTCTCCTGTACGCTATTATATTATAAAGGTGTAGGAATCTTATTAAAAAATGAGAAATTCTAACTTGCACCTCTTGGCATCGTTCCATTCATCACAATAATCATCGGATACTCGTGTTTTACTTGCTCTGCTTGGCAATCCTTGCGGTTCACAACCTTACTGATAAACCATTGTCTGAACAACAAGGCTTGGTATGTATCCATTTGAAGTGCTATGGCGATAATCACTTCCATATCATAGACATGCGCAGAATATCCATTTTCAAGTTTGATGTATTGAGAATGCTGGAAGTCTTTCAGCACACTTTGTTTCCAAATGCGCTTGATGGTATTCTTCACTGCTGTCCCCGTTACATTCAACAGTTCGGCAATCTCCCAAACTGTCATCCACACCTCACCATGATGTGGGGCGTAGATTACCATATCTTCTTGTATTGTTATCACTTGTCGTTTCATACTCTGCCATTTATAGTGTTAGTATTATCGTTGCAAACATTTCCAAACGTGAATTCCTCAATGTTATTAATCTGCTGAGACAACTTTTCCACGTCTTTGCTCAATTTTTCTTTGGTAATCTTGGCATACACCTGGGTTGTCTTTATGTCCTTGTGACCAAGCATTGAACTCACGGTTTCTATTGGGACTCCGTTGGAGAGGCAAACCGAGGTTGCGAACGAATGACGGCTCATGTGCCAGGACAGCGGCTTGGTGATGCCGCATTTCTTGCCCAGTCTTTTGAGTGAATCCATACAACTTTTGTAGTTGGGTACTGGAAATACCCTACCGTCTTCACACAATCCACGGTATTTTACCATAATTTGCTTGGGATAATCAAGCAACTTGATGTTGGCTTCCGTTCCTGTCTTCTGTCGATGGATAACAATCCATTCACCTTCATCGAAAAATTCCTTGATGTTCTCTTCCTTCAAGTTGTACAGATCAATGAAAGCGAGACCTGTAAAACAACAGAACAGGAACAAGTCACGCACCATACTCATCTTCTTTCTTGTGATAGGTGTTTCCATCAACAGGTGAATCTCTTCTTTGCTCAGAAACTCTCTTGTGGTCTCTTCTTCCTTGTACTCATATCGTCTGAATGGGTCTTTTACGAGCCATTCATTATCTATGGCACGGAATACCATTGCACGGAGATTGCGGACAAACACCATCGCAGAGTTTATCTTCAAGTGCTTGTCGGTTCTGAGAAAAGTCTCGTAGTCTGTGATAAAAGGTAGCGATAACTCTTTCAGAGCAATATCCTTCACATGGTAATGAGTCTGCAAGAACTCGCCCACATAGGCACACCCGATTCTATACTTCGTGTATGTACTCAAAGATTTCATGCCAGCCTTATATTGCTTTTCCATTTCATCACGGCTTTGAGAATATACTTTCATCAGTGTATGGCAACGATACTCCAAGCCAAGAAAGGCGTTCTTCACCTTGTCGGCAGTGACGAAGTTGTCCCTGTCCATAATCTCCTGATAATGCTTGCTGATACTCACACGCATCTTGTCCAATTTGCGGTTCACTTCCAAAGCCTGCATACTCTTACCTATCATGCGTCCGCCCTTGGTGTCCCACAAATCTGGATTGGCAGTTGTCTTGCAACTGAACTGCGCCTGTGTTCCGTCCACTGTGATACGTCCCATAACTGGAACTGTACCGTCTTTCTTTACTACCTGTCTTTTGAGGTAGAAGATAATTGAAAATGTACTCTTCATAACGTCATTCTTTTTTGCGTTCAAAATTAATACATGAAGAGTCTTTTCTTGCTACGCATTTCACGGCAGAACACGGCAAATTTGGTTCGTAACCAAAAATCTTACGTTGCTCATTAGTAACTCACTATAAATCAGAGTCTTAAAATTCAATTCGTAACCTTCCTTATTCTTCCGAACCTCAACATTCACCATTGGGGGTATAGGTTACGGATAGGTAACGTTCCTCTGTCTCATCTTGTCGTATTCCCGTCTTCATCTGTCCTCGCCACTTTTAACCAAAATGAGGAAAGTAACTGATAACCAGCAAACTTTCCCCATTCTTCTCTCAAACACTTTTTATATGTACTTTCACTTCAAGTAAAGTCCTCTTTTCGCATATAATAGGCTGATTTTCAGTGGAAAATCTATTTTCTATATTAGGTTATTTAGAGGTTAACATTATTGTCTAACATCACGGTGGAATTCCGCTATGAGTACAGAAGAGGACATAATGTGACACGATGAGCCAAAAATGCGTTACACATTTAAGGTTTTGCGATACATTTCAGCTAAATAACCGATTCGGCAAATTTGCTGATTTTCTCACGCACTATCTTCACATCCTTGATAATCAAGCGCATTGCACTTTAATCGGTACGAATCAGACTTTGACATTTAGCCAAACATCCTCGGAATGTTCAATTCCTTGATACTCAGCCGTTGCGTATATTTCCTCGTACAACGCTTATTCTTTGTGCTATTTTGCGGTAGCTCTGATATGGCAAAGGTAGTTATAATCAATGAAAATCGAGCAGAAAGTAGTTGGATTTTGATTGTGGAGCCTTGAATTGGTGCTATTTTGTTTAAAAATAGATGTAAAACGCAATAACATGGATGATTATTTCCGTAATCTTTCTTGATTATCCAAAATAATTTTTACCTTTGTAAATCAAGAAACACATAAAAGGATATGGCAAAGAAAGACATCAATCGCATAAAAATAGTATTGGTAGAAAACAAACGAACTGCGAAGTGGTTGGCAGACCAATTGGATAAAGATCCTGCTACAGTGAGTAAATGGTGTACCAACTATTCGCAACCGAGCCTTGAAACACTTGTGCAAGTGGCAGAGGCACTCGATGTTGATGTACGCTCGCTCATCGTGCAGACAAAGAAAAGCCGCATTGAGATAGAAGCGGAGAAACTTCTTAACATCTCATCAAACCAGTAAGACGAATACAATTAGAAGATTATGACAACAAAGGAAATAGACGAAAAATCGTTAGATAACGCACACCGCCTCTATGAGTCGGGCGATATAGATAGAATTCCAGTCGGAACTACAGTAGGTCTTCAGCAGATACATCATTATCTGTTTGATGGTCTATATCCGTTTGCTGGCGTCATCCGCGATAAGAATATAGCCAAAGGCAGTTTCCGCTTTGCCAATAGTCTTTATCTTGATGCAGCCCTCGCTGCCGTAGAGAAAATGCCTGAAGATTCCTTTGAGCATATCATTGAAAAATATGTCGAGATGAATGTGTGTCATCCTTTCATGGAGGGCAACGGTCGTTCCACCCGCATTTGGCTCGATATGATACTGAAACGCTCCCTCGGTAAGGTGGTCAATTGGCAGTATGTGGACAAAGACCAATACCTCTCGGCCATGGAACGCTCACCCATCAATGACCTCGAACTGCGTTATCTCCTCTCGCAGAACCTAACTTCAGACACGGAGAGCCGCGAGGTGATATTCAAGGGAATTGAGCAGAGCTATTATTATGAGGGGTATGAAAAGTAGTATAATTTGATGACAATGGAAAAAGAAACTAAAGAGATAAAAGTATCCAAAGCAAAGAAGATAACAAAGAAGAAAGCTGCGAAGCAGCAGACGTTGGAGGACATTCTATTTGAGTGTCGTAACAAGTTGCGTGGTAATGCTAACATGACTACGAAACGTGATATGCTGCTTACGCTTGTCTTTCTCCGTTTTATCTGCTCACGCTTCAATGAACAGAAGGAGAAGATTAAAGCTGATGTACTGTCACAATTGGGCAAACAAGTTGGTGACGAGTTGTCTGCTGAAGAGGATGATTTTATTGGCATCATGCAGCAGAACAAATCATCGTATGAACAAGATGGTGTGTTTTTCTTACAAGATGAATACAATTGGGATAAACTAAATTCTTTACCTGCTTCCGATCGTGCCATCAGCTTGGACAATGGTATTACGAAGTTGATGGAGACAGAGAAAAATTTGAAGAACGCCTTGCCTTCCAACCTCTTTGTCAATGCTCGTTTGGAACCTGCTGTTTTGAAAGGCGTAATGGACGACGTGAATAAGATAGACCCTCGCAACTTCAAGGATGTTGACCTTATTGGACGTGTGTATGAGTATTTCTTACAGCAGTTTGCTGTCAATGCCACGAAGGAAGATGGTGAGTTTTATACACCCCAGAGCATTGTTGAGTTGATTGCTAATCTTATAGAGCCTTACGATGGCACCATCTATGACCCATGCTGCGGTAGTGGTGGTATGTTCGTGCAGAGCGTGCGTCTCATTGAGGCTCATGGCGGCAACAAGCGCAATGTAAGCGTATATGGGCAGGAAAGTGACCCTGACACTTACCGACTGGCAAAGATGAACTTAGCTGCTCGTGGCATCAGCTATCACTTGGGAGATAGTAATGCTTCTTCGTTCACTAACGACAAGCATCCCAATCTTCGTGCCGACTACATCATGGCAAATCCGCCATTCAACCTAAAGGATTGGCGAACAGACGAGAAACTTACCAAAGACATTCGTTGGAATGGTTATGGACTGCCTCCTGTGGGCAATGCCAACTATGCTTGGATCTTGCACATGCTTTATCATCTTGACCAAACGAAAGGCGTAGCAGGATTCTTGCTTAGCAATGGTGCTTTGGAAGATGAGGATACTTTGGCTATACGTGAACAGCTTATCAAGAACGACAAGGTGGAAGCTATCTTTATCTTACCACGTGAGATGTTCTATTCTACTGACACAAGTGTTACCCTTTGGATTTTGAATCAGGACAAGAAGGGTGGCTTGCGCAATGGTCGCCAGTTGCGCAATCGTGAGAATGAGGTGCTGTTTGTAGATTTGCGCACATGGAATCAGAACAATAGCACCATCAAGACTGATAAGTCAAAGAAAACATTCGTGGTATTCAATGAGGAACAGATTAAGGCGATTTGCGACATTTATCATGGTTGGCAGACTTATACGGAAATGGAGCCATACGATAAGCCAGAACTCTATCATGCAGCTTCGATTGATGAGATTGAGGCTAATGGGTGGAGCCTTGTTCCAAGTTGCTATATTAAGTTTGTTGATAAAATGCCAAAATATAGCAAAGATAGGACAATAGAAATGGCTACTGAAACATTGGCAGATATTATAAATATAGAAAAAGATAATATTCTGACTTTAAAGAATGCTCCAGATTTGAGTAGAGTCTTGGGGGATTGTTCTGGATTTCCTGTAGTAGAATTGAAAGACTATATTGAGGAAACTGATATGCGGAACACTTTGGGCAAATACACTTTGAATAATTTACGAGGGTTAAGTATAGAGAAGGTGTTTATTCAGAGTAAGGCAACTATGATGGGAGTATCTTTGTTGCCATACAAAATCGTAAAGCCCAACCAATTTTGTTTTGTCACAATTACTTCTCGTAATAGCGACAAGATAACATTGGCTTTAAATACAAGTGAAGAAGATTATATAGTGTCTTCATCGTATGTTACATTTGAGATTATTGACACAAAACTTCTTGACCCTCAGTTTTTATTACTGTGGTTTAAGCGACCTGAGTTTGATAGATATGCAAGATTTCATTCTTTAGGTAGTGCAAGAGAATCATTTGATTATCAAAATATGGAGGATGTGAAAATTCCTCTCCCCCCTATAGAAGTCCAGCGTTCCATAGTCAATATCTATCGTTGCGCAGAAGAAGCGAAGCGCATAGCGGAGGAAGCAGACAGGTTGAGTCGGGAGATATGTCCTGCTTTGATGCAACATATCATCCATGAAGCAGAAACAAAAGAGTAGTAAAGTGTTGTTAATAAATTGTCAGGTATGATTAACGTTAGGTTTCATGAAAGCGAGTATGAAGAAGTCTTTGTAGAGCAACTCTATGAAGAAGGTTGGACTTATACATCTGGTCAAGAGTTAGTGGGCAGAAAAATAACTGATGCTCTCTATGAACCCGACCTGCGCAATTACTTGAAGGCGCATTATGCAGACAAAAAACTGAGTGAGCAAGACTATGACCAAATCATAGCTAATCTTCGTAACACAAGTGAAGCCAACGATTATCTGACAGCAAGAGCTGTGCATAAGCTCGTCTGCCACCAAGGTTACGATTATCAGCCACTTGATGGCAGTGACACATTCAAGGTGCGTTATATAGTTTTTGATGCTGCGGATGTAAGAAATGCGAATGTATTTCGTTGTGTCAACCAATTTGAAATGGTGGAAGGTGATGAAAACCGCAGGCCTGACATAGTGTTGATGATAAACGGAATCCCTGTTTGTGTGATAGAACTAAAGAATCCTGCAGACCCTAATGCAACAATAAGTGATGCATGGGAGCAGATTTGTGTCCGTTATCGTAGAGATGTTCCTTCGATGCTCAAATATGCAGCTCTGACTGTTATCAGCGATGGATCGAATACTCGTATGGGTAGCCAGTTCACCCCAGAAGAGTATTATTACGCTTGGAAAAAAATAGAAAATGAAGACCCTAATGGGCGTGTGGGCATAGATGAAATGCTTATGCTTGTTAAGGGTGCTTTGTCACCAGTGCGTATTTTGGAAATTCTACGTGATTATGTCTATTTTGCCGACGAAGCTTTGGCGCAGAAGGAGATAGAAATCGTTTGCCGCTATCCTCAGTTCTTTGCTACGCGTAAACTTCGTGAGAATATTTTCAGGGCGTTGCATTCTGCTGGAGGCAATGGAAAAGGTGGTACTTATTTTGGAGCGACAGGATGTGGCAAAACACATACGATGCTTTTTCTTGCTCGCCAGTTGATGTGTCGTTATGCATCAAGAATGAACAATCCTACGATAATTGTGATTGTAGACCGTAGCGACCTTGAAGACCAAAGCGGTGAGTTGTTCTGTAATGCCATGGCTTATCTGGAGGACTCTAATATAAAGGTGTTTGATAGCCGTAGTGACTTGAGAGACGAACTGCTAACCAATCTTGGAGGAGGTTTGTATGTAACTACTATTCAGAAGTTTTCCGAGGGCGAAGGTATGCTCTCTAATAGAACAAATATTGTTTGCTTGAGTGACGAGGCTCATCGCACCCAAGTGAATATGAGCAGCAGTATGAGGATAAATGCCCAATCAAATGAGAATGATAAAAGTGTACTGAAATCAAATAACGAAAAGATTGGTGCTTTCTTTACAGAATCTTTTGCGCAACAACTGCATAGGGCGTTGCCATGCGCAACCTTTGTGGGCTTTACTGGAACTCCTGTAGAAGAAACTATTCAGGTGTTCGGAGCAGAGGTAGATCGCTACACCATGGAAGAGGCGAAGAATGATAAGATAACCGTTCCGATTACTTATAATGCTCGATTGGCTCGTGTGTATCTCAATTCAGAACAAGCCAAAAAAGTGGAGGAATATTATAAGAAATGTGAGGCGGAGGGTGCATCGGCAGAGGGTGTTGACAAAAGTAAGGGTGACATGAGCCAAATGAAGGTTATTCTTGCTAATGAGCAACGCTTGGAACGTATGGCAAAGGATATTGTTACACATTACGAACATTTGCGTGACCTTGAACCAGACCTTGTGCAGAAAGCAATGGTTGTCAGCAGCGACCGCCATATCGCATTTAATCTTTATCAGAAGATTCTCGCTATACGTCCGGAATGGGGTGAGAAAAAGAAAGCGTTGGACGAAAGCCTTTATACAAAGGAAGAGCTTGATAAGATGGAAGCAGTTCAGATGCTGAACATTATTTGCACTCGCGACAAAAACAAAGACAGCAAGGCAGAATGGGATGCTTTTGGTACGGAAGCCTACAGGAAAACACTTGAAGGGTGTTTCAAGGATGACAAGTCGAATTTTCAGATGGCTATAGTTGTGGATATGTGGATTACGGGCTTTGATGTGCCTTGTCTAAAGGTACTCTACAATGATAAGCCACTCTCAAAACATACCCTCATTCAGACAATCAGCCGTGTAAACCGTCGTTATAAGACAAAGGATTGCGGATTGATTATTGACTACTTGGGCATTCGTGAAAACATGAAGGCAGCCATCAAAAAGTATAATGGTGACTCGATAGAAATAGGAGATGAAGATACATCATACAAAATATTCAAGAATGAACTTAGTATCTTGCGAGGGCTGATGCAAGGACTTGTCTTTGAGCTTTTCTTTAGTGGAAGTGCTGCGGAAAGATTAAAGTTCCTGCAAGATGCTGCGGAGTATATATTGGAACACTCGGCAAAGGGTACAAAGAAAAACCCTTCTATGAAAACCCTTTTCCTTGGTCATGTAAAAAGAATGCGTGCTGCTTATAATATCGTAAAGAACGCTTTGAAGGAAAATGGCACACCTATGATAGACGATATAGAAACGAAATGGGCTCAATGTCTCATGGGTATTGCAGGTTTCCTTGGCAAGATGACAGATGTCCAGCATAATGTCCAGTCGATGAATCGACATGTAGAGCAGATGGTAAAGGAAGCCATTGGATGCAGCAGCGTTGAGATAGTACTGGAAAAAGATGGCGGTGAGGAAGATATTTATAGTGAAAAGTTTAAGGAAGAGTTGGAGCAAGTGACTTTGCCAAATACTCGTTTTGAATTGTTGGTTAAACTTCTACGGAAGAGCATCACGGAGTATGGCAAAACAAACCGCACGAGGGCAGAGGTTTACGACAAATTGTTGCAACAAGTCATTGACCAATACAATAATCGTGAATATGCTAATGAGGTAGCAACTTCTACTATTTCCGAAATAGGGAAAATCGTGGATGAACGTGTGAATTCTCTAAGTGACCGGTTGCTTGAAATCATGCGTGAAATGGAAGATGACAAAAAGAGTTTCGAGAAATTGGGAATCTCTTTTGAAGAGAAGGCTTTCTATGATGTTCTTGTAATGATGCGCGACAAGAAAGGCTTTATTTATGATGATGATCGTTGTAAGGAACTTGCCAAGAAAACCAAAGTATTGGTTGATGGCTCAACGGTCTATGCTGATTTCTTGAATAATACAAACTTGAAGGGAAAACTTGATAATGACTTGAAGATTTTGCTTTTCAAAAATGGCTACCCACCACAGTGGAATAATGAGACTGTAGAAGGAGTAATGGCACAGGTGGTAAATTACAAGAGTAATCAGCAGCCTAAGCCATCCTTGCTTTCTTCTGCCAAGCCATATTCGTTTGAAGATTTTAAAGACCAGCCCATGATGGTTGCTGAGGATATTATTATTCCAGGAAGTCTTGAAGTACGTCTTTGCAACACAAAAAGAGAAGAATTGCTTACAGGTGACTTGGACTTAGTGCTGATGTATGCAATCTCACCTATTGCAAGGAAGAGAACTGAAACTTTTGGTAAAATAGCATTAGGAATAAAAGAAGATAATTTGTCGGCAGAAGCTATTAAGGCGTTCAACAGTGTTCGTTATATTATGTTCCATTATTGGAAGAATAGTGAAGCCACACCTTTTGAACTGACTGCACCAATTCGTCTTGTGAGCAAACAGAATATTCCTGATGGCTTCTTGATTAGACAAGAAAAGGATGCCAAGCAGTACTTACTCATAGAGTACAATTCAGAAAAGCCAGCAGAATTAGGAGAGTATGATATACTGAAAGCACAAAGGAGAGGCAGCAATAGGTATATTCCTTTTGTGTGTAGGGTGGAAAATATAAAAGTTGACAAGAATGACAGACAAGCATAAGCAACTATACATAGATTTCGAAGCCTACGAGCGTGTGGCAGAACCACATAAGCGTGAGAGGGCTTCGGCTTGGCGCACGGCTATTGGTCTGCAGAATGTGGACGGACTGAAGGTGTCTGACTATCTGAAAGAGACGGCTGTCAGACACATTGAGGGTGACATTACTATCGACGATGTTCGTGAACAGTTGAAATCGTATTATGTCAACAAAACTAATCATGACAAGGACGATGCAGAAAAGGAAGAGGCCGACCGTGTGGCTGCCAATATAGCCAAACTGTTGAGCGAGAAGTCTTTTTCGTTTACGGCATTGGAATTTCTGAATATCCATAGGCACTTGTTTGATGGTGTATTCAAACATGCTGGTGAGGTGCGGCCTTATGACATCAGCAAAAAGGAATGGGTGCTGCAAGGCGATAGCGTTGTGTATGGCCGTGCTGCCGACATTATGATGGCGTTGCGATATGACATTCAGCAAGAAAAGGACTTTAGTTATAAGGGACTGTCAACGGATGAAATCATCAGTCACATTGTAGATTTCGTCACCTTGCTATGGCAGAACCATCCGTTTCGTGAGGGTAACACAAGAACAACAGCGGTGTTTGTCATCAAATATCTGCACTCTATCGGTTTCAATGTGGACAACGATTTGTTTGCCGACAACTCTTGGTACTTCCGCAATGCCCTTGTTCGTGCGAACTATCGCAATCCGTCAAAGGGTATAGAGCCCAATAAGTCATTCCTCATCAGGTTCTTCCGTAATTTGATGTTGGGCGAACATCATGAACTGAAGAACCGTTATATGCTTATAGGGTATAACGATACTGACGAACCCCATACAAGTACCCATACAAGCACCCATACAAGTTTTGACGAAACGGCATCTACGTTATCTGAAAATATAAAACGTTTACTTGTTGCGATTGGCACAGATGAAAAGAGCGTAAAGGAAATGATGGAGGCGGTCGGTTTGAAGAATCGCCCCAATTTCCTTGAATATTCTCTTACGCCAGCCATTACTGAAGGCTTGGTAAAAATGAAATATCCCAACTCGCCCCGTCATCCTCGCCAGAAGTATCTTCTGACGGTTAAAGGACAGGCCGCGTATGATGAATTACTTCGCGCAACTGGCTTATGAAGTCATCCTTGTGCTTTGGCGACACAATGAGCGAGTCGTGGGTGAAGCTTATCTCGAGCCTGTCGAGTGATGCCGCTGGCGCCGAAAGCAACGTGTGGGTAGGCTTGATGGATTGAATGTCGTTTATGTCGTAGGCGTGTGAGAAAAGTCCGTCTTTCACGATGAGGCTTGTGCCACGGATGACGTACCTGATGTTGAACAGGTAGAAAGTGATGGGCACGATGAGCACCGCGGCGATGATGATGCTCACGGCTACGTTGCCGGAGCAGCCTATTGGCACGACCGAAGCTATGATGACGGCGTAGATGACGGCCAAGAGCCAAAAGTCGACCTTGGAGCGATAAGTCTTTTCCATGGTATTATAATTATAAGGTATGTAGGTTGTTGCGTGTGGATTGCAGAATGGAAAGGTCTTTAGTCTTGCTTGAAAGGATGTGAGGTCAAGAGACAAAAAGGGCGGTCATGCTGAACATGATCGCCCTTTCTGGTTAAAATGGATTAATATGCGCTCTTGAACTCTCCGAGGAAACGGGTATCGTTTTCTGAGAACAACCTAAGGTCGTTGACGCCGTACTTGAGGTTGGCGATGCGCTCTACGCCCATGCCGAAAGCGTAACCCGTGTAAACGTCCGGGTCTATGCCGCAAGCGGCGAGGTCGTGAGGGTCGACCATTCCGCAACCGAGAATCTCTACCCAACCAGTGTGCTTGCAGAAGTTGCAGCCCTTTCCACCGCAGATGGTGCACGAGATGTCCATCTCGGCGCTTGGCTCGGTGAACGGGAAGAACGACGGGCGCAGGCGAATCTTCGTGTCGGGGCCGAACATCTCGCGAGCGAAGGTGAGCAGCACCTGCTTGAGGTCGGTGAAGCTCACGCCCTTGTCAACGTAGAGACCCTCCACCTGATGGAAGAAGCAGTGGGCACGGGCCGAGATGGCCTCGTTGCGGTAAACACGTCCTGGGCAAAGCACGCGGATGGGCGGCTCATGGCTCTCCATGTAGTGAGCCTCGTCGCCAGAGGTGTGCGAGCGCAGCAGCACGTTCTTTGTCACGTCGTTGGGGTTTTGCGATATGAAGAAGGTGTCTTGCATGTCGCGCGCTGGGTGGTCGGCCGCGAAGTTGAGCATGGTGAAGACGTGCTTGTCGTCGTCAATCTCTGGGCCGTGGTAGAGCGTGAAGCCCATGCGCTGGAATATCTCTATTATCTCGTTCTTAACGATGGTAAGCGGATGGCGCGTGCCAAGGTCGACGGGGTAGGGGGTGCGCGTCAGGTCGAGGCTTTCCTCGCCCGTCTCCGTGGTCTCCACGGTCTCGCGCAGCTCGTTGATTTTCTCCGTGGCCATCTTCTTGAGCTCGTTGATCTTTATTCCGAACTCCTTCTTCTTGTCCTTTGCCACGGTGCGGAACTCGTCCATGAGCTCGCTTATCTCACCTTTCTTGCTCAAGTATTTTATCCTGAGCTTTTCCACGTCTTCCGCGTTCTTCGCGGAGAGTTGCGAAACCTCTTTCAAGAGGTCGTCTATCTTGTCTAACAACATGATTGTATAATTATCTACTTCTAATATGTTCTTGCTGAATGATATTGTGTGCAAAGTTACTAATTTTATCGCATAAAGGATATTGTATCTTAAAAATTATGCGTAATTTTGCCCCCGTTAATTAGTAGGTTATGAGAAAAATAATACTTTCGATTGTTTTACCGTTTCTCATTTTCATGTTTACGGCCCCTATGGGCTGCACAGACAAGAAACCCAGGCAGGATAACGACACGGCGACAGATTCCGTCTTGCCCGACACCTCCGCCATCGACTCTACTGAGGCGTTGATAGAGGAGACCCCAATGCCCAAGGCTGCCGATGAGCTTTTCGACGACTTCATATTCAACTTCGCGGGTAACCGCAAGCTTCAGAAGGAGCGCACCGTGTTCCCGCTGAAGGTCTACAGGAACGGGAAGCTAATCAGGGAAATATCCAAGAACAAGTGGAAGATGGAGCGCTTCTTCATGCGCCAGCAGTACTACACGCTAATCTTCGACAACAAGAAGCAGATGAACCTTGTCAAGGACACCTCGGTGAGCCATGTGGTGATAGAGAAGATATTCTTCCGCAAGAAGATAGTGCAGCAGTTTCTTTTCAACCGCATCAACGGCAAGTTCATGATGACATCGCTCAACGATAAGCCAATATACACCAATGAGAATGCCGACTTCTTGAAGTTTTATGACCACTTCTCTCGCGATTCGGCGTTCCAGGTCGCCTCGATGGCCGACGAGGTGGAGTTTACCGCTCCCGACCCGAACAACGACTTCGCAAGCATCAATGGCATAATGATGCCGCAACAGTGGCCCGACTTCAAGCCGGCACTTATCCCTCGCGACAAGATATACAACATTATTTACGGTCAGAAATACACCGAGTCGCGGCGCAAGCTGTTTGTCATAAGGGGCATCTCCAACTCCCTGGAGATAGAGATGATGTTCAGGAAGAAAGGCAAGCGGTGGACGCTCGTGAAGTTTAACGCCTAAGTGTGAGAAGAAGATGCTGATAGATAAAAACCACTCGCTGCTGCGCGACAATACTTTCCATATAGACCAGAAGTGCGATGAGTATGTCGCCTTCGCCAATGTAAGTGAGGCCATAGACCTGGCAATGAACTTGAAGGAGCCTTACCTCTTGCTTGGTGGCGGCAGCAACCTGCTGCTGACAAGCGACTTCCATGGAAAGGTCGTCACGCCGGAAAAGCGTTTCGACATTGCCGTGGAACTGCGCCAGGGGTGCAATGAACCTTACCTGCGATGCTGGGCCGGCACTACGTTCGACGACGTGGTGGACTATGCCGTGCGTCATGGCTATTACGGCTTGGAGAACCTGAGCTTGATACCGGGCGAGTGTGGCGCGTCGGCCATACAGAACATTGGAGCCTACGGCGCGGAGATAAAAGACGTGATGCTGGAGGTTGAGGCCGTGGAGATAGGCACCGGCAGGGTCGTAAGGATCAAGGCCGACGACTGTGGCTACGCCTACAGGCAGAGCAAGTTTAAGAATGAGTGGAAAGACAAGTACATCGTGGTGTATGTCACCTATAAGCTCAGTCGCGTTTTCAAGCCGGAGCTTGATTATGGCAACATCAGGAAGCAGCTGGCCGACAGGGGCATGGAAGAAAGCCAGTTGACGGGAGAGGTGCTTCGCGGCATCATCATCGACATACGGCAGTCGAAATTGCCCGACCCATCGGTGAAAGGCAACGCCGGCAGCTTCTTCATGAATCCCATAGTGGACGGCAGTGAGTTTGACAGGCTGAAAAAGTCGCATCCCGACCTTCGCTATTTCGAGGTGCCACAACCCGACGGAGAAACGAAATACAAGATTCCGGCAGGCTGGATGATAGAGCAATGTGGCTGGAAGGGCAAGTCGCTCGGCCGCGCGGCGGTCTACGACAAGCAGGCTCTTATACTCGTAAACAATGGAGGCGCGTCGGGCAAGGATGTCGTGGCGCTGATGAAGGCCGTGCAGAAAGCCGTGTACGACAAGTTTGGTCTTGAGATAAGGCCAGAGGTGAATATAGTTTAAGCAAACGGAAGGGTTATGAGGTTGACATTCCTTGGCACGGGCACGTCTACAGGCATTCCCGTGATAGGTTGCAAGTGTGAGGTATGCATGAGCGAAGACCCGCGCGACAAGCGTTTCCGCACCGCGGCGCTCTTGAAGACCGACACCACGCGTGTGCTTATCGATTGCGGTCCCGACATACGCATGCAGTTGCTTCCGGTCCCGTTCAAGAAGATAGACGGCGTGTTGCTGACCCATGAGCATTATGACCACGTGGGCGGACTGGACGACTTGCGCCCTTATTGTTACGCTTTCGGCGACCTCGACATCTACGCCAACGCCCGTACCGTGAAGAACGTTCGCCACAATTTCCCCTACTGCTTCGCCGAAAACCCTTATCCCGGCGTGCCGTCGTTTAACCTCAAGGCGGTGGAGAAGCACAAGGAGTTTCACATTGGCGACATACCAGTCGTCCCCATAGAAGTGATGCACGACAAGATGCCTATCTTCGGTTACCGCTTCGGCTCAATGGCTTATATCACTGACATGAAGACCATGGCCGACGAGGAACTGCCATATCTTGATGGCGTGGAAACGCTCGTTGTCAACGCCTTGAGGTGGGAGAAGGAACATCATAGCCACATGCTCGTCAGGGATGCCGTGGCATTCTCTAAACGCGTTGGCGCGAAAAAAACCTATCTGATTCATGTCACTCACCAGATAGGATTATACGAGGAGGCCAACAAGCGATTGCCGCAGGGCTTCCAAATACCATACGACGGAATGGAGATTACCGTTTGAACTTGCGGTAGAGCTTCCAAACCAGCAAGATGCCGTCGAGCACACCGGCCCCGGAACTTATTATGCCTGAGATGCGTTGCGATGGCGTGGCCGACTTTGACAGAGCCTCAGGCTTCTTGAACAAAGAGTGCCATTTCTCGTCTATCTTCGCGCTGTCGGCCTCTATTTCCTTTTGCAAGGCGGCCTTGCGCAGCCTGATTTCCTCTATCGACTGGTAAGACGACACGGTAGAAAAACTTTCTTTCATCTTTTACCCTTTATTGTAATGTGCCTTCTTGTCAGCTCAAGAGAAGACCGGAGAGGAAACGCACCAATGGCTTTTCAATCCAGCTCTTCCTGAAGATGATGAACAATAGGAAGACAAGGAAATAGACGCCTGCCACGATGGAAAACGCCGCCACTTGTCCCAAGCAGTTGGAAAGGGCAGACACCACGGCAAAGCTCAGAAAAATCAACACGAACATCAAGAGCAGACCAAGGATGGCGGTCATGGCTATCGCCGTGAGAATCCTCACGGTCTTCTCCACGGTGCCAAGCTTGATATACTCTTTTTGCAGGCCAGCGTAGTGTTTCAAGACATCCACGAGCTGGCCAATGGTCTCAATGTTTTGATCGTTTGAAAACATCGATTCAACAGTGTGTTTAAGCCTTCTCGTCTACGGCCTCCTTGATGTCGTCTACGAGGTCCTCGGCGTCGCTACGGTTGAGCTTGATGTCGTGCTTCTTGCAGAAGTCGTCTACCGTGTCGGCAATCTTTGAACGAGTGTCAGAACCCTTTTCCGGGGCAAGCAGCAAGCCAACTGCCGCACCTGCGATAGCGCCACCGATGAATGTGGCAATGTAACCAAATGTCTTCATGATAAAATCCTTTCTTTAGTATGATTTCGTAAATGCACACAAGTTAATGTGACTTGTGTCTTTCTATTTGCAAACTTAATCGTTTTTTCTTATATAATGACGTTTTAGGGCGATAAAAGTTGCCACGCCTTTCATAAATTATATTAACCGATTGAAAAATACTTTATTAGTTGAGGGTTTAACAAACTTTATGCAAGGTGGAATGCGCTGTTTATGAATAATTTTGTAATTTCGCACGTAAAAGTGTATTTCCCAATAAAAAGGAGAAACTAAAATAATATCTTTATAAAGAGTATGAGAAAATATTTGGTAATGGGCGCTGCCCTTTGCGTGGCAATCGCTTTCACGAGTTGTAAATCACAGGAGAGTGCATACAAGAAGATGTATGAGAAGGCAAAGGCCCAGGAGGAGCAGCAGACCGCCGCTTCCAACACTCAGGACCAGGCCACGGTTACACCTATGGTTACCAAGCAGGCAAACCAGACCACGGTCAGCAACGTAGACAACACTCCTGTTCGCTCTGAGGACGTCACGCTCATCAGCGGTACCGGCTTGAAGCAGTTCAGCGTGGTGGTTGGCAGCTTCGGCTTGAAGTCGAACGCCGAGGGCATGCAGAGCTTGCTGAAGCAAGGCGGCTACGACGCTCAAATAGTGTTCAACCCGCAAAACAACATGTATCGCGTCATCTCGGGCACTTACGACAACAAGAGCGAGGCCGTGCAGAGCCGTGACGCTATCCGTGGCAGCAAGTTCAACAAGAACAGCGATTCTTGGCTTTTGTTTAAGAAGTAAATGTCGAGAATACTGTCAATAGACTATGGCAAGAAGCGCACGGGGTTGGCCGTTACCGACCCCTTGCAGATTATTGCCAACGGTTTGACAACAGTGGAGACAAAAGATTTGCTCGATTTCCTCCTCAAGTATGTTAAAGAGGAGGAAGTGGGGCAAATCGTTATAGGAAAGCCGATGCAGCCCAACGGTCAGCCATCGGAGAACCTGGCGAGGGTTGAGGCTTTCGTGAATCGATGGCGTAAGGTCTCGCCGTCGGTCCCAATAGTTTTTTACGATGAGCGTTTTACCTCAGTGCTTGCCCACCGCGCCATTATTGACGGAGGCGTGAAGAAAAAGGCAAGGAGGGAAAACAAGGGCCTTGTGGATGAAGTCAGCGCGACCATCATCCTGCAAGACTATATGAATTCAAAACGATGATATTACCGATTTACACATACGGGCAGCCTGTCTTGAGAAAAGTTGCCCAGGACATACCAACCGATTACCCCGAACTCGACAAGCTTATCGCCGACATGTTTGAGACCTTGGACGCCGCGTCGGGCGTTGGTCTTGCCGCGCCGCAGATAGGCAAAGCCATTCGCGTGGTGGTCATCGACTTGGACGTGTTGAAGGAAGATTATCCTCAATACGCCGGGTTCCGCCATGCTTTCATCAATGGCCACATAATTGAGGCCGACGAGAAGGCCGGCAACGTGTCGATGGAAGAGGGTTGCCTCTCCATACCTGGACTCGGCGAGGACGTGTCGCGCCCGAAACGCATTCACGCCACATGGCTCGACGAGAACCTTCAGCAGCACGACGAGTGGGTAGACGGCTATCAGGCAAGGGTGATGCAGCATGAGTTTGACCACCTGGAGGGCGTGCTCTATATCGACAAGGTGTCGCCATTCCGCAAGCAGATGAACCGCAATAAGCTCAAGGCCATGGCGCAGGGGAAATTCCGTGCCGCATACCGCACGAAGCCCATTCACAAGTAAGGCTTTTTACTTCACAAGCAAGACTTTAGTAAAGATGAAAAGCAGGATAATCGTTTTTTTGGTGGCATTGTTGTCCGTCGTCAAGGCGAACGCGCAGTATAACGTGGATCGCCTCATCATGAACGGTGAGGTGGCATTGCACTATGACGATTATGTGCTTTCCATCCAGTATTTCAACAAGGTGTTGGCACTCAAGCCATACCTTTGGCTGCCATGGTACGATCGTGCCGTGGCAAAGTTTTATCTTGACGATTACATAGGGTCGGAGAGCGACGCCACTAAGGCCATCGACTTGAACCCTTACATCGAGCAAATATTCGACTTGCGCGCCATCTCGCGCATTCGCCAAGAGAAATACCAGGATGCCGTAAGCGACTACGACCGCGCCATACGTCTCAACCCATCGGTCTCAAGTTTTTGGGTGAACCGTGCCATCTGCCGGATGAACCTGCAAGAGTTTGACCAGGCGTTGCTCGACGCTGATACCATAATAAGGCGATGGTCGAACATCTCGACCGCCTATTCCTTGAAGGCGGAGGTGTATCTTGAGAAGAAGGACACCACACAGGCCGACCATTGGCTGTCGCAGAGCCTTGGCATCAACCCTTACAACGCTGACGCGTGGACCACGAGGTCGTATATCGCGTTGAACCGCAAGCAGTGGCTCACGGCAGACACTTGCCTTGGAAAGGCCATCCACCTAAGGCCGAAGGTGGTGAACAACTACGTGAACAGGGCATTGGCGAGGCTCAACACCAATAACCTCAGGGGCGCACTCGCCGACTATGACATGGCGATATACCTTGACCCGAAAAACTTTCTCGCGCACTATAATCGTGGGTTGCTGAGAGTGCAACTCGGAGATGACAACCGCGCCGTGGAGGACTTCGACTTCGTGGTGAAGATGGAGCCGCGCAATTTCATGGCAATCTACAACCGTGCCTTGCTCAACGACAAGATAGGAAACTTGCTTGCGGCCATCAGGGATTACAGCAAAGTAATAGAGCAGTTCCCGAATTTCTGGACAGGCTTGTCGGCAAGGGCCAACTGCTACCGCCGGCTTGGCATGACCAACCAAGCGGAGATGGACGAGTTCCGCATCTTCAAGGCGCAGATGAACAAGCATCTCGGCATTCAGCAGAGATGGAGCAAGGCCAAGCTGCGTGAGGTGCGCAAGCGCTCCGAGATAGACATATCAAAATATAACGAGGTAGTGGTAGAGGACAAGCCGAAGGTAGAGCATACCTATTCGGGCGGCATACGTGGTACCATTCAAGACCGCGAGGTGGAGATAGCCTTCTTGCCCATGTACCAACTGTCATATTTCTCCTATTCCAACGCCGTGGAGGGCTATCAGGCTTACGACACCGAGCTTGACCATTTCAATGCCACATGTGAGCCTCTGCGCAAGCTGAACCTCACCTGCAACGCCACGCGCCAACAGCTCAGCGCGGTGCAGTCGAAGCAGATATTCCAGTTGATAGACGCCATCACGGCAGGCATCAACGAAGAGAAAGACCGCATGGCGCGTGCCGCGCTCTTGCTGCAACGCGCCGTGGCCTATTCAGAGGCGCAGAACTACAGCGACGCCATTTCCGACCTCGACGACTACCTCTCTGTGGACACCGCCTCGGCCATGGGCCATTGGGAGCGCGCCGTGTGCCAACAGTTGCTCAATAGCTATGAGGCTTCGAAAGGCACAAAGACGGCAATGAAGCTATCGCAGGTAGAGGGCGATTTCGCTGTCGCCATACAGTTGCAACCAAAGAACGCTTACACATATTATAATAGGGGAAATCTCTTTGCCGCGGAAAAAAACTACACGCGCGCGATAGCTGACTACACCCATGCCATAAGCCTCGACCCAAACATGGCTCAGGCCTACTATAACCGTGCCGTGGCCCACTTCTATTCAGGTGACATAAAGTCGGCGCAGAGTGACCTCAGCCATGCCGGAGAGCTCGGACTTTATAACGCTTACGCGCTTAGCAAGAAGATGAGCGAGGCACAACCTAAGAAAAAGCAATCGCAGGCAAAGAAATAAGCGATTTTGCATATCCTATTGAAAAATAAGTATTACTTTTGCAAGCGATTTAGATAAACTAATTTGTAGTATGGTTAAAATCACATTCCCCGATGGCTCCGTCCGTGAATACGAAAATGGAGTGACGGGTCTTCAAATCGCAGAGAGCATCTCACCTGCTCTCGCCCGTGACGTTGTATCTTGCGGGATTAATGGTGAGACAACAGAGCTCAACCGTCCGATAAACAGCGACGCGGCAATTGAGCTTTACAAGTTTGACGACGACCAGGGCAAGCACACGTTCTGGCACACGTCAGCCCACTTGCTGGCAGAGGCACTGCAAGAACTTTATCCTGGCATCCAGTTTGGTTTCGGCCCTGCCATTGAGACAGGCTTCTTCTATGATGTCATGCCTCCAAAGGGAACAGCCATCTCCGAGAACGACTTCCCGAAGATTGAGGCCAAGATGAAAGAGCTCGCCAAGAAAAACGAGCCCGTGGTTCGCAAAGAAGTGGCAAAGGCAGACGCCCTCAAGGAGTTTGAGGCTATGGGACAGCAATATAAGGTGGAGCATATCTCCCAAGACTTGGAGGATGGTACCATCACCACATATACACAAGGCAATTTCACCGACCTTTGCAAGGGCCCGCACCTGTTGTCGACCGGCTCAATAAAGGCTATAAAGATCACGAGCGTAGCTGGCGCGTTCTGGCGCGGTGACGCAAAGCGTGAGCAAATGACACGTATCTATGGCGTGACCTTCCCTAAGAAGAAGATGCTCGACGAGTATCTCGCCATGCTGGAGGAAGCCAAGAAGCGCGACCACCGCAAGATAGGCAAGGAAATGGAACTCTTCATGTTCTCTGAGCGTGTCGGCAAGGGTCTGCCAATCTGGTTGCCGAAGGGCACACAGCTCCGCCTGCGTTTGCAAGACGTGCTCCGTCATGTGCTGAAGCCATACCATTATCAGGAGGTCATCACCCCGGGTATTGGCTCAAAGAACCTCTATGTCACATCCGGCCACTACGCCCATTACGGCAAGGACGCTTTCCAGCCAATCCATACGCCGGAGCCAGAGGAAGAGTACATGCTCAAGCCAATGAACTGCCCTCACCACTGCGAGGTCTATGCTCGCAAGCCACGCTCTTATAAGGACCTGCCTCTCCGCATAGCAGAGTTTGGCACGGTGTTCCGTTATGAGAAGAGCGGTGAACTCCACGGACTCACTCGTGTGCGCACGTTCACTCAGGATGATGCCCACATCTTCGTTCGTCCAGACCAGGTGAAGGCTGAGTTTGAGTCGATTATCGACATCATTCTCAAGGTGTTCAAGATTTTCGGATTCGACAACTACGACGCTCAGATTTCACTTCGTGACCCGAAGGATACCGACAAGTATATTGGTTCTGATGAGATTTGGGAGGAGAGCGAGAACGCTATTCGCCAGGCTTGTAAGGAGAAAGGTCTCCATACCCACGAGGAGCTGGGCGAGGCCGCGTTCTATGGCCCGAAGCTTGACTTCATGGTCAAGGACGCCATCGGTCGCAAGTGGCAGCTTGGCACTATCCAGGTAGACTACAACTTGCCTGAGCGCTTCAAGCTGGAGTACACTGCCGAGAACAACTCAAAGAAGACACCTGTGATGATTCACCGCGCTCCGTTCGGTTCATTGGAACGCTTCACGGCCGTGCTCATAGAGCACACCGCCGGCCACTTCCCATTGTGGCTCGCCCCAGACCAAGTGGCAATACTGCCTATCTCGGAGAAGTTCAACGAGTATGCAAACAAGGTGAAGGCTTATCTCGACTCTGTTGACGTTCGCAGTTATATTGACGATCGCAACGAGAAAATTGGCCGTAAGATTCGCGACAACGAGTTGAAGCGCGTGCCTTACCTGTTGATTGTTGGCGAGAAAGAAGCAACCGACGGTCTCGTTTCCATGCGTAAGCAGGGCGGTGGCGAGCAGGCTCAAATGCCAATGGAGAAGTTCGCGCAGCGCGTCAACGATGAGGTTAGGGAACAACTCAAGGCGCTTGACGAATAATCAAGCAAATTGATGAAACAAGATAAAGGGGAAGTACCGGATGGCGCTTCCCCTTGTTTTTTAGCTAAATGTTTTATTTTGCGGTGTCTTTTGAACTTCTTTTCTCCCTGTGGTAACTCCGATATTCATCAAGTGGAATCTCCACGTCTGGTTCTTGCAGCACGCCTTCATGGGGCAAGCGAAAACGCAAGTAGCGAATGTTTAAGCCTCGTTCCATCCACATTCCCTCATAATATGTGTGGATGTCGAGAAGCGGCGAGCCTTGCAAGCCTTCTGGCGTGGCATGGTATAAATCCTCGGTGCAGTAGTCGACAGGCAGGTTGTTTTTCTCAACCAAGAATCGGGTATAAGTGAAGAGGAAGTTTGAATCCGTCTTTATGTTCACTATGCCGCCGTCGACGAGAAAATGACGGTAACGCTCCATGAAATACGAAGACGTGAGACGTTTGCGCGGATTCTTCATTTGCGGGTCGGAAAAAGTGAGCCAAATCTCCTGCACTTCATCTTTCGCGAAGAACCTGTCGATAATTTCAATGCTTGTCCTAAGGAAAGCCACGTTGTCGAGTTTCTCCTCAAGTGCCTGCTTTGCGCCAGTGTACATGCGCGCGCCCTTGATGTCGACTCCTATGAAATTCACATTTGGGTATCTTCGTGCCAAGCCTACCGCGTATTCACCACGTCCGCAACCCAGCTCAAGGACTATTGGGTTCTCATTCTTGAAATATTGTTCGCGCCAATGGCCTTTCATCTCGAATGGCACGTCGCTGATAACTGAGAATGGATATTGAAAGACATTCTTGAAAGTCTCCATCTCAGCGAACTTCTGTAGTTTCCCTTTTCCCATATTGATGTTATAGTTACGACGTTATTCGGCCATGTTGTTTCACGCCTAAGCCGTAGAAGGACCATTTAGATTTCAGCGATACATTCTATCTCCACACGCGCGTTCTTGGGAAGGGTCTTTATGGCCACGGCTGAGCGAGCAGGGAAGGGAGACGTGAAGAACGTGGCATAAACCTCGTTCATCTCGGCGAAGTCGGCCATGTCGGCGAGGAAGACGGTCGTCTTCACGACGTGAGCCATGTCGGTGCCCTCTGCCTCAAGGATGGCCTTGATATTCGTGAGGCTTTGGCGTGTCAATTCCTTGATGCCACCCTCAGCGAAATTGCCGGTTGAAGGGTCAACGGGTAATTGACCGCTGACGAAAATAAGGTTGCCTGTGCGAATTGCCTGGCTGTAAGGACCAATGGCTCCAGGAGCCTTGCTTGTGGAAATTGCTTTCATATTGTGTGATTTTAATGTGTGTTTCGCGTTTTATATAGACGAAATCATTGTTTGTCGCTATGCAAAAGTAATAGTTTTCTTTCATTCTGCCAACATTAATCGCAATAATATTGCTACCTTTGCAATCGGAAAAGAAATGACAAGATAAGGTAAAATGATTTCAGTAGAGCAATTAAACGTAGAGTTTGGCACCCGCCCGTTGTTTCATGACGTCAGCTATGTCATAAACGACCACGACCGCATCGCGCTGGTTGGCAAGAACGGTGCCGGCAAGTCTACGATGCTGAAAATCATCTGTGGCATACAGAAGCCGACGTCTGGCACTATTGGCATTCCAAACGAATGCGAGATAGGTTATTTGCCCCAGGTGATGAAATTATCGGACGACACCACCGTAATAGAGGAGACACGCAAGGCTTTTTCAGGACGCAACAAGATGCAAGAGGAGCTGAAGAAGATGGAGCAAGAGATGGCAGACCGTACCGATTATGACAGTGACTCTTACATGCAGCTCGTGGATCGCTTCACGCAAGAACATGAGAGGTATCAGCTCATGGGAGGTGATAATTACGAGGCAGACATCGAGCGGACGCTCACTGGCTTGGGGTTTGACCGCACCGACTTTGATCGCCCAACGCGCGAGTTCTCTGGCGGTTGGCGCATGCGAATAGAATTGGCGAAGATATTGTTGCGCAAGCCAGACGTGCTGCTGCTTGACGAGCCTACCAACCATCTTGACATTGAGTCCATTCAATGGCTGGAGCAGTTTATCATAAATTCGCCAGCGGCATTGCTCCTTGTCAGCCATGACCGTGCTTTTATTAACAATGTCACCAATCGCACGATAGAGATAACCTGTGGACATATCGAAGACTATAAAGTGCCTTACGACAAGTATTTGGTGCTTAGGCAAGAGCGTCGCGAACAGCAAATACGAGCTTGGCAAAACCAGCAAAAGGAAATAGCTGATGCCAAGGCTTTCATAGACAGGTTTAGATACCAAGCCACGAAAGCCGTACAAGTGCAGCAGAAAATCAGGCAGCTTGAAAAGATCGTGCCAATAGAGATTGACGAGGTTGACAATAAGGTCATGCACCTGAAGTTCCCGCCTTGCTTGCGTTCCGGAGACTATCCGGTAATCTGCGACGAGGTTGGCAAGGCATACGGCAACCACACTATATTCTCTCATGTCAACCTTACCATAAAGCGTGGTGAGAAGGTGGCTTTCGTAGGTAAGAACGGTGAAGGCAAATCAACGCTCGTGAAGTGTATCATGGGCGAGATACCTTTTACTGGCAAGCTGAAGATAGGTCACAACGTGGAGATAGGCTATTTCGCACAGAACCAGGCCCAGATGCTCGATGAGTCTCTTACCATTTACGATACCATTGACGAGGTAGCGACTGGTGACATGCGACTGAAGATAAACGACCTTCTCGGCGCGTTCATGTTTGGCGGTGAGGTGTCGGAGAAAAAGGTTAAGGTGCTCAGCGGAGGAGAACGCTCTCGCTTGGCAATGATAAGGCTTCTTCTTGAGCCTGTCAACCTGCTCATCCTCGACGAGCCAACCAACCATCTGGACATGCCTTCGAAAGACGTGCTCAAAGAAGCCATTAAAGCGTTTGACGGCACCGCCATTATTGTCAGTCACGACCGAGACTTCCTCGATGGTCTCGTGTCAAAGGTATTCGAGTTTGGCGGTGGAAAGGTGAAAGAACACCTTGGTGGAGTCTACGACTGGATAAGGAGTCAGAACAACGCGGAAGTGGCTTCTTTCTCTAAGTCTGCCCCAGTGGTTGAGGCTCCCGCCAAACAAGAGGAAATCAATATTGCCAAGCCAGCGGAGCGCGTAGAGTCGTATGCTGAGCATAAAGAGCATCAGAAGAAGATAAACAGGATTAAAAAGGCGGTAGCCGACTCTGAGAAGAAAATAGCGGAGATGGAGGCACGCCTAAAAGAACTTGACACGTTGCTCATGGATGCCAAAAACGCGTGCGACATGAAACTTGTCACGGAATATACCACTACCAAGGAGGCCCTTGACAAGGAGAACGACCGTTGGATGCAACTGTCAGAGCAACTTGAAAGTCTCTAAGACACATAAAAACGCTAACAATCAATTATATTCTAAATCATATTATGAGAATAGCACATTATTTACCCATAATCATGATGGCTATCGCACCAGTCGTTGGCACAGGTGCAAAGGGCAATGTCTCGAAGTCGGGGCTTGACCTTAGCAACCTCGACCGCAGTGTGAAACCATCTGAAGATTTCTACCGTTTCGCGACAGGTGGATGGCAAAAGCTTCATCCGCTTCCATCTGCTTACAGTCGTTTCGGTTCGTTCGACATGCTGCAGGAGAATGTCAACAAGCAAGTAAGCACCATCCTCACTTCGCTGACGAAGAAGAAATACGCGGATGGCACCACCGAGCGCAAGTTGAGCGACTTTTATAAGCTCGCTCTCGACACGGCTCGCCGCAATCGTGAGGGCATCGCCCCAGTGAAGCCTCTGCTGAAAGAGATAGAGTCGGCAAAGGGTCGCAAGGGCATTTACGCCTTGCAACTTAAATACGCCAAGATTGGCCTTGGACAGCCCTTTGGCACCTTCTTTGGCGCAGACGACAAAAACGTGACAAGGAACATCCTGCAAGTCTATCAAGGCGGACTTACGCTAGGCCAGAAAGATTGGTATGTCAACAATGATAAAGCTACCGTAAAGATAAGGAAAGCGTATAGGAAACATCTTGAGAAGATGTTCGTGCTTTATGGTTTCGACGCCAAGGCCGCCAAGAAAAAGGCTGCCGCCGTGTTCCGCTTTGAGACAGAGCTCGCTCTAATATCAAAGAGCAACACTGAGCTTCGTGACCCGCAAGCCAATTACAACAAGATGACCCTCAAGGAATTTGAGGCTAACTATCACAATATCCACCTCACGCAACTTACCAAGGCAGAAGGCGTCAACGAGAGTTGCATCCAGGAGATGATAGTGGGGCAGCCCGCGTTCTTCAACGGCCTCGACAAGCTCGTGTCGCTACTTGACGCTTGGGAGTGGAAAGCCTTGATGGAATGGGATATCATTAACGCGTCTGCAAATTACCTTTCCGACAATATTCGTGAGGCTAATTTCGATTTCTTTGGTCGCACGATGTCTGGACGCAAGGAGGATTACCCATTGTGGAAGCGCGCCACAAACACCGTAGACAACGCCATGGGTGAGGCTCTCGGAAAGATGTATTGTGAGAAATACTTCCCAGAGACGTCGAAACGCATGATGGAAAATCTCGTCAAGAACCTTCAAAAGAGTCTTGCCGAGCGCATCAAAATGCAAACTTGGATGAGCGACAGCACAAAGAACAACGCACTGGACAAGCTCTCGAAGTTCTATGTCAAGGTGGGCTACCCTAACAAATGGACCGACTATTCCAAGTTGAACATTGACCTGAACAAGAGCTTCTTCGAGAACATTCTCGCCACACGTGTCTTCAAGTTAGAGAAAGAAATAGCCGACAAGGCCGGCAAGCCAGTTGACCGCGACGAGTGGCAGATGACTCCGCAGACGGTGAACGCCTATTATAATCCCACCACAAACGAGATTTGCTTCCCTGCCGGAATATTGCAGCGCCCGTTCTTTGATCCCAAGGCAGATGCAGCTTTCAACTACGGTGCCATTGGCGTGGTTATTGGCCACGAGATGACTCATGGATTCGATGACCAAGGCCGTCAATATGACGCCAACGGCAATCTCCACAACTGGTGGACGGCACAGGATGCCAAGAACTTTGACGAGCGTGCCACTTTGTATGCCAATTATTTCGATTCAATAGAAGTATTGCCGGGCCTTCACAGCAACGGCCGCTTCACGCTTGGCGAGAACCTTGCCGACCACGGAGGTCTCATGGTGTCGTTCAATGCCTTCAAGGAAGCTACCAAAGACCATCCATTGAAGAACGCTGATGGCTTCACGCCTGAGCAGAGGTTCTTCATCGCCTATGCTGGCGTATGGGGACAGAATATCACCGAGCAGGAAATTCGCAATCGCGTAAAGCGCGACCCGCATGCCTTGGGCGAGTGGCGTGTCAATGGCGCGTTGCCACACATACAGGCTTTCTATGATGCTTTCGGCATAAAGAAAGGCGACAAGATGTATTTGCCAGAGGATCAGCGCCTTCAGCTCTGGTAAAAATGATAATTCATTTCTTGCCAACTCTTTCCCTTAGAGTTGGCACTGCATAAAAAACATTGCACGAAATCACAAATTGACATTAATTTGCGATTTCGTGCTTTTTTGTTTTTGAGTTAAGGGAAGAAATTGCTAACTTTGCGAGGTATTAAACACTTATTTAACAAGAGCGCACCGCGCTGCCATAAACAAGGCAGCGACCATAAGACATGAAAGACGTTAAGAAGATAGTGCTGACAGGAGGCCCTTGCGCCGGAAAAACCACCGCCTTGGTGAAAATCATGGAGTATTTCTCAAGTCGAGGCTTCAAGGTTTTTACTATCCCTGAGATACCAACCATCTTTCTTCAGGCCGGAATGGACTATCTGACAAAGAACGAGCAGTGGTTCTATGAAGGCGAGAAAGACACGTTGAAAGCCCAACTCGCTTTTGAGGACTACTTCTCAGCCATGGCGCAGACCATCGACAAGCCTGTCGTCATAGTTTGTGACCGTGGAGCTCTTGACATTTCCACTTATCTTCCTCATGAAATGTGGGAGAAGATAACCAACCTTTGCAATGTCACCACCCAGCAACTCCTCGACCGCTACGATGCCGTGCTGCATCTCGTCTCGGCAGCCGATGGCGCTGAGCAATATTACAACACCACTACCAACGAGGTGCGAACAGAGGGAATTGATAAGGCGAGGATGCTTGACCGTAAGGTGGTGCAAGCATGGACAGGACATCCACACCTTCGTGTCATAAACAATCACGACAACTTCGACACCAAGATTAACCGCGTGCTGAAAGAAATCAGCAGCGTGCTTAGCTTGCCCCAGCCAATAACTGAGGAGAGAAAATATATAGTCAAGGTGAATGGCGGAAACATTCCAAACACCGTGAATAGTGAGATTTGGCAGACTTATCTCGTCTCGGAGCCAGGCTCTGAGGTGCGTCTCCGCCGTCGAATGTGGGAAAAAGGTAAGTTTATCAACGTGCATACAACGAAGCGTAGGGTCAATGAAAACGAGGAGATAGAAACCGAACGACAGGTAAGCAACGCCTTGTCGGAGTCTCTTTTGACTCAGGCTGACCCTTATCGGCACACCATACACAAGAGGCGCACGACGTTTATCTATGAAGGACAATACTTCGAGCTTGACGAATACCTTGACAGGTTGCAGGGGCTGGTTATCCTGGAGACGAAAGGCATGGCGGAAGGTGAGACCGTGAAATTGCCGGGCAACGTGGAAATCGTGAAAGACATAACCGGTGACAAGAATTATTACAACTATAATCTCAGTTTAAGATAATGCACGTCGTCATTGCGGGAAACATAGGTAGCGGTAAGACAACCCTCACAAAGATGCTGGCAAAGCACTATGGCTGGGATGTCAGGTTAGAGAGCGTGACATACAATCCTTATCTCGAAGACTATTATAAGGACATGTCGCGATGGGCACTCAACTTGGAGGTGTATTTCCTTAAAGAGCGCTTCAGAGACCTTTTGGAGATAAAGAAATCGCCAAAGCCTGTCATCCAAGACCGGTCCATATATGAGGGTGTTTACATCTTCAGTTCTAACAATCATGACATGGGTAACATGTCGGACCGCGATTATGAGACTTACATGGGCCTCTTCAACTCCATGATGATGGTAGTGGAAAAGCCAGACCTCATGGTTTACCTTCGCGCGTCGGTACCACATCTCGTGGACAATATACATAAACGTGGACGAGGATACGAACAAAACATGCGTCTCGACTACTTGAAGAACCTCAACGACAGATACGACAGGTTCTTCCAGAGACAATACAAAGGACCGAAGATAACAGTGGACGTGGAAAACCTCGACTTCGTGCGCAATAAGGAAGACTTCGCGGCCATAACGTCTTCCATAAACAAAAGGATTGACATGAGCAACAGAAGCTTGTTCATATAAAAAGATTAAGGATATGCATATTGCTATTGCGGGAAACATAGGAAGTGGCAAGACCACATTGACAAAACTCCTTGCCGCTCGATACGGATGGACACCACGTTTCGAGCCTGTGGACAACAATCCTTACCTTGAGGATTTCTACCACGACATGAACAGGTGGTCGTTCAACCTCCAGGTCTACTTCCTCAACAAGCGTTTCAAGGAAGTGGTGGAAATATCAAAGAGCACTGACACTATAATCCAGGACAGGACGATATATGAGGACGCGTGCATATTCGCGCCCAACCTCCATGACCAGGGGTATATGTCGGACAGGGACTTCAAAAACTATACAGACCTCTTCAACTTGATGATGTCTTTGGTGAAAAAGCCACAGCTCATGATTTACATTCGCTCATCTATCCCTACTCTCGTCAAGCATATAGAAAAGAGAGGGCGCGACTATGAGAAGTCCATAAGGATAGATTATCTCACAGGTCTACAGAAACGCTACGACGATTGGCTTTCAACATACGATGGCGAACTCATAACCATTGATGGTGACAAAATCAACTTCGAGGACAGCAAAGAAGACTTCAGGAAAATAACAGACATGATCGACGCCAGCCTTTATGGGTTGTTCCCCATTGGTGCAGCAAACGTTAAGAAGTAATTATTCATCGACTTTTTAAAAATATCATAAGGATATGGAATTCAACGACTCAAGCATTAACACTATCGTTGCCGGCAAGGATGGCGGTAAAGACTTACTGACGATTGGCTTGAAACAAGCCTATGGCTCCAAGCCTAACTTTCAGCGATATATGCGTCAAGAGTATGAACGCGGAAAAGACCTCGACAGCAACTATATATTCAAGTTCATTGCCGTGAACGACGATGCGGAGAAAGGCGTAGTGGTTACAATGGAATGGGAAGACAGCCGCGACTTGACAGAATGGTTGCGCGAGGGCCACTCCGACGACGAGAAAAGAAAGATATTCCGCCAGGTTGCCAACGCCATCGACTATATCCACTCCAAGGGCTTGGTTCATGGCTGCCTAAACGCCAGCAACATATTCATCACGCGTAAGGGCGATGATGTCAAGCTCCTCACGTTCAAGGTGCGCTATACAGACATCATGAAGCAACCTCAAGAGAGTCTCAAGTTTGTTGCTCCAGAGGCCAAGGATGGCACAGTGGGCCTCGATGTCCGTGCCGACATTTATTCTCTTGGAGTATTGCTCAAGACCCTTGGCTTTGACATGGAGTATCACAACGTGATAGAGAAGTGTTGCCGCTTCGGTCGCAACGAGCGATTCGAAGACGTGGCTTCGCTGTTGGAAGCCGTTGACAAGCACCGCTACAACCGCCCGGCAGACGAGCTTACTGATGCCCAGCCCACGATCTCAAGCAATAAGAAAATGGCGGTTATCATAGCCATTATCGCCGTGCTTGTCTGCGTCGCTGTCGCACTTCTCGTGGCACAGTCAGGCGACGACCAGAGCCAGAATGAAGCTCAACAGACAGAACAGCCCGACTCTTTGGCACAAGACGGCAAGAACTCAAACGAGCAAGGTCAGGCTGACCAGAACTCAAACTATGAAGCCCAAGATGAGAATGCCAACCAGCTGGGAGACAGCACTGTTGAGGCCCAAGGAGACAACGCGTTCCTTACCGACCTCGTGCCGCAGATGCGCACCGACCTCGACAAGATATACAATTCCGGTGCTGGCCAAGCAACCGTCAAACAGCGCGTGGCTTCTTACTACAAGGGCTTGCGTCGCGTGCTGAAGAAGCAGCACAAGACAAGCACTCAGCTTGACGCTTTCGACAAGGCATTCGCTGAGTATGTGAACCAAAAGAACCAATGAATATAACATTGTTAACTTTGATGCTATGGCTCCCGTTCGGAGCCATGGCTCAAACGTCAAATCCTCTCCGCGACAGCCTGAAGGTTGCCTCGGAGAGGTTGTCGTATTATCCCGATTCCATCGACTTGCGCTTACGTAAGGCATCATGGTACATGCAGTTGGAGGAGTGGCAGAGCGCGAAAAACGAGTACGACATCGTGTTACGACATAATCCCGCTAATGTCGCCGCGCTTTATTATAGGGCATACGCCAATGAGCGGCTTGGGCGTTATAAATTCGCACGACTGGATTACCAAAACTTGCTTGTTCTCGTGCCAGGTAATTTTGAGGCTCGGCTTGGACTTGCATTGCTCAACGAGAAAGACAAACACTTTACCGAGGCCCTTGACGGAATAAACCAACTGGTGGACGTGTATCCGGATTCGGCGGTGGCGTGGGCGGCAAGGGCTGGCATGGAAAATGAGCGAGGAATGTTGGAGCTGGCAGAATACGATTATGGCAAGGCCATCGGCTTGTCGCCAAACAATAATGATTTCATCTTGTCACGTGCCGACATACGCATAAAGCTCGGCAAGTTTCAAGATGCCATCCAAGACCTTGACAGGCTCGTGAGGCTTGGAACCCCAAGGGCCGCTCTGAAAGAATGGTATGCCAAGGCGCTTGGCAAGAAAAAGAAATAGAAGTTTAACTTTACGCAGAAAAGCCGTTGACTTCACAATGTAAAGGCAACGGCTTTTCTGTGGATAATCTGATTGATAAAGCAAGACTATGGTATCCATCTCCTTATAATGGATGCGATAGCTCCATTCTTGATAATTACCTTTGTGTTTAATGGGCTAAAGTCCTTCTTATAATCTTTTACTTTTTTCAAATAGCTTTCTTGCGCAACCTTGATGGTGTCATAGGCATCTGTGGGATTGTCACCACAATCAATCAACTTGAAATCTGCTGCCAATGGTAAAGTCACCTTGCCAAGGCTTGTATAGGTGGAATGGCCGTCAAGTTGTGTCCCTCTATAAGTACCGCCTCGTTTTGCCGTAAAATCAGCACCACCTTCCTCAATCCCGCCATTAACCGTTACAAAGCTGTCTCTGAAATTAACGTCTTTCACTACTATTGGTTCCCCTATATAGATGAGGGTGTCACCAGCTTTTAGTTTGCTTACCTCAGCTGAATCATACAAGTCTTCTGAAAACACATCCATTGACAACTTGCCATCCTTCCACAAAAAATCATTGGCCGAGAAAGAAGTGGCAACCTCCGCATCCTTCAAGTTATCTATCTGGTAACTTGAAGGCAACGGCTTTACCATTTGGTTATTTGGTCTTGTTGAACAACCATAAAAAGCCATTGCCAAGGCACAGCAAAAACAATATTTGCGCATCAATTTCAAAGTTTTATTATTATCTCAATATCTTTTGCGGAAAGTCCTGTTGCAATGACTATCGTATTGATATCCATACCAATGGCTAAAAGTCGTTTCGCTGTCTCTGCTTTTTCACTTTGTATGCCTTCCGTTCTTCCTTCCGCTCTTCCTTCCTCCAGGCCTTTTGCTCTTCCTTCGGCCAAGCCGTCTTGTTTCGCGCCTTCCAGCACAGACAGGGTATCGCGATATTTTTTCAAGCCGACGTCATATTTCAACCGCTCTTGTCTGGAAAGGGAAGCGACATCTATGTTCCTCGCCATTAAGCAAACTGTTCAGAAAGTCTAATATCAGTGGCTTTGATATCTCTTGCCCGAAGATTCTCTTGAAGCCGACATCTGTAAAAGGGTTGATGAATCTTGCCATAAGCTGTTCCTCTTTGTCGGTTCGTTTGCAAATATAGGCAAAATTCTTGAAATGCAAGCCTTGCTTTGTGAAAAATTAGAAAATAAAGGCTCTTCTGCAATTTGGGTTGATGCGACCATGACTTTATGTTCTTATCCATGACAGGCATGATGCTCCATCGTTGAGATGAATTGTAAAATATTATTGTCGAAATTTAACACTTGGAAACAGGGGCAAATAGAGCGGAAAAAGGGTAGCCTTTCGCCCTTCGACAATGCCACCGACCGGATTTTTGCCAAAAATTTTTGCGATTACGGCGTAATGGCGTCGCCGTTACACTGCAATCGCATCGCGATTACACCGTAACGGCATCGCGATTGCACCGTAACGGCATCGCGATTGCACCGTAACGGCGATGCGATTGCACTGTAACGGCAACGCCATTTTAGTGAATTGGCAACGCCAAAAAACAGTTAAAAATATAACGTGTTAATAATCAGGTTTTTATCAAAATAGCCCATAATCGCGTCATTTCCAACCAAGCGACGCCTTGATTGAAAAAAAACGATTCCCAGATGACCATTCGTAAAATATCTTGATATGCATCGTATGCTTTGCAGGGGCTGCCTCCAGGCCACTGACTTGTCGTGAAGAAATTGCAAAGGCAAAAGCTATAACGGTGTGTATGTTCTTTTGTATACGTTATCACTCAAAATTCCGGAAGCCCCTAATTTTTAAGGAACATGTCAATCACAAAACTCGTGTTTTCACCGACGAGATAGGCATGACATTATGATGACGAAATATATCCTGAATGGTCATGTTTTTGATAAATTAATCGTACCTTTGCAGAAAATAAGTTAATTAACAATATGTTTGAGAATTTAACCGATCGCCTTGAACGCTCGTTCAAGATACTTAAGGGTGAGGGAAAAATAACCGAGCTCAATGTCGCGGCCACATTGAAAGACGTTCGTCGCGCGCTTCTCGACGCTGATGTCAACTACAAGGTCGCAAAAGAGTTTACTGATACTGTAAAGGACAAGGCACTTGGCATGAATGTGCTTACTGCCATCAAGCCTGGTCAGCTCATGGTGAAAATCGTCCACGACGAGCTGGCAAAGCTCATGGGTGGCGAGGCTTCTGAGCTTCATCTTTCGGGCAAGCCGGCTATTGTCTTGATGTCTGGTCTGCAAGGTTCCGGTAAGACCACGTTCAGCGGCAAGCTTGCCAACATGCTCAAGAAAAAACAGCATAAGAACCCATTGCTCGTGGCGTGCGACGTTTACCGCCCTGCCGCCATCGACCAGTTGAAGGTCGTGGGCGAGAGCATTGGCGTGCCAGTGTATAGCGAGCCCGATAACAAAAACGTGAACGAGATTGCCGACCATGCCATCCAGGAGGCCAAGGCCAATGGACACGACGTGGTGATAATAGATACTGCCGGCCGACTGGCTGTCGACGAGCAGATGATGAATGAGATTTCCTCACTCAAAGAGCACGTCTGTCCTGATGAGACTCTCTTCGTTGTCGATTCCATGACCGGTCAAGACGCCGTGAACACGGCGAAGGAGTTTAACGATCGTCTCGATTTCGACGGCGTAGTGCTTACCAAGCTCGACGGTGACACTCGTGGCGGTGCGGCCCTGTCTATCAGGACCGTGGTGACCAAGCCAATCAAGTTTATCGGTACAGGCGAGAAGATGGAAGCCATCGACGTGTTCCATCCGGAACGCATGGCAGACCGAATCCTTGGAATGGGCGACGTGGTCTCCCTTGTGGAGCGCGCCCAGGAGCAGTTTGATGAGGAGGAGGCAAAACGCCTGCAGAAGAAAATCCAGAAAAACAAGTTCGATTTCAACGATTTCCTTAAGCAGATAGAGCAAATCAAGAAGATGGGCAATATCAAGGACTTGGCTTCCATGATTCCTGGAGTGGGCAAGGCCATAAAGGATATCGACATTGACAACAATGCTTTCAACGGCATTGAGGCTATAATACGCTCAATGACTCCAAAGGAGCGCACCAATCCTGAAGTGCTCAACCAAAGCCGCAAGTTGCGCATCGCTAAAGGCTCCGGCACAAGCATACAGGAAGTGAACCGTCTCGTGAAACAGTTTGACCAGACGCGCAAGATGATGAAGATGGTCACGGGAAGTGGCATGAAACAGATGATGCGCAATATGCCGAAGATGAAATGAGTTACCAGTTGATTGACGGTAAGGCTACCGCGACAGCCATAAAAGAGCAAATAGCCCAGGAGGTTAAAAACATCATAGCGGGTGGAGGCAGGCAGCCTCACCTCGCGGCGGTGCTCGTCGGCCACGACGGAGGCTCTGAGACTTACGTGAAGAACAAGGTCATAGCTTGTGAGCAATGCGGATTCAAGTCAACGCTCATCAGGTATGAGGACGACGTGACAGAGGAGGAACTGCTGGCTTGCGTTAATCGCCTCAACGACGACGAGACAGTCGACGGCTTCATCGTGCAGTTGCCTTTGCCAAAGCATATTGATGAGCAGAGGGTGATAATGGCAATCGACTATAAGAAAGACGTGGACGGTTTCCATCCAATCAACGTGGGCAGGATGGCGATAGGCTTGCCTTGTTTCATCTCGGCTACGCCACTCGGCATGCTCACCCTGTTGCGGCATTATGGCATAGAGACATCGGGTAAGAAATGTGTGGTGCTTGGCCGTAGCAACATCGTTGGCAAGCCAATGGCGCAACTGATGATGCAGAAGCAATATGGCGACGCGACGGTTACCGTTTGCCATTCACATTCCAAGAACTTGAAGCAAGAGTGTCGTGAGGCTGACATCATAATCGCCGCGATTGGTCATCCCGACTTTGTCACTGCCGACATGGTGAAAGAGGGTGCCGTGGTGATAGACGTGGGCACCACGAGAGTGGAAGACGCGACACGCAAGCGTGGATGGAGGCTCAATGGTGACGTGAAGTTCGACGAGGTCGCGCCAAAGTGCTCCTATATCACGCCTGTGCCAGGTGGAGTAGGGCCTATGACAATATGCTCGCTGATGAAAAACACGCTCTCAGCGGCAAGGCACGAGTTCTACAAGTAGCACACGTCCTTTATAATAACAATGGCCGTCACAACCCTGCTAACGAAAGTTAGGGGTTGTGATGGCCATCTGTTTTTCATGCCTTTCCGTCTTTGACGGGCCTTATAGGTTATTCGTTATCTCTTTGCCCATTTGCATAACGTAAGTGAGATTGATGTCGTCGTCGAACATCATGATGTCTGCGTCTTTTCCGTCTTCAATGGTTCCCTTTCTATCCAGCACTCCCATTATCCTTGCCGGCGTCTCGCTTGCCATGCGGCATGCGTCAGCCAATGGGATATTGGCTTTTTTCACACACGTGCTGATAAGGGTGTCCATCGTGGCAATGGATCCCGCGAGCGAGGAGTGGTCGGCAACCATGCATACGCCGTCATCGAGAATCACGTCAGGCTCTGCGGTCACGTCTCCATCGCTTGCGGCATAAGCCAAGGCGTCGCTTATGAGCGCGGTCTTTTCCACGCCTTTCACCCTGTAGACAACCCTGAGCATTACGGGTGGCAGGTGCTTGCCGTCGGCAATCATCTCCACGGTCATGTCCTTTAGCGCGTATACGCTCTCCACGGTGCCAGGCACCTTGAACTCACGCTCCTTATAGACCACGGGCATGCCATTGTAGAAGTGGGCCGCGTGGCTCATGCCGGCCTTGTTGGCCGCGGCCACTGCCTCATACGTGGCATGCGTGCACGACAGGGCGGAGACGACATCATGATTGCGGCATGCGGTGACAAACTCCACCGAACCGGGCAGCTCGGGTGCTTCGTCCCAACGCTTGATGCACGAATAGTTGTCGAGCAGAGGCTCATATTCCGCTGCTACTGGTGCCTTTATCCATTTAGGATTCTGCGCCACGGCTTGCTTCCGGTTCAAGTAAGGTCCCTCGATATGAAGACCGAGCACAGGACTGTCTTTTTCGTCCATGAGCTTTTCACAAGTCTTGCACGCCTTCTCTATCATAGGTACTGTCGATGATGACAGTGTGGGGTAGATGGATGTGGTGCCGTGTTTCAGGTGGGCGTTGACCGCCGCGCGAAAAGCTACCTCAGTGCCTTCCATGAAGTCGTGTCCACCGCCGCCGTGAGCGTGCATGTCTATGCCGCCAGGCACGACATAGCAACCCTTAGCGTCGATTATCTCCGCGTCAACCACGTGAAGGTCGATGTTTGACACTACCTTTATCTTATTGCCGTCGATGACCACGGAGCCACCCACAAGCCATCCTTGTGGCGTGAGAATACGCCCGTTTACAATTTGCTTTAGCATAACGTTTTGTTGGTTAAATGTAATCGTTAAGCTTATATACATAATATGTGTATATATGCTTCGATATTAGTGCCTTTACAATGTGTTAGTGACCTCTCTGCCCATTTGCATGACATAGGTGAGGTTTATGTCCTTGTCGAACATCATGATGTCGGCATCCTTGCCATCTTCGAGTGTTCCCTTGCGATCCAGCACGCCCATGATCCTTGCCGGTGTCTCGCTGGCCATGCGGCAGGCGTCCTCCATGGGTATCTGTGCCTTCAGCACGCATGTGCGCACGAGTCGATCCATCGTGGCAATGGATCCCGCGAGGGCAGAGCGGTCGGCGAGCTTGCAGACACCATCCTCAAGTATGACGCGAGGGTCGAAAGCCACGTCTCCGTCGCTTGCCGCGCATGCCAAGGAATCGGTGATGAGAGCCGTGCGCTCCACGCCCTTAATCTGGTAGACCACGCGGAGCATTATAGGTGGCACGTGTATGCCGTCGGCAATGACCTCCACGGTCATGTCTGGAAGCGAATATATGCTCTCCACCGTGCCTGGCACCTTGAATTCGTGCTCCTTGTAGACCACGGGCATGGCGTTGTAGAAATGAGTCGCGTGTGTCATGCCGGCTTTATATCCAGCCACCACGTCTTCGTATGTGGCACGAGTGTGGGCAATGGCCGGCAGCACGTTGTGCTTGCGACAAGCCTTGATAAACTCTACCGAGCCAGGAAGTTCCGGAGCCTCGTCCCAACGCTTTATGCACGAATACTTCTCCATCAGTGGTTCGTATTCCTTGGCAACTGGGGGCTTTATCCACTCTGGTATCTGCGCTCCTGCTTGTTTGGGGTTGAAGTATGGACCTTCAAGGTGAAGGCCGAGCACAGGACTGTCTTTCTCCTTCATCAGTTTATCGCACGTCTCGCATGCCGCTTCGATCATCGGAACCGTTGACGATGACAGGGTTGGGAAGATGGATGTGGTGCCGTGTTTCATGTGGGCGTTAATGGCCACGCGGAAAGCCTCCTCGCTGCCTTCCATGAAATCGCGGCCGCCACCACCATGAACGTGCATCTCAATGCCGCCAGGCACTACATGGCAACCTTTCGCGTCTATAATCTCGGCTCCCTCGATATGCAGGTCGCTGTTGGACACGGCCTTGATGGTGTTGTCCTCGATGATTAAAGACCCGTTGTCAAGCCAACCTTGGGGTGTGAGAATGTGTCCGTTGACAATTTGTTTTAACATAATGCTTGATTAGTATGGTGAATTATTTAGGCGTCATAATGCCATTTCGTATTATTTGCCACTTCATTAATTTGAATACAAAATTACATATAATTCTTAAACGATTTGCCATTAAATGTGTAAAAAATGATAATTATTTGCAGCTTCTTGAAAGAAAATTATTCAAACTTTACTTGTGCTCGTTACCGAGAAAAACAACGTGTTTCCTTTGCATCTTTTAGCGTCTTTCCCAATCACCCGTAAGCATTGTTGGCGTCATTTTTTAGTCGTTTTTTGTCTTGTTTCGGCTTTTCATTTTCCAAATGAGCTTAAACTGCGACTTTGCTCCTACAATGCGGCAAATTCGTTTTTAGTGAATGTAAAATAGATAATTTCAAGAAAAAAAGTTGCTAATGTTTGGTTATTAAAAATAAAGTCATTACCTTTGCACTCGCTTTTGAAACATAAAGCAGCGCGTAGATCCGCTAGCTCAGTTGGTAGAGCACAACACTTTTAATGTTGGGGTCTTGGGTTCGAACCCCAAGCGGATCACCAAGAAATGAAATTTCAAATTGAAAGAAAGAGGACTTTTACATAACGAAAGTACGTATTTTTTATAAGTGATTGAGAATGAGATAAGTTTTTATCTCATAAAAAGAAGAGGTTACGAATTAGAAATAAACAGAATGTAGCATCCTGCTGTGATTTGCATAACCATCCAAAGAACTCTTTCGGTTGCAAAGGTACGATATTTAATCGGGGATAAAGAATGTTTTAAGATTTTTTATCCTCGATTTTTTGCTTGGGTAAATCTGTTTTTATTAAACCCTATTCTTTGCTATTTCCATTTCAATCCATTCAAACTTATGTGGCAATGGTTTCTGTTTTTTGAATGGTCTATTTCGTTTGCATATTCTCATCCTTTCGTGTGTTTTGTATAAAAGTCAGCCGTCGTCGAAGAAAGACAGTCCTCGTACCTCAGACTAACTTCCTCCGACTATGGCACGGCAAGAAAAATCCTTGGCGGTATGCCTTGAAATACTTCAAGACTATACTGCCAAGGACTTTTCTTTGTTTGCCGTGCTGACAACTGCTGACTTTTATAGCCACAACTCGCAGTTCCATTTTTATCGCACAATCCAAACGACATGAAACAGTGGCACGCCACCCTTTCATGTCTCAGTAGTACGGCATGAGGAAAAGTGTTTCTTTTTGTCGGTTGCAGGCTAACCGATCAAAATAAACACCATTCCTTGATTTACCGTACCATTTTGTTTGCATACTCCACCGCAAGAAAGAAGTCATTGATGTAAACCTCAACGACCACTTTCATGCTTGGCTGCACAGCCTTGGAGAAAACCCGATGCAAGAAGCATGGACAAGCCATACTCTTCTTTCATCGGAATTTCTCTGATGGCTGTGCCATTTTTGTATGCGATTTCCATTTTTCAAGACGTTTGTAAGACGAAATTGTATCCATTTCTCAGAAATGAGTATGCGATAATCGTGCAGTCCAAAAACTTCCGTGAAGTTTCTATTTTCATTTGCCGCTCTGATTTTCTTTCCTCCACAGGGTCTTTCCTTTTGGCATCAACCGTTATCGTGCAGGTGCAAAGGTATGGCAGCGGGCTTTGGAAATAAAAGGTCGAGCCTTCGGTTTTCGAAAAAATCTCCACACCGTTGGGTAGTATTTTTCATGAAAACCTTGTATTTCCAGCCTCGCCGCCCTTGAAAGGCACCTGAAACGAAACGACCGATGCGACAGGAAGACGCAAAAAAAAATGTCGGAAAAGGGAGCGACAAAAAGGTGAAGAAACGAGAACTTCCCTTCAGTTCCTGGAACCGCAAATAAATTTAATTCAAGGCTATATGACAACAAACATCAATATAACACAGACTTGGTGGAGATTACTCTCCGCAGTTGGCTCAACCCTCATCACTTTGGTGGCTTGGTTGGGATATATGGCTCTCTGCATGGTCGGTGAAGTCATATTGGGAATTGTGAAGTTCATCTTCGGCATCATCATAGCAATCTTCTCGGTGGCGGTGCTGATTGGGACTTTCATTTGGTTATTAACACTTTAAAGTACAAGCGATATGAACAGAAGCATTGAAGCGATACCTACATGGTCACTCTGCTATATCATCAATGGCGATGCAAGCGGACTGACAGACGAGGAAATCAGTATGGTGGACGAAGCCATACGCAAGAACAATATTGAGATAGTAAGTCCAAGATACAACGAGGACATGTGCACAGAACCTTACTTCAGCCATTATCCGTTCTTCGGACTGCCTACAGAAGTTGAGGACTGCGACATCATCTATCACGAGTAACAACCCCTTTGACAACATCAGATATGAACACTACAGAATATTTCAAGAGAACCATACAAGCCTATTTGGAGGAGCGTGCTATGGAGGACGAACTCTTTGCAGCCAAGTATGACAACCCCGACAAGAACATAGACGATTGCGTCACCTACATACTTAATTGGGTGCAGAAGAGCGGTTGCAACGGCTTTTGCGATGACGAGATATATGGGCAAGCCATCCACTACTACGAGGAGAAGGACATCGAGGTCGGCAAAACATTGAACTGCCAAGTGTCTGTCAACCACCACATCGAACTCACAGAGGAGGAGAAGGCACAGGCAAGACAGGAAGCCATCCGCCAATATCAGCAAGAGCAGATGAACAAGATGCGTAACAGAGATACCGCCAAGCGCACCTCACAGAGAACGGAAACAGAAGTACACCAACCATCATTATTCGACACGTTATGAAACCAAGAACGAAATATCAGAAGCAAGTCGTAACCTCAAACAAGGGGTTACGACCTATCAAGGGAGCGCAAATGCAATGGGCATTCCGTGAATGTCTTGACCACTATGCCTTTCAGTTGAAGCACGGACAGACCACCTGCATGGACTGCGGACACACTTGGACTACGGACGAGGATGTGGACAAATGTGTCTGCCCGAAGTGTAAGGCAAAGTTGGAAGTGCAGCGCACCAAGCGACAGAAGGCAATGTCTTCTACCTATTTCAGCGTACTCACTGAGCGTAAGGGACTGCAACTTATGCGAGCATATCAGATGAAAGCCTATTACCGCAAGGGACAAAAGGCAGACATCTATTGTTGGGAGGTGGCACGCTATTGGATGAACGAGAAAGGTAAGGTGGAGGTTATGGCACGCAAGCGCACTATGGGTATCTATATGGACACGTTCTGCTACGACTCCGACATTGAACTGCGCAAGGACAACACCACCTATCAGCATATTGCTTCATTTCCGGTCTGCCCCGACATGAAAGTCATTCCTCAGATATGGCGCAACGGCTTTGACGGAGCGTTTCACGGCATCGAACCGCTTACATTGTTCAAGGCGATGCTGACAGACCACCGCATCGAAACGATGATGAAACAATGTCGTTACGGACACGTCCGCCACTTCATAGACCACCCACGGCACTTGGAAACTTGTTGGAATGCCTACAAGATAGCCAACCGCAACCATTACCTTATTACAGACATCGGCAAATGGGCGGACTACATCTGTATGTTGGTAGAAATGGACAATGACATCAGAAGTCCACATTACATTTGCCCCGACAATCTTGAAGCCGAGCACGACAGAATATCCGAGAAAATCAGAGCAAAGAAAGAAAAGGAGCGCACCGAGGAGGAGATACGCAAGGCATTAAAGAACGAGGACAAGTTCAAGGAAATGAAGAGCCGTTTCTTCGGTTTGATGTTCACGGACGGCAATATCGTGGTGAGAATGCTTGAAAGCGTCAGGGAGCACGTTATTGAGGGTAAGGCGATGCACCATTGTGTAGGCAGCGGTACAAACTACTCGCTCAATCCCGACTGCATCATCTTCTCTGCAAGAATAGCCGAACAAAGGGTTGAGACCGTGGAGTTTTCACTCGAACAGATGAAAGTCGTACAATGCCACGGACTACAGAACAAGGACACCGAGCACCATGCCGACATCATCAACTTAGTGAACAGCAATGCAAGACTTATAGAGCAACGAATGGTTGCAACGACATAACACCACATTATTATAATTTAGGCGGAGCGATGAAAATTAGTTCCGCCACTTTCTTCATGAGCCGAGGAGCGGAAAGAAAGTGGCAAAGAACCGTTTTTTCCTTATCTGCGATGCTTGCAGAATAACAAAGGACAGCCCAAATCAAAAGGACTGTCCTTTATTCATGTATGCTCGGCATGAGCTTATTCTAATGGGTGCAAGTCCCTAACAAGCCCTAATAGCGGGAATTGTATAGCCAATAGCAAGGGTGTCCACTGCGAGGTGGAATCTGAAAGAAGCTGGCGGCAAACATCTGACCTAACGTACAGAAACTTCATATAAGGCATTTGACCATGGATGAGATTGCATGACAAATCAAAGTCCTATAGCTATTCGGAATGGTTGGTGTAAATGAAGTGGGTATAAGATGGAAAGAATAAGCCCTTATCCGAGGAGGTCTCACGGACATGACGATTAGTTGCTTTTACGAAAGCCATGGAGTAAAGCTTGCTGTGAGAAATCAGCAGATGCCATAGTAGTGCAATACTCGATAACGTTGCATGAAGGGCGGAACCTAACAATCAAGCGATAGTAATTGAAACACACCTTATGAAGGAAAGAATGCAGAAAACATTATCCCAAGTTAATGGCTGCCCCCAAAGAGACAGGTCGGAAACCGAATGGTATGGGGGAGTGCAGACCTTCATGTGGATGTGTGAAGACAACATCGTGGAAGTACCATTCGACAAGGAACACCGTTTCGAGCAAATCCTCAGTCTTGCTTTTCTTTGTTGTTTCGGGCTGCGTTTGCGGTCTGTTCGTCTCTCCATTCGGTGGGAGTGCAACCTTCCTTTGACTTGAAAATCCGGTACAGATAAGTTCGGGCGGAGAAGCCGCACTCGGCAGAAATGATGTCATTGCTATAGTCCGGATATTCCATCATCATCTTCTTTGCTGCATTGAAACGTATGTCGCTGAGCCATATTCTGAATGTTGATTTCATACATTGTTCGAAGAATACAGATAGCTCATCCTTGGTGATACAGAGATTACGGGAGAGGGTCAGCATATTGACAGTACTGTCCTTGTATCCTGAATCCGCACACCATTGGTCAAGACTGTTCCGGATAAACTTAATGCGCTCTTCAGACAGTTGCCTTGCTTGGCTTTTCCTGCAGTCCCGTTGGTTTTCCTCTTCTTTGTCCAAGAGTTCTTCTGTAGGAATATAATTGTTGCCGAGGGCTACAAACGTAAGATTGAAGAACAACAAGGCAAGCAATACGACGGGACCTACTATATATAATAAGGTAGTGGAAAATATGGCAACAGGCATAACGAGAATTGCGAGCCATAGAATGGTTACACTTGCATGCGAATGCCTTACGTAAGGCAACATATCCGTTGCAGCCATTGTCTCCAGTATGTTTTTACGCCTGTTCATCTCCTGCATAATCATGTATATGCAATAGAAAACACTTATGCAGAAGAGCCCCAACATCAGATAAAGCCCTTCTCTGATATACAGGCTGTGATGGATACTTGTCCCCAAGCAAAATACCACAATGATGGCTGCATAAATGCCACTGCACACCATAATCATATTCTTGAGGTTGTCACGGATGGCTTCTATGTTGCAGATACTTATGGAGATGAGCGAGATGCAGGGAGTATAGATGAGGATGTTGATGACCGCCCCCAGACTGTCGTCCGCAGCACGGAATCCGAAAGACATCTGTATCAAATATTGTATCGCCAGTCCTGTCATTGCAGTAAAAATCATCCATCGTGAGCATTCATACCGCTTGTTACCCCATCTTACATGCAGATGAGAGAGTGCTATGATGAAGGCATTAATCAGCATGAATATGAAACATGCAAACTGAAAAAGAAATAATGAGTCCATACTTTTTCTTATCTTATGTTTACTTTCTTCTCTTCAAAGTGTAATAACAAACTCCTGTGATGTTTTTCTTTGCTATACACTATTATACAATAAGTTAGAAACTACTCGGCACTCCACGGCATGTGTGGTTATATAAGTTATTATGCTTGCAAAATTACAATAAAATTTTAAAAGCAATTGTGGAATGATTATAAAAAAGTTACATTAGCCACAAATAGAAGATTATTCCGCAGATTATTCATGGTGGTAATATCAGGCGAAGCAATGGCTTACCGGGAGTATAGCTATGATATACTGTCCTGTATACCTATTTCATACAAGGCATTTAACCGTGGATGAGATAGCATAACCCGATTTATAGAGAACACTCTATATCTCAAAGTCAACAAGGAAAATAATGGGTGAATATCTCGAATGGCACCAAAAATAGGAACCGCCGTATGCGGAACCGCATGTACGGTGGTGTGAGAGGTCTGTAAACACGAAAATAGGAGATAAACACCTATGATTAGTGTTTACCTCCTACTCGATTATTCATCGTGGTATCTCTATGCGGAAATCATCTGTCATCTTTGCAACTATTGATGTTTTTCTCGCACCATAATGCTTATTGGCTTGTCAGAACCACTTTGTTTCCTTGCCTATTATCTCGCTCAGCAACAGGTTGGTCAGGCGGCTTGTGCCCAAACGGAAGAGCTCGTTGGTGAGCCATTTCTCGCCGAGTACTTCTTTCACGATGGTGTAATAGACCACGGCATCCATTACCGTGTTGATGCCACCGGCAGGCTTAAGACCTATCACGATACCTGTCTCGTTGTAGTATTCTTTTATGGCTTGACACATCACGTAGACACCTTCCGGAGTGGCTCCTGCCTTCTCTTTTCCTGTTGATGTCTTCACGTAGTCGGCACCGCTATACATGGCGAGAATGGCTGCCTTTTTCACGTCGGATAGGGTAGGGAGGTCGCAGGTCTCGAGGATGACCTTCATCGGCACTTCGCCACAGGTCTGTTTAAGCTCATTGATGTCGTCTGCCACGCCCTCATAGTCTTCAGAAAGATATTTTCCCACAGGCAACACAATGTCTACATTTGTAGCGCCGTCTTTTATGGCGAGAGCGGTCTCTGCCACTTTCACCTCAATGAACGTTTGCGATGACGGGAAAGAGCCCGAGACGACGGCAATCTCAACACCATCCACCTCAAGGGTGTTGCGCACCAGATGCGCGAAGTTGGGGTATGTGCAAATGGTGGCCACGTGTGGAAGGTCAGGGTAGGCTGCTTCAAACTTGTTGACCTTCTCCACCATGGCGAGGATGCTTTCCTCGGTGTCGGTAGTGTGAAGGGATGTCAGCTCAACAGAGCCTAACAAGAATTTCTTCACGTCGAGGTTATCGTTTTCCGGCACCTTGTCAGTTATGATGCTCTTAACCTTGTTTTTTACCTCCTCTTCGTCCACGTTAAGGTCATATTTGGCAAAGGCCTGGTCAATCTTGCTGCTGTTCACAATGCCCTCGCTGCGTTGGGCTTGGATGTCTTTCGTTATTTTTTCTTTTATCACTCCCATGTTTTCTTATTTTAATTTTTGATTGTTTTTATGTCTGTCCTTGTCTCGCTGGGTTTTCTTTTCAATGCTTTTCTTAAACTCCTCTGTTATGTCTATGCCGGTTTGATTGGCGATGCAGCATAGCACCCAAAAGATGTCGGCTATTTCTTCGCCCATATTGTCTTTCTCACCTTCCTTGAAACTTTGGTCGCCATATTTTCGTGCCATGACACGAGCCAATTCTCCAACCTCTTCAGTAAGTACTGTCATGTTGGTAAGTTCAGAAAAGTATCTCACGCCATATTCCTTTATCCAAGAGTCTACGGTGTTTTGCGCTTCTTTTATTGTCATCTGTTTATGGTCTTGTGCAAAGATAAGCAATTTTTTTGTTCTTCGTGGTTTCGCTTCGTTTTTTATTGCTCATTGTCGCGCTTGTGCTGTTGATTGTTCGCGCGATGGTATTATTGTCGTCTTATGCGATTACGTGCAATATAGATTGCGTGCAAAATAGATTGCGTGCAATTGCTCAAATACTCAAAAAGCAAGGCTTGGCGGCTTCCTTTACATCTCTTTCGCAATATTGGATTGTAATAAAATAATCATAAATATTTGCCGTAACATCCTGTGGTATAATGCGTTGGCTGCTTGCGAATTATTTTTATCGCCCTTAAGAATCCGTTTTTCTGTCAAGTCCTGCCACTTGGTTGGATTTCAAGCCTGCTTTTTTGCGCCCAATTTCCGCTTTTTAGAGCAAAATATTAACTTTTGCGTTTATTCGATGTGGATTGTCTTGTCGGTATCACTCCTTGTTCTTCGTGTCCATGCATATCGTTACAGGGCCGTCGTTAAGCAACTCTACCTCCATCATCGCTCCAAACTCGCCTGTGCCTATAGGTTTTCCCAAGGCTGATGTCAGCAATTCGCAGAAACGATTGTAAAGGGGAATGGAGATGGAGTGGGGCGCTGCCTTTATCCAACTCGGCCTGTTGCCTTTCTTGTAGCTTGCCATGAGTGTGAACTGCGAAACGACAAGTATGTCACCATTCACGTCGTTAATGCTTAGATTCATCACGCCGTCGGCATCGTCGAAGACACGCAATCCGATAATCTTCCTGACAAGCCAAGCCGCGTCTTCCTCTGTGTCTTCAGAGCACACGCCAACAAGGATTAAGTAACCCTTGCCTATGCTTGATTTTACCTTGCCGTCAATCGTCACAGATGCTTTTGTGACACGTTGTATTACTACTCTCATTGTTTTCTATTGCTTGTTTTTTTTATTGCTCGTTCAGTAAGTTGTGTCGCTTGACCCATTCTTTTGTTTTTATGCATTCTGCTGGTTTGCCGCGTCTTGTTGGTTTAATGCGTCAAAGACCCTTTGAGCCTTATCCTTGCCAATAATGGTAGCAAGTTGGTCGAGGCTTGCACCCTTTATGTATTTCATTGACTTAAAGGCTTTTAGCAATGCTTCCTTGCTTTTGGGACCTATTCCTTTAATGTCATCCAATGCTGAGTGCAGCGCATGCTTCGAACGCTTGTCGCGATGGAACGTGATAGCGAAACGGTGCACCTCGTCTTGTATCTGCGTTAGGACGTGAAACAGTTCACTGTCGGTCTTCAAGCCTACCACTTGTGCCGGGAAGCCAAACAGCAATTCGTTGGTGCGGTGGCGATCGTCCTTTGCGAGTCCGGCTATGGGAATATTGAGGTGCAGCTCGTCTTCTACCACTTCCCTAACGATGTCCATCTGTCCCTTGCCGCCATCCGTGATGATGAGGTCGGGCAGCGTGGCCTTCTCGTTTATCATGCGAGTGTATCTCCTTCTCACCACCTCTTGCATAGAAGCGTAATCGTCGGGGCCGGCAACGGTCTTGATGTTGTATTTCCTGTAATCCTTTCTTGAGGGCTTCATGCCTTTATACACTATGCAGCCCGCTACGGCATCCGTGCCGGATATGTTTGAGTTGTCGAAGCACTCTATTTGGTAAGGAAGCTTGTCGAGGTGCAGCTTTTCCTGCAATTCCTTCATCAAACGCGTCTGCTTCTGCTCAGGGTTGAGCTTGTCGGTCTGCTTCAGCCTGTCAAACTTATACTGTTTGCCATTCATCTCGGAGAGCTCCAGGAGATGCTTCTTGTCGCCCCGCTGAGGAATGAAAAACTCCGCGTCGCGCAGTTTCCACTCCATCTGGAACGGTACGATAATCTCTTTCGACTTACTGCCGAACCGTTCCCTTATCTCCGGTATGGCTTGCGTAAGCAGGTCCTCGTCGCTCTCGTCGAGTTTGCGTTTATACTCGTAGGTGAAGCTCTGGTTAATGGTTCCGTTCTTTACGTGAATATAATTAATGTACGCGTTCTTCTTGTTGTCGTCATCCGTTATGGTGAACACGTCCACGTCGTTGATGGTGTGGCTCACCACCTCGCTCTTCGACACGAAGTCCTGCAACAGCAAATAACGTTCCTTCAGCCTTTCAGCCTCTTCAAACTTCATGAGCTCCGCGTTGGCCATCATGCGCTTGTAGACCCATTCTGACAGTTCGCGAGTGTTACCTTTGAGCACCTCCTTGGCTTGCCTTATGTTCTCAAGATAATCCTCCCTCGACTGCTTGCTGACGCAACACCCCTCGCAGTTGTGTATATGATACTCCAGACAAGGGCGGTATTTGCCCATGTTGACGCCTTCCTGTGTTATTGGCTGGCGACATCTCCTTGGCTTGAATGCCTTTTGAATAAGTGCCAATACATTATACATAGAGGAGATGTGTGGGTATGGTCCGAAGTAAGTGCCGAGCTTCTTGTTGATGTGTCGTGTCTTGAATATTCGCGGGAAAAACTCGTTTGTCACGATTATGGAAGGGTAGGTCTTGCCATCCTTCAGCAAGACATTGTACTTCGGGTTGTATTTCTTTATAAGAGCGTTCTCGAGCAGAAGGGCATCCTCCTCCGTGTTTACCACGGTGTAAGAGATGTCCTTTATCTTCGAGACGAGCACCTTTGTCTTGAACCTGTCCACTTCCCTGTGGAAATAGCTCGACACGCGCCTCTTCAAGTTCTTGGCCTTTCCCACATATATTATCTGCCCACCGTTTTCGCGCAGGTCATCATAATATTGGTAGCTGCCAGGCTTCTCGGGCATATTGAGCACTATGTTTTTCAGGTACTCTAATCTTTTCTCGTTGTTTTCTTTGACCATACCAACAAACTCTCAGTTCTCAAGCAACTATTTCCTCGTTTTGTTTCACGTGGAACTAAAACTTGAGCAGGCTTGTTATCTCAACGTCCTTGTCGAAAATCTCGCGTGTATGAGGAAACTCAGAGCTGAGCTCCATGATGAAATTGCAGAAAATCTTCTTTGGCTTAAACTTCCTCACGAGGTCGCAGGCGGCCTTCATGGTGCCACCAGTGGCCAGCAGGTCGGCGTGTAGAAGCACCACGTCGTCGGGCGTAATGGCGTCCTTGTGAATCTCTATCGTGTCTATGCCATACTCTTTGGCGTAGCTTTGCTGTATGGTGTCGCAAGGCAGTTTGCCAGGCTTGCGGCACAGCACGATGCCAGCGTTCAATCGGGTGGCGGCAGCAGAGCTCATCACGAAGCCACGGCTCTCTATGCCGACAATCTTTGTTATGCCTTTGTCCTTGTAAAGGTCGTACATCATGTCGCTGATGATTTTCACACATTCCGCGTTTTTGAACAGGGTGGTGACATCACGGAAATTTACGCCTTTAATCGGCCAATCCTTGATGGTACGGAGGTTTTCTACCAATGTCTGGTTGTTCATGTTTTACGTTTTACTTTAAGTGTTATCTTACTCTTTTTCAAATGTTTACGCTTTGTTTTGTTTCACGTGAAACAATCTGCGTTGTTTCATGTCAAAACTGCGGTTGGCACGTCTTATCTTCCGAGCAAAACGAGCAGGACGTTTATGTCTGACGGTGAAACGCCAGGTATGCGGCTTGCCTCCGCCAACGTGTCCGGGTCTATGCGTTGAAGCTTTTGGCGGCCTTCGGTGCTTATCTCCGAAATCTCGTCGTAGCGGAAGTGTCCCTTTATTTTAATATCTTCAAGGCGGCGCATTTTCTCTGCCACGATTTTCTCGCGTTCTATATATCCTTTATATTTTATCTTGACCTCGGCGGCCTCGATTATTTCTTCCTTTCTGTCGTTTAGCTTTCCGAGTTGCTCTTTAAGCTCAGGAACGATGTCGGCCAGTTGTTTGACGGTGATTTGGGGACGACTGATTAGATCCGCGATTTTGCAGCCAAAGTGGAGTGGGGTGGTGCCAATGGCCTCAAGCGCCGAATTGATGTCTTTCGGGTGTATGGTTGTAGAATCGCAGAAATCGATGATGTTCTCTATCATGCCCTTCTTGCTCATCCAGCGGTCGTATCGGTCTTTTTTCGCCAGTCCGATGCCGTAGGCTTTTTCCGTGAGCCTTGCGTCGGCATCGTCTTGCCTTAACAATATGCGATATTCGGCCCTTGAGGTGAACATGCGGTAAGGCTCATCGACGCCCTTCGTGCACAAGTCGTCGATAAGCACGCCAATATACGCCTCATCTCGTTTAAGCACGAATGGCTCAGACGATGCGCACTTCAGCGCGGCGTTGATGCCTGCCATCAACCCTTGTCCCGCGGCTTCCTCGTATCCCGTGGTTCCATTCACCTGTCCGGCGAAGAACAGGCGAGGTATGACTTTCGATTCGAGCGAGTGGCTGAGCTGCGTGGGGTCGAAGTAGTCGTATTCTATCGCGTAGCCCGGTCGGTAAGCCTTGGCGTCTCTCAGCGCGGGAATTTGTTGGATGGCTTTCAGCTGCGTCTCCATTGGCATCGACGATGAGAAGCCGTTGAGATACATCTCGTTGGTGTTCTCACCCTCAGGCTCGATAAACAATGGATGGTGGTCACGGTCGGGGAACACCACGAGCTTTGTCTCAATGGATGGGCAATAGCGTGGTCCCGTGCTCTTGATTTGACCGTTGAAAAGGGGAGAATTGGCAATGTCGTCCTTCAGTATGCGGTGAACCTCCTCGTTGGTGTTGCAAGTCCAGCAAGGTAGCTGCTTTAGGGCATGCTGCACCCCACTGAAAGAGAATTGGTGCCAGTCGGTGTCGCCCGGTTGCTCCTCGGTGTCCTCAAAGTGGATGGTGCGCTTGTCGAGTCTGACGGGTGTCCCGGTCTTCATTCTTCCGGACCTCACGCCCCACCTTGTTATCGACTCTGTGAGATGATAAGCGGCAGGTTCCGCAATCCTGCCACCTGCCACTTGCTTGTGGCCGATGTGCATCAGTCCGTTGAGGAACGTCCCGGCGGTTATCACCACCGCACCGGCCCTGAACGCCACGCCCCATATCGTCTTTACGCCTACGGCGACGCCGTTTTCCACTATCAGCTCTTCGGCCTGGTCTTGCCAGATGTCGAGATTGTCGGTATGGTCGAGCCTGTCGCGCCATTCCCAGATAAACTTTCCCCTGTCGCATTGCGCCCTTGGCGACCACACGGCAGGTCCCTTGCCCTTGTTGAGCATTCTGAACTGGATGGCGGTGAGATCGGTGACGATACCTGTCTGTCCCCCTAACGCGTCGATCTCGCGCACGATTTGTCCCTTCGCTATGCCTCCGATGGCTGGGTTGCAGCTCATTTGCGCAATCTTGTTCATGTCCATGGTTATGAGACATGTCTTCGCGCCCATGTTGGCGGCCGCGCACGCCGCTTCGCAGCCCGCGTGTCCTCCGCCAATGACGATGACGTCGTACTTAAAAATCATAGTTGAAAATGTGTTTTGGCGCAAAAGTAAGAAAAAGAAACGAATTTCTTTATAAAGTAATACTCATTTTTCAGGTGCGCGCGCCACTCATGCCACTCTTGCCGAAAGATTCGTCGCGTTCGGCAAGAGTAGCGTCATTAGGTCATGGTAGTGAATAAGTGTTGGTGGTGCCTATTTCATGAAGACTAAGTAGACGGCGGTGACGAGGCAGATGAACGCCGCGATATGGTTCCAGTGGAGTGCCTGTCCCTGGAATAGGATGTTGGCGATGATGGCAAACACAATCAGCGACACACACTCCTGCACCACCTTGAGCTGCACGAGCGTGAACGGGCCTCCGTTCTCTACGAACCCTATGCGGTTGGCAGGCACCTGGCAGCAATATTCAAAAAAGGCGATGCACCATGAGAACAAGATGACGCCAATGAGCGGCCAGTGGCTG
>ENA-OPFH01000012-OPFH01000012.1-human-gut-metagenome-genome-assembly--contig:-NODE-12-length-36626-cov-3.497307_pt1 | contig 36626 bp, 26 predicted proteins | sample MGYA00241310_ERZ501554 | MGnify/ENA primary metagenome ERZ501554 (study PRJEB25962, sample SAMEA2042426) | human gut metagenome | biome: human gut; feature: human-associated habitat; material: faeces...
ATTGAACAGGCGCCTGTTCAATGAAGCCGTATGCTCTTATGAATATTTGTTATACCCTAAGGTTAGAGTGAGAACTTGTAACCGAACGTGAATTGGAACACGCTGTTTTTCGAGTCAGAGTCATCTATTAGCTTTGTAAGTCCAAAGTTGTAGCGACCGTCTATCACGAAGCGATCAAACTGATATGATATTCCGACAGGGATGCTGAAGTCGACGCTCTTGACGCCTGGCTGGTTGGCTGTCACAGTTACGCCACTTACCGAAGCCGTAGCCTTGTGCCTGACGTTGAAGCCAGGCTGTATGCCGAGCTTTACGGCAAGGCCCTTTGCCACGTAAACGTTGGCGAGGACGGGAATGTTGATATAGTCGAGTTTCGCGGTTACTTCTCCAGAGTTGCCTTCATCGGCTTCAACGACACCTTTGCATCCTTGCATGGAGTAGAGCGCGCCAGCCGACAAGCTGAAAACGGGTGTCAGCCTGTATTCAAACTCTGCGCCCAGGGCAAGTCCTATGCGATTGTCGGTGCCATCACCATCAGAGACATTGGCTACATTTAGTCCTATCTTGGGTTGGATAGTGAGCGAGCCAACGCTTTGTTGGGCAAACGACGCCACACTTGTGAACAATGCCATTAAGGCCAATAGAAATGTTTTTTTTCATGTTTTTGTTTTATAAGATTAATGTGAATAAATAATTTTCTTTTTTATTTTCATTCAACTTTTGCCTGCCTGCGTGCATGCGCCATTGCCTCCATGCGTGTACAAACTATCAAGTGACTTAGTGGGCTTCAAGCCAGTTGTCGCCCCAACCGGAGTCTGCCGTCAGTGGCACACTCAGGTTAGCGGCGTTCTCCATCTCGTGCTTCACTATCTCTTGCACCCTTTCCTTCTCGTCGGGATATACAGAGAAGTTGAGTTCGTCGTGCACCTGTAGAATCATCTTCGAGCGCAGATGCTCCTCTTTGAAGCGCCGCCATATCCTGATCATGGCAATCTTGATGATGTCGGCCTCGGAGCCTTGTATTGGCGCGTTGATGGCGTTGCGCTCAGCGAAGCCGCGCACGGTGTTGTTGCCCGACTTGATGTCGGGCAGGTATCTGCGGCGGCCAAACATGGTCTCGGCATAGCCTTTCTCCCTCGTGCTGTCTTTGGCCTGCTCCATGTATTGATGCACCTTTGGGAACGTGTGGAAATAGTCGTCGATAAGTTGCCTGGCCTCCTTGTTGCTTATGTCCATTCGCTGAGCCAGTCCGAAGGCCGTGATGCCATATATTATGCCGAAGTTGGCTTGCTTGGCCTTCTTGCGCTGAGCGTCGCTCACGTCTTGCATGGGCTCCTTCCATATCTTGGAAGCCGTGGCGCGGTGGATGTCGAAACCCTCACGGAAGGCCTCTATCATGTTCTCGTCGCCAGAGAGGTGAGCCATTATTCGGAGCTCTATCTGTGAATAGTCGGCTGAGAACCATTTGCATCCCTCGTCGGCAATGAAGCATTTTCTTATCTCCTTGCCGTCGTCGTCGCGCACCGGAATGTTTTGCAGGTTAGGGTCACTGCTCGACAGTCGTCCCGTGGCGGTGATGGCCTGGTTGAACGACGTGTGAATGTGCTGGTCTTTCTTGTCGATAAGCTTTGGCAGGGCCTCCACGTAAGTGCCGAGAAGCTTCTTCATGCCACGATAGTTGAGTATGTCGTCCACGATAGGCGCCTTGCCACTCAACTGTTGCAGCACCTCCTCTGAGGTGACATACTGTCCGGTCTTGGTCTTCTTGGGCTTGTCCACCAATTGCATCTTGCCGAACAAGATTTCGCCAACCTGCCTCGGCGATGAAATGTTGAACTCTTGCCCCGCTTCCTCGAAGGCATGACGCTCGTATTGGTTCATCCTTTCGGTAAACACCTTTTGCGTCTCCTTCAGCTGTTCGGTGTCGAGCCGCACGCCGTTTATCTCCATGTCGGCGAGAACCTTCACCAATGGCATCTCAATGTCCTCGAAAAGCCATCGGGCGTTTACCTCGTCGAGCTTTTTCTCCAGCACGTTTCTGAGCTGAAGCGTGATGTCAGCGTCCTCGGCCGCGTACTCGTACACCTCCTCAGGTTTGAGGTCGCGCATGTTTTTCTGGTTCTTGCCCTTTGGCCCTATCAGCTCTTCAATGCGCACCGTCTGATAGCCGAGCAATGTCTCCGCCATGTAGTCCATGTTGTGGCGCAGTTCCGGCTGCCATACATAGTGGGCGAGCATCGTGTCGAACATCTTGCCTTGAATGTCCACGCCATAGTTGCGCAGCACCTCATAGTCGTATTTTATGTTCTGGCCAATCTTCAGGCTGTTGGCGTTCTCGTAGAGAGGCTTGAATATGTCTACCATCTCTTGCGCCTCATCCCTCACGGCAGGAATGGCCACGTAGTAAGCCTCGTGTTCCTTTACGGAGAAGCTCACCCCCACCAGTTCAGCGTCTATCGCGTTGGTAGAGTTTGTCTCCGTGTCGAGGCTTATGAAGGGGCTTTCCATCAGTTTGCCGCACAGCAGCCTTGCCTCTTCCTTGGTGCTTATCAGCTGATAGTCGTGCTCAACGGTGTTGATGCTGGAGAGTTGCGCCGAGACAATCGCGCTTTCGTCATTGCCTTGTCGAGGCGTCGCATTGTTGACGGGTTGCATATTTGCGTTGTTGCGCGCAATGGCACCATTACTGAAAAGGTCGGGTTGTTGCGGAACCTTTATTTCCTGCTTGCCAAGAAATCGCTCGGTGAAGCGCTTGAACTCAAGGTTGCTGAATATCTCGCGAAGCTTGTTGGCGTCAGGCTCCGACACTTTAAGCTTGTCGAGGTCAAGCTGTATTGGCACGTCGGTCCTGATGGTGGCGAGAAACTTCGACATCTTGATGTCTTCCTTCGCGTTCTCCACCTTTTCCCTTAGCTTGCCTTTTATCTCGTCGGTGTGTGCCAGCAGGTTATCGATGGAGCCAAACTGGTTTATGAGTTTCACCGCCGTTTTCTCGCCTACCCCAGGACATCCGGGGTAGTTGTCGGCAGAGTCGCCCATCAGCGCGAGCAGGTCTATCACGCTGGCCGCATCTGGTATTCCATATTTTTCCTCAATGTCGTGCTCGCCAATCTTGTCGTAACCACCGCCGTGCCGTGGCCGGAACATGAACACGTTTTTCCGGATAAGCTGTCCGTAGTCCTTGTCGGGCGTGAGCATGTAAGTCTCCACGCCGGCTTTCCCGGCTTGCGTGGCGAGCGTGCCAATCACGTCGTCGGCCTCAAAGCCCTCGGCAACGAGGATGGGTATGTTCATAGCTCTCAGAACGTCTTGTATGATAGGCACCGAGAGTTTTATGTCCTCTGGTGTCTCTTGCCGTTGGGCCTTGTAAGGCGGGAAAGCCTCGTGGCGGAACGTCTTTCCCTTGTCGAAAGCCACACCGAGGTAATCGGGGCTTTCCTTGTCGAGTATTTCTTTCAGCGTATTGCAGAATCCCAACACCGGCGACGTGTTGAGCCCCTTGGAGTTGATGGTGGGACGTTTCAGGAAAGCGTAATAAGAACGGAATATTATGGCGTATGCGTCAAGCAGAAAGAGTTTGCCCATGATAATGTAGTTGTCAAAAATGTATGTGTCTTCTATTTTTGTGTAAAATTACGAAAAAGTTGCCACTATGACTCCACTATGTCAATTAAAATAACTAATTTTGTCGTAAATATCACTTTCTGATGGATTATATCTCATTAATTCGGCAACCAATCGCCTCGGAGTTGAACGATTTTAAGGATTTGTTCGACCGTAGCTTGTCCCATTCTGATGGTTTACTGTCACAGGCATTAAGCCATATCCGTCAGCGTGCCGGCAAGCGCATGCGTCCCATGCTTATCCTCTTGATGGCGAAATGCAACGGTGGCATCACCGATGTCACACAGCATGCTGCCGTAGGCCTTGAGCTTCTGCACACCGCTTCATTGGTTCACGACGACGTGGTGGACGAAAGCGAGGAGCGACGCGGTCAGGCCAGCGTGAATGAGGTGTATGGCAACAAGGTCGCCGTGCTCGTGGGCGACTATATCCTATCCACGGCATTGCTCCACATCAGTTACACTCACAACGAGGTCATAGTGCGCTATCTTGCCGAACTTGGCCGCACGCTTTCAAACGGTGAGATACTGCAGTTGCAGAACGTCCATTCAAAGGATTTCTCCGAGGAAGCCTACTACCAAGTGATAAGGCAGAAGACCGCGGCCTTGTTTGAGGCTTGCGCGGCCATGGGTGCCTTGAGCGGCGGTGCCAAGGAGGAGGAAGTGGAGTATGCCAAGCAGTTCGGCAGCAACCTGGGCGTGATATTCCAGATTCGTGACGACATCTTCGACTATTACGACCAGTCGGAGATTGGCAAGCCCACAGGCAACGACATGGCTGAGGGCAAGCTCACCTTGCCCGCGCTTTACGCTCTAAACAGCACTCACGACAAGGAGATGACCGAGATTGCCTATAAGGTCAAGGATGGCACGGTTTCAAAAGACGAGATAGCCCGCTTGGTCAATTTCACCAAGGTTAACGGTGGCATTGATTATGCTGAGAAGAAGATGTGGGAGCTTCATGCCTCGTCCATGGTCTTGCTCGACAAGGAAGTTGAAGACGGCCCAGTGAAAGACAGTCTGAAGGCTTATCTCGACTATGTGATTGAACGAAACCTATAAGTTTACTGTCCGTCAACGCGGCAAAGGGCGCTAACATTACGCTTTAAGTCCTCTCTAAAACCACAGTTTGGGCATGGTGGCTCAATAGTCAGCCCTCCATGCCCAAACCAGCATACGCTTTTTGAACGTGATGCCTTGGGCATGGGCATCACATTCAGCCAAGAACCGCTAGACACGCTGCTTCATAAGGCCAAGGAGGAGGGCAAGCTCGTGTTCATGGACTGCTACACGTCGTGGTGCGGCCCTTGCAAAAGGCTAATAATATTTTACATTCCTGTTGATTTTTTTGAGCATAACCACTCAGGGCTGTATTCCTCGACGAGGAATACAGCCCTGAGTGGTAAGATTAATGAAGCGTTAGCAGACAGCGATACTGTCAAACCGTCTTAGCTGCCATGCTAAAAGTTTCCCTTGTCGGCGTTGTCCCACCACACGTGGGTGCCGCCCTTGTCGCCCGAAATGCCTTTCTTGCTTGTGTTTTCCTGGTCGAGGAGCTTCAGTCCGCCCTCAATGCCCTTGGCGTTGGTGTCGTATGCATTGCTGCTGTAGATAACGCGGCGCACGCCTTCCTCGGTGTCCACGGCTCCGTTGCTCTTGTTCACGAGCGCCACGAAGAAGTGTGGATAACCCGTGCGACGCTGCTCAGCCCAAGCCTCATTTGAGAGTGGGAAGAGAGCGATATACTTCTGTGTCTGTATGCGTGCCAGCTGGTCTTCCTTGGAAGCCGTGTTGTCCCATTTCACGCCAAGAAGGTTCACTGCCGCGCAGTTGTTCTTGCTGTTGCCTGGGTCCACATAGTCGGCCTGATGGGTCGTGCCATTGATATAAGCGTCTATCGCATCGTCGCCAATGCTCGTTACGCCGGCGAAAGAGCCCTTATACGCAAGTTCGTTCTTGATAGACAGACGTATGCCTTTCTCGTACAGGCTCTGCACGCTCTCAGAACCAATGTCCCAACGCAGCTTTGCCTCGGCGAGCAAGAAGTAAGCCTCGGCAGCCTTGAATATAGGCAGAGGCACGTTGTAGTCGCCAACCCACTGCGACATCTTGTAGCCGTAAGAGCCAGAGTTGCCCTTCTGCGCCATCCCGCTTGCGAAACGTATTCCGCAATAGGTGGAGCCAGCCGGTGTCACGTCGCCTTTCTCATTGGTTATCTCTCCAGAGTTCTTGGTTATGTAGAGAGGTAGGCGCGGGTCTTTCATGCCCACGAGCAGGGTCACGAGATTGGCGTTCATGCCGCAATCTTGCCAGTCGAACATTCGCTTCAACTCGTTCGACTGGTCTTTCACCACGATGTCCTTTCCGCTTACCGCGAGCGTGTTGGCTGCCGCCTGTGTGGCTATGGCCTTGAGGTCGTAACCGTCGGCCTTCATCTCAGTTTCGCGCTTCGACAGGCGCAGTGCCACGCGCAGCTTCAAGGTATTGGCCATCTGAATCCACATTTGGGGATCTCCACCGCCCCATGTGTCAAACGTGGCAAGGTTTGCCTTGTCTTCCTCGCTCATCGCCGCGATGTCGGTAGTGGCAGTGCTGAGGTCGTCGAGAATCTGCTCATAGAGCTTCTGCTGAGAGTCGAAATCGTAGTATTCCTCGCTCTTGCCCTCAAGAATGGAGCTGTATGCCAATGGCCCGTAAGCGTCGGTGGCGGTTATGGTGCCACAAGCCTGCACCACTCTCATCACTCCCGACAGGCCTTTTTGCCCCTTAGCGTCGCAAGAGGCTATTATGCGTCGAGTGTTGTTGAAGATGTGCAAATAATAGTTCTCATACATGCCACCGCTATGGCCGCGGTTCTCGCCCATGTCGCAGTTGGTGAAGTTTCCGTGTGGAGTCTCAAAATAGCCTCCGTAGAGATCTATGGTAAGGTTTGTCCAAAACTGGAACATGTTTTGGTGAGGCGGATAACAATAGTTCATCGGCTCGGCACACTGCGCCGAGAATGGCAAGTCGTTAGGATCCACTTGTGTCTTGTTGGTATTGAGATCCTCAAAATTGTCGGTGCAGGAGCTTAACATTCCACCCCCTAAAACGGTGACCGCCATGAACGAGGCGGCAACCATGATATTTCTCTTTTTCATAATGGTTTCTTTTTTTTGTTAGTCTTGTTTTCAACTGAGGCAACTCGCGTTGAGATCAGAAGTTGAGCTTAAGGTTCAAGCCCATGCTTCTTGAAGACGGCAGGTTGAATATGTCAATTCCCTGCACACCGTTGCCAGTACCCATTGACACGTCTGGATCACAAGGCGCGTCTTTATAGAAGAAGAAGAGATTGCGTGCTATGAGAGCCGCCGTGAGGTTCTTGCCATTGCCGAAAAGGTTGCGGAAAGTATATCCAAGACTTACCTCGCGCAGACGCACATTAGTGCCTTTATACACATAGAACTCCGTGGCGTAAGGGCTATTGAAATTGGAAGAGCCAACGGTGGTGTACCATGCCTGTGGATCAAACTCCACACCGTCAACCACGACCTTGCCCGCGTCGCGTGCATCGCCAGAGCGCTTTGACACACCCCAGCCATCAAGAGCGGCCTCTGTGCCGGAGACAACGCGTCCGCCAAACTTGCCGTCGATGAGCAACGACAGCGTGAAGTCCTTATAGTGGAAAGCGTTTGACCAACCGAAGTTGACCTTGGCGTTCATGTTGCCCACATACTTCATCTCGTTGTTGCTGTCACCAAGCACTATTGGCTCTCCATTGTCGTTTTTCACTGGCTTTCCGCTGTCGTCGCGCTTGATCTGGCGCACGTAGAGGTCTCCATACGATCCGCCCTCCTTGAGTATGACCTTGGCTCCCGACCACGACGCTATAGTAAGGCCATTGGCCAAACCTTCCACAAGCTCCTTGATGGTGTTCTCGTTGTATGAGATGTTGAAGTTGGTGCTCCAAGAGAAGTCGTCGTTGAATGCCTGATACCATCCTGCGCTAAACTCAAATCCTGAGTTCTGCACGTTGCCTGCATTGACATAGCGATTGCGGAGTCCCGACTCATAAGGAGCCGACACAGAGAAGAACTGGTTTTTCGTATTTGTCTTGTAATATGTGAACGCTATGTTGAGGCGGTTCTGGAAGAATGTGCCATCGAATCCAACCTCAAACGAATGGGTCTTCTCTGGCTTCAACGTGCGGAACGGGGCCTTGTCGGGTGCTGATATTGCCCCGGAGGTGCCGAGAGTGTAACGCAGGTTGCTCATGTAGATTGGCACGTCGTTACCCACGATAGAATAGCTTGCGCGGAACTTGAACAGGTCAACGTTCTTGCCCATGTCCACAAACTTGTTGAGCAGCACGCTGGCACCCACCGACGGGTAGAAGAACGAGCAACTTTCCGTGAACGAGAGGGCCGACGACCAGTCGTTGCGGGCCGAGAAGTCGAGGAACGCGCCATCCTTGTAGCCTATCTGAGCGGTCGCGAACACGGCGTTGAGACGCTTCTCGGTGTTCATGGCATCGCCAGAACCGAGCGTGGAGAGGTTGCCGTAGAAGTTGTTTGGAGTGAAGATGTTGGGATAGTAGATGTTGCCGTTGCCTGGCGACTTGTATTGGCTTCCCTCACCCCAGAGGTCCACATGAGATGTCTTTGTCTTGGTGAAGCTCGTGCCAGCCGTGGCCGTAATCAGCCAGTCGTTGAACGTGTGTGAATACGACACAAGCAAGTCACCATAAAGCTGGTCGCTGAAATAGCGGTTGTCTTTCATCCTGCCCATAGGGTAGAGGTTGCCAATGCTCGAGGCGTAGGCGTTGTGCACGAAGTGCTCCTCGCCACGCTCGTAGCGCATGCGGCCCTGGACATTCAGGTCGGGAGTGATGTCCCATTTCACCGTGCCTCCAAACTCATACCTGTTGCGGTCTGTAACGGGGCTTGCGCGGTTTATGAGCCAATACGGGTTGCTGTATTGCTGCTGTGTGGTGTTTGTCCAGTTTTGTATGTTGCATCCGCGAGAAGCGTCGTATGCTTCATAGTTGTCCTTGTAGTAGTCCCAGTCGGCTCCTCGTGGGAAGAGACATGCTCCAGTGAGCGGGTTCCAGAGGTAACCGGCCGCCGCTTGGTTTTTCACATGCTGGTTGTTGAACTTTGCCGAGAAGTCCACATGCACGGTGTTCAACACGGTGAAGTCGACCTTTGAGGCAAGGTTATGGCTTCTGTAGGTGTTTTGCGGGGTCATGCCCTGTGAAAAGACGTTGCCATACGAGAAATAAGCCTTGAAATTGTCGGTTCCGCCAGCCAGCGACACAGAGTTGTTGGTAGTGAACCCGGTCTGCAGATACTCTTTGGCATAATTCTTGGCCTTGCTCGAGAGCTTTTCGCCCCATGAGAACGTGCCGTCACTGCCTCCGCCGTAGGAATCCTGAAACTCCGGCAATGCCATTGGCGTGTCCATCGTGGTGTTGCTCGACACGTTAATGGCCACCTTTCCTGCCCTACCCGACTTCGTGGTTATCATTATGGCTCCATTGGCTGCCACAGCTCCATAGAGGGCAGACGCGGCGGCTCCTTTAAGGAGGGTTATAGAGGCTATGTCGTCAGGGTTGATCGTAGACATGACATCTCCACCGTCGCGCTCGCCGCCATAGTCGCTCGACACCTGCGAGGTGGTGATATTTGTCATTGTCGGCACACCGTCTATCACGATAAGCGGCTGGTTGCTGCCAGATATCGACTTGTTGCCGCGGAAGAGTATCTTGGATGCGCCACCTGCTCCCGTTGAGTTTGGCGTAATCTGCAGACCTGCGCTCTTGCCTTGAAGGGAATTGATCATGTTGATGGACTTGATATCGTTTACGTCCTTTCCTCCAACGGTCTGAGCCGAGTAAGTGAGCGTTTCCGACTGACGCTTGATGCCCATGGCCGTGACCACTATCTCACCGAGGCTTTCAGCGCTTGGCACCATGGTGATATTGATAGTCTTGCGGTTGCCCACCTGCTGCTCCACCGTCTTCATGCTGACATAGGAGAACACCAGCACATCGCTCTCTCCGGCCTGAATTGTGTAATTGCCGTTCACATCGGTCAAAGAGGCGTTTTTCGTGCCTTTTACCGACACTGTAACTCCAATCAATGGATCACCCATTTCCTTGTCCTTGACGAGACCGGATACGGTATGCGTTTGTGCATACGCACCCATCGTAAACATTCCTATAAGGAACATCACGACACTAAGAAATAATCTCTTCTGCATAGCTTGAAATGTTTTTAGTTTTTTAATTATAGGATGGTTTGGCAAATATAGGTCAAATTATAAGAAGCAACTGTTAAAAACATATTAATTTAGGTTAACACGAAAAATTAAAATGACATTTTAACACATCACGGCGACCGTTCCACACTGTTATCGCAAACAGAGCTTACGTTTTGCTCATTTTCCAACAGGATAATCAAAAAAAAGTAGTTTTCTTTAAAATTTCAGATTGTAACAACAATAGCAAAAAAAAAGTCGCATCATACCCAATTTTGAGTAATGACACGACCTTTTTTCATCCAATTTTCTCACGCCATCATATCATCTTCAGCAGCTCTCGCATGCCGTCTGACGCGCCTTTCTGTATCTGCGTCACGTTGCTGTCCACGCCCACGGGGTTGGGGTCTATGAGGTAGACCGGGGCGGCCTTTGGCACGAACTGTACCAGGCCGGCTGCCGGGTACACCACGAGCGACGTGCCTATGATGACGAAGATGTCGGCCTGTGACGCCGCCTCGGCCGCGGGCTCAAGCATGGGCACGCTCTCGCCGAAGAACACTATGAACGGGCGAAGCAACGAGCCGTCACCGGCCTTGGTGCCGGGAGCCACGTCGTTGTTCTCAGGGGTGAGCTCCTTTATATATCTTGGGTCGTAAGGGTTGTTGCTGGAACACACCTTCGTCAACTCTCCATGCAGGTGGATGACGTTTGTAGAGCCAGCCTTCTCGTGAAGGTTGTCCACGTTTTGAGTCAGCACCGTCACGTCGTAGTCTTTCTCCATCTCGGCTATCAGCTTGTGTCCCTCGCATGGCCGCGCGTCCCACAGCTTGCGCCGCAGCTTGTTGTAAAACTCCGTCACGAAGGCGGGGTCCCTCTCCCACCCCTCATGGCTCGCGACCTTCTCCACGGGATAATTCTCCCACAAGCCGTCGTTGCCGCGGAACGTCTTGAAACCACTCTCCACGGACATGCCGGCACCCGTCAAAAACACCACTTTCTTCTTCATATCTCAAATATTTTCCGCTTATATCCTATTATTTCCACAAAAATACTAAAATAATATGATTATGCTACCAAAAAAGCGTAACTTTGTGCGATAAAATCATTTTAGACACAAATCTTAAATAGAAAATAATGGACAAAGTAAGCTACGCCCTTGGCATGAGCATCGGGCACCAACTGCAACAGATGAACGCCACCGACCTTAACATCGACGATTTCGCGCAAGCCATCACTGATGTCTTCAACGGAGACGCCAAGCTGTCTGACGCCGAGGCCCAGGCCGCCGTTCAAGACTTCTTCAGCCGCAAGGCCGAGGAGCAGGCCAAGGCCGCCAAGGCCGAGGGCGAGAATTTCCTTGCCGAGAACGCCAAGAAGGAAGGCGTGAAGACATTGCCGTCTGGCCTGCAATATAAAGTGCTGCGCGAGGGCGACGGCCGCAAACCGTCAGCCACCGACAAAGTGGAGTGCCACTATGAGGGCACGCTCATCAACGGCGAGGTGTTCGACTCAAGCTATCGTCGCGGCGAGACTGCCACGTTCGGGCTCAACCAGGTAATCAAGGGTTGGACAGAAGGCCTGCAGCTCATGCAGGAGGGAGCTAAATACCGCTTCTTCATCCCCTACAACCTCGCTTACGGCGAACATGGTGCCGGCCAATCCATTCCTCCCTACGCAGCCCTCATCTTCGACGTGGAGCTGATAAAGGTGAAATAAGGCATACGGATTCAAGACATGGACAATATTGGAGGTCTCGTCACATGGGCATTCGGTACGATTGGTAATAACTTCTTAAAATAATATTGTTATGGCCGCATTAGTGTGACAATTAGCTTGATTTTCGCCGTTTGCTTTTTAATATGGATGAAAACCCCTCAAAGGAAAGAATCATTAGGTTTAAAATAGACAAAAACAATAGATAACAAATGAAAACATTAAAGACTTTGGCCATCATGGCCACCGCCGCATTGACTTTCTCAGCTTGCGGCAACTCGTCAGCTCCAAGGGCTGACCTCAAGACCGACATCGACTCCATGAGCTATGCCATCGGCTTGCTGCAGTCGCAGTATGTGCGTCAGGCCATCCAGCAAGGTCAGGTGATAGACACCACTTATATCGACGACTTCGTGAAAGGTATCAACGAGGGCGTGAACGCTGGCGACGACAAGAAGAAGGCCGCTTACATCATGGGCCTGCAAGTTGGCCAGCAGCTCTCTACACAGCTCGTGAAGGGCGTGAACCAACAAGTCTTCGGCGACGACTCAACAAAGACCATCTCGCTGAAGAACCTGCTCGCAGGATTCATAACCGGCGCTACAGGCAAGACGGGCCTCATGACCCCGGAAATTGCCAACCAAGTGGCACAGAGCAAGATGGAGCAGATCAAGAGCGCAACCATGACCAAGCAGTATGGCGCAAACAAGGTTGCCGGCGAGAAGTGGCTCGCTGTCAACAAGAAGAAGCCAGGAGTGGTGACTCTCCCCTCAGGACTGCAGTATAAGGTCATCAAGGAAGGCAAGGGCGCCATTCCTGCCGACACCACTACTGTGAAGGTTCAATACGAGGGCCGCACTATCGACGGCAAGGTCTTCGAGAGCAGCTACAAGAACGGCAACGGCCCTGTGTCGATGGTGCCCGCGCAGATGATTCCGGGATGGACACAGGCTCTCACACGCATGCCTGAGGGTTCTATCTGGGAGGTTTACATCCCACAGCAGCTCGCCTACAAGGAGCGTCAGGCTGGCAACATCAAGCCGTTCTCTACTCTGATCTTCAAGATTGAGTTAGTTAAGGTTGGAAAATAAACAATGAGGAAAATTATTTTGTTCGCGGCCTTCTTGCTTGTCGTGGCGGCCAACTCAATGGCTGCCGGCGGCAAGAAAAAGGTTGCGAAGAAGTGTGACAATTGCACAGAGCAGCCCGTAAAGCTGCTTACGTCGTCCGATTCTACAAGTTATGCCGCTGGCTATGCGGCCACAGAAGGCTTGATTCAGTATCTGACACAGCGTCTCAATGTTGACACGGCGCACATCGACGCGTTCATCCGCGGTTTCCGCGAGGCTCTGGACAAGGTCAACGACCCAGCTTTCTCTGCCTATATCGCCGGCAACAACATCGCCGAGCAAGCCACGAAGCAGATCATGCCAGGCATGAGCCGCGAGCTGGTGGGCACCGACGACAGCATAGCCGCCAAGCCTTTCTACGAGGGATTCTTGGCCGGCGTGAAGCAAGACACCACGGTGTTCAAGGCTGAAAAGGCACGCGAGCGTTTCCAGGAGAAAACCACGCTGGCACGCGAGACACGCAACCGCATCTACAAGAAGGAGAACGAGGAGTGGCTCGCAAGCAACAAGACCAAGCCAGGAGTGGTAACCTTGCCATCAGGCCTTCAATACAAGGTCATAAAGGAAGGCAACGGGCCAAAGCCAAATAGCACCGACGAGGTTGAGGTCGTCTATGAAGGCAAGACCATCAACGGCAAGACCTTCGACGCCACAAAGAACCACGGGGGCAGGAAGACCGACGCTTTCCGTTGCGACCAAGTGATAAAAGGATGGACCGAGGCCCTCACATCCATGAACGTAGGCAGCAAGTGGGAAATATACATCCCTCAAGACCTCGCCTACGGATCACGCGAAGCGGGAGAGATAAAGCCCTACTCCACCCTCATCTTCACCGTTGAACTGGTGGGCATAAAGGCTCCAGAGGCAAAGACAAACAACGCAAGCAAGGCTACGACGGGCACGAAGCAGGCTTCAAACACCACTTCTAACAAAAAGAAAACCGCCGCGAAGAAAAAATCATCTTCAAGGAAGAAATAACTTAACCAAATGCACGGATATGACAAAATATCCGTGCATTTTGTTGTTTATATCATTTTAATTGCCTACTTTTGCTACCATATTATATACATTCATAGTAATTAGAAACTTAGAGGAATATACAATATGGAAAAAATAGACAAGCTTGACAAGAAAATTCTCTCAATTCTTTCCAAAAACGCACGCATACCGTTCAAGGACGTAGCGGCTGAATGTGGCGTATCGCGCGCCGCCATACATCAACGTGTGCAGCACCTCATAGAAGACGGAGTCATCACCGGCAGCGGTTTCGACGTCAACCCACTGAGCCTCGGCTATCACACTTGCACATACGTGGGAATAAACCTTGAGAAAGGATCAATGTATAAAGACGTGGTAAAGAGGCTTAATGCCATTCCGGAGATTGTTGAATGCCACTTCACCACTGGATCATACACCATGCTCATAAAATGTTATGCCAAGGATAATGAGGCACTCATGGACTTGCTCAACAACAAGTTGCAGACCATACCCGGCGTAGTGTCGACAGAGACGCTCATCTCTCTTGAGCAAAGCATCAAGCGCGAGATTCCCGTACACGTAGACGAATAAGAACCGCAGACAAGCGGACAGAACCGCCAACAAGAAGAAACAGTTGACGAAAAGAAAAAACGTAGACGAACTCTAAACATGAAATCATTCGACTTAGGCGAGCACCTCAACGACATTTATGCCGCCTTTCCTGAAGCCAACCGCAAACCGGTGATTGGCATCACAGCTAATTATACTAACGGAGACGCGGCACTTCGCGACAAATATTACGAACAGGTGGCCCGCGCCGGCGGAACGCCTGTCATCATTCCGCCAATAGCCGACAAAAACGCCATCATCAACACCCTGGAGCACATAGACGGACTGCTGCTCACGGGCGGGGCCGACATCAACCCGCTATGGGCTGGTGAAGAGCCTTCACCACAGCTCCACTCCATCAACGCCACGCGCGACGAGGCTGAGCTCTTGACCGTGCGCCTCGCCTACAACAGGCAGATACCGATGCTCGGAATATGCCGCGGCATACAGACCATAGCCGTGGCCTTGGGCGGAAAGGTGTGCCAAGACATCAACAGCGCCTCTCCTACCCTATCAGACGGCGCCACGGTGACGTCGCGCATAAAGCATTCGCAAGACGCCGACAGGCAAGAACCTACCCACTCCGTGAACATCAAGCCCGGCACCACTCTCAGCAAGCTCTACGGTGAGAGGGCTTTCGTCAACTCGTTCCACCACCAGGCAGTGGCAAAGACGGGACCGCGATTCAACGTGTCGGCGACATCGCCCGACGGCATAATCGAGGCAATGGAAAGCAACGAATACAAGTCGATAATCGGAGTGCAATGGCATCCTGAGTGGCTTGGCGATGATGGTCTGCCACTCTTCTCTTGGCTCGTGGAGAGAGCCAATGAGTTTCGCGAGGCAAAGGAGCTGCACGAGCGCATACTCACCCTCGACACGCATTGCGATACCCCGATGTTCTTCCCGCAGGGCGTGCGATTCGACCAGCGTGACCCTCGAGTACTCTACGACTTGCACAAGATGACCGAGGGACGGCACGACGCCGTAATCATGGCCGCCTACTTGCCGCAGCCACAGCTCGGCGAGCAGTTCTCGCAAAAGGTAGACATAGCGGGAATAATAAGGCACAACCCTCAATTGCAAGGCTTGTCCACACAGCTATCCCCTACCCAATACGCCGACCTCATATTCGACAAGCTGGAGCAGATCGTGGACGAGAACAGCGACTATATCAGCATAGCACGCACACCTGCCGACCTCTACGAGGACAAGCGGAAGAACCGCAAATCGATAATGTTCGGCATTGAGAACGGACTGGCACTCAACCACGACTTGGCCAACGTGCGCCATTTCGCGCAACGCGGCGTGGTCTACATCACGCTCTGCCACAATGGCGACAACGACATTTGCGACTCAAACCGCGGATCGGCCATGCACAACGGCGTGTCGGAGTTCGGGGCAAAGGTCATACAAAAGATGAACGACGAGGGCATAATGGTTGACCTCAGCCATGCCTCGGAAAAGTCGTTCTACGACGCGCTCGACATCAGCCGCACACCGATAGTGTGCTCACACAGCAACAGCCGGGCACTGTGCGACGTGCCGCGCAACCTCACTGATGACCAGATGCGCGCGCTTGCCGCGAAGGGTGGCGTGGCCCACACCACGTTCTACCACGGGTTCCTGCGCAAGGATACTTCCGAGGCAACTATAATGGACGTGGTAAGCCATCTCGAACATGCCATCGACATCATGGGCATAGACCACGTGGGCGTGGGTACCGACTTCGACGGTGACGGCACCGTGCGTGGATGCGCCGACGCCTCTGAACTCATCAACTTCACCTTGCAACTGCTGCGCCAACGATATTCGGAACGCGACATTGCCAAGATATGGGGCGGCAACTGGCTGCGAGTGATGGCTAAAGTGCAATCAAGCAAGAAGCAGTCATGAAAAGGAAAATAATAGTCTTTGCCGTGTTAGCTATCGTATGCGCCGCAGCCGTGTGGCTCTTCACCTGCGGACCGCTCGCCCACAATAATGACGTGGACAACATAGAAGAGACCGACGAGGTTGAGAAGGTCCAGCCTGTGGGCCCGGCGTTCAACGCTGACTCCGCTTATGCCTTCACCAAGGCGCAGTGCGACTTAGGGCCACGCCCAATGAACAGCGACGCGCACGAGATGTGCCTCAAGTGGATTGAGAAAAAGTTTAAGCAATATGGATGCGAGGTGACACTGCAACAGGCCGACCTCAAGGGTTGGGACGGTACTACCCTCCACTCCACCAACATCGTGGCGCGCAGCAACCCCAAGGCCACCACGAGGATAATGCTTTGCGCCCACTGGGATTCTCGACCTTGGGCCGACAACGACCCCGACTCGCTCAACTGGCACAAGCCCATAATCGCTGCCAACGACGGAGCGAGTGGCGTGGCTGTGATGCTGGAACTTGCCCGACTGCTCAACAATCCGGCCAACAAGACAGCCATTGGCGTAGATTTCATTTGCTTCGATGCCGAAGACTACGGCGTGCCGCAATGGAGTGATACTCAGGACGATGGCAACTCTTTCGCGCTCGGGGCGCAATATTGGGCTGAGAACATTCCACACGGCTATGCTCCACGCTATGGCATACTGCTCGACATGGTTGGTGGCCAGGGCGCGCAGTTCTATCGCGAGGGCATGTCCATGCAATACGCATCAAGCATTGTCAGAAAGGTGTGGCGCGCGGCAAGGCAAGCGGGCTACGGCTCGTTCTTCCCCAACGACGATGGCGGCATGATCACCGACGACCACCTGCCCGTGAACCAGACGGCAAAGATACCGTGCATAGACATCATACCCTATTATCCCAACTGCCAGCAAAGTTCATTCGGACCCACATGGCACACCATTGCCGACAACATCGACAACATCGACAAGAACGTGCTGAAAGCCGTGGGACAGACAATGGTGCAGGTGATTTACAGCGAGAAATAGCAAATATTGAAAACCGAGAAACAGCAAAGCGCGGCGACCGCCGCATTCGCCAAGCGATGGCAGGGTAGGGGATACGAGAAAGGCGAGAGCCAAACCTTTTGGATAGAGCTCCTGAGCGAAGTGTATTGCGTGTAGGAGCCTTCCACAAAAACAAATTCACAGGATAATAATATTTTACAATTCGATGTGGGCGCATGCTGCTGTTTGTATTATTAACGCCTAAATATTACCCTAAAGTAAATTACTTTTGGGTAATATTTATTTTTTTAGCACCTAACCATAAACAAATGACAGCATATCAGCCGCATTGTGGCTATTCATTTTATTTAATAGTTTTTTTATCGGCTTTATGCAAATAGGTTGTAACTTTGCGCCAAAATGAGAAGACTGTTTACATTATTGCTCGTTGTAATCCCCATGCTCGCCATGGCGCAGAAGTTCAACAACGGAGTGAACCCTGAGGACATGGACGTTGACATGGACAACCCCACTTTCGTGCCAATGGTGAAGATTGGCAAGGTGAAGCAGGGTAGGGACTCCATACAATACGTGGAGCTTAACAACATCTGGGTCTATCCGCAACCAGAGTTCAAGAACGCGCGCCAGCGCGCCGCCTACAATCGCTTGATATACAACATCAAGCGCGTGTTGCCAATAGCCAAGGAATGTGACCGCATCATCATAGAGACCGGCGAATACCTGGAACTGCTGCCCAACAAGAAAGCCAAGGACCAGCACATGAAAGTGGTAGAGCAAGACATAAAGAGGGAATACACGCCGCGCGTGAAGAAGCTCACATATTCGCAAGGCAAACTGCTAATCAAGCTCATAGACCGCGAGTGCAACAACTCATCCTACGACCTCATAAAGGCTTTCCTTGGCCCCATACGTGCCGGTTTCTACCAGTCGTTTGCCTGGATTTTCGGAGCATCGCTCAAGAAGTCGTATGACCCAAACGGCGCTGACCGCATCACGGAACGCATAGTAAGGCAAGTGGAAGCCGGACAACTGTAGATTCACCGCATATATGGGTTGTCGCCTTATAATAGGTCGTTTATCTCATCTTCCGACTTATTCATCATCTTCGCGACAGCCTCTATTGTCATGCCGTTGCCAACCATTGCCTTCACCATTGCCTTCACTTGACTTTTCTGCTCTTTAAGCTGAGCTTCAGCCTCGGCCAACCTAACCGTTTTCTCGTTCAGCTGCGCCTGTTTCTCGCTCAGCTGCGCCTGTTTCTCATTCAGCTGGGCTTTCTGCTCGCTCAGCTGGGCATTCTGTTCATTCAGCTGGGCATTTTTCTCATTCAGCTGCCTTCTTTTCTCCGTGAGCTGCTCGTTGAGCTTCATGACCTGAGTGTCGCGCGCCTCAAGCACTGAGTAGAACTCGTCCTCGTCGTTCATCTCCTGACGCACGTCAGCGTCCATGGCAGCGAGACCCAATCGATGCAGGATGTACATCATATCTGAGTCGCCGGCATACTCCTTCTCGTCGAGACAGACAATCTGCTGGTTCTTGGCGTCGCGCTGCGACTGGTCGAAAACGCTGAGCACACGGTCAAGCCTGTTGTTGATCTTGCCGTGGAGCAAAGGTATCTGGACGATGATACTGTCGTGTATCAGGCTGTTGATAAACGGGTCCTGCATGCCGCCCTCAACTACCTTGCCATCGTAGTCGAACGCGTTGTGAGTGACATAAACCACAGCCTTGTCGATGTCGCCAACACGGTGGCCAAGCAGGTAAACGGCAATCATGGGCACGGCATAGCCCTTCAGCTCGCCTTCCTTCACCATGTTCTCCTCGGCGTTGTACTGAGCGGCCAGATAGCGGCGGAAACGAAGTGTCTCGGTGTCTACCCAAGTCTTCTGAAGCTCTATGAGGATGAGACGAACCGTGCCGTCGTCCTCCTTGACCTGGGCGGCGAAGTCGATGCGGAACATCGAAATTTTGTCGCGAGTCACGTTGGGATGCTCATGGCGGCGCATCTCAACGCTTACGACCTCTTTCTTAAGCAAGGCTGACAACACCGTCTTGGCGATGCGCTCGTCTTCCATCAAGAACTTGAACACGCAGTCGTATATCGGATTGGCAACGGAATATATCATAATCGTGTGGCTTTTATCTTTATGTCGCTAAGTTAGTGCTTTTTCCCAACACATACAAGACTTTTGAACAAAATACTTATTTTCTTTTTCAAAATGTTCGTATCTTTGCACTTAAAATAAACAAGTTAGCAAAGCAATGGACTACAATTTCAGAGAGATTGAGAAGAAATGGCAGAAACAGTGGGTCGACGATAAAACCTACAAGGTGACAGAGGATGAAAACAAGAAGAAGTACTATGTGCTCAACATGTTCCCTTATCCATCAGGAGCGGGATTGCACGTAGGTCACCCACTTGGCTACATCGCCAGCGACATCTATGCTCGCTACAAGCGTTTGAATGGATTCAACGTATTGAACCCTATGGGTTACGATGCTTACGGTTTGCCTGCAGAGCAGTATGCTATCCAGACAGGTCAGCACCCAGAGGTAACTACCGTTGCCAACATCAACCGCTACCGTGAGCAGCTCGACAAGATAGGCTTCTCTTTCGACTGGGACCGCGAGGTTCGCACCTGCGACCCTAAGTATTACCATTGGACTCAGTGGGCCTTCCAGAAGATGTTCAACTCTTTCTTCTGCAACGCTTGCCAGAAGGCTCAGCCTATCGAGAAGCTCATCAAGCACTTCGAGGAGAAGGGTTCTGCCGACCTCAACGTAGCTCAGAACGAGCAGCTCGACTTCACTGCAGAGGAGTGGAACAGCTACGACGACGTGAAGAAGCAGCAGATTCTGATGAACTACCGCATCGCTTACCTCGGCGAGACGATGGTAAACTGGTGCCCAGGCTTGGGTACTGTACTTGCCAACGATGAGGTAGTGAACGGCGTGAGCGAGCGTGGTGGCTATCCTGTCATCCAGAAAAAGATGCAGCAGTGGTGCTTGCGTACTTCTGCTTACTCTCAGCGTTTGCTCGATGGACTGGAGACTATCCAGTGGAGCGACTCCATCAAGGAGACACAGAAAAACTGGATTGGCCGTTCAGAGGGTACTGAGGTCGTATTCTCAGTAAAGGACAGCGACGTGAAGTTTACCATCTTCACCACACGTGCCGATACTATGTTTGGTGTAACCTTCATGGTTCTGGCTCCAGAGAGCGAGTATGTTCAGCAGGTAACTACTGCCGAGCAGAAGGAAGAGGTGGAGAAGTATCTCGACTACGTGAAGAAGCGTACCGAGTTGGACCGTATGGCTAACCACAGCGTAACCGGCGTATTCTCAGGAAGTTATGCCATCAACCCATTCACTGGCGAAGCTATCCCAGTATGGATTTCAGAATATGTATTGGCTGGTTATGGTACAGGTGCCATCATGGCTGTACCTGCTCACGATAGCCGTGACTATGCTTTCGCAAAGCACTTCAACTTACCTATCATTCCTCTTATCGAGGGTGCCGACGTATCGGAGGAGAGCTTCGATGCCAAGGAAGGTATCGTAACCAACTCACCAGTAGCTGGCAAGCAGGGCTTGGATGGCTTCTCTCTGAACGGACTCACCGTGAAAGAGGCTATCGCAGCTACCAAGAAATTTGTTACCGAGAAGGGCATCGGCCGAGTAAAGGTAAACTATCGTCTCCGCGACGCCATCTTCTCACGTCAGCGTTACTGGGGCGAGCCATTCCCTGTATATTACAAGGACGGAATGCCACAGATGGTTCCAGAGGAGCGCTTGCCACTCGAACTCCCTGAGATTGAGACCTATAAGCCAACAGAGACTGGCGAGCCACCATTGGGCCGCGCCAAGAAGTGGGCTTGGGATGCCGAGAAGAAGCAGGTGGTTGACAAGAGCCTCGTAGATAACAAGACTGTATTCCCACTGGAGCTCAACACCATGCCAGGTTTCGCAGGTTCATCTGCTTACTATCTGCGCTACATGGATCCTCACAACGACGAAGCACTCGTAAGCAAGGAAGCTGACGAGTACTGGCAGAACGTGGATCTCTACGTAGGTGGTTGCGAGCACGCTACCGGTCACTTGATTTACTCTCGTTTCTGGAACAAGTTCCTCTTCGACCTCGGCGTAAGCTGCAAGGAAGAGCCATTCCAGAAGTTGGTGAACCAGGGTATGATCCAGGGCCGCTCCAACTTCGTTTACCGCATCAACAGCGATGATCACGATAAGGCTCCTGTCTTCGTAAGCTGCGGCTTGAAGAAGGATTACGACGTAACTCCTATCCACGTAGATGTAAACATCGTAAGCAACGACCAGCTCGACATCGAGGCATTCAAGGCTTGGCGCCCTGAGTATCAGAATGCTGAGTTCATCTTGGAGGATGGCAAGTACATCTGCGGTTGGGCTATCGAGAAGATGTCGAAGAGTATGTTCAACGTGGTGAACCCAGATATGATTGTCGAGAAGTATGGTGCCGACACCTTGCGTCTCTACGAGATGTTCTTGGGTCCTGTAGAGGCAAGCAAGCCTTGGGATACCAACGGTATCGACGGTTGCCACCGTTTCTTGAAGAAGTTCTGGAGCTTGTTCTGGGACAACCGCACCGACAACTACCTCGTCGACGACTCCGAGCCATCACAAGACAGCCTGAAGAGCGTGCACAAGCTCATCAAGAAGGTGACGCAAGACATCGAAGCTTTCTCATACAACACGTCTATCTCGGCATTCATGATTTGCGTCAACGAGCTTGGACAACAGAAATGCCACAACAGCAAGCTTCTGTCCGACGTGGTGGTGCTCATCGCACCTTTCGCCCCGCATATCGCCGAAGAGCTTTGGCACCAACTCGGCAATACCACGACCGTGTGCGACGCCAAGTGGCCTGAGTGGGACGAGAAGTATCTCGTGGAGAACGAGATGCAGATGACCGTCAGCTTCAACGGCAAGGCCCGTTTCCAAAAGACTTTCGCGGCAGATGCCGACAAGGACACCATCGAGAAAGAGACACTCGCCGATGACAGGTGCGCCAAATACACCGACGGCAAGAAGATTGTCAAGGTCATCGTGGTGCCAAAGAGAATAATAAACATCGTGGTGAAGTAAAGATTTACTGGCGACGATGGGCTGAATTGTTTAATAGATTAATCATTAAGCAAAATGACAATAAACCAACGTGTAATATTCAACGAGACAAAAGACTATGCGGGCATAACCTTTGGCGTATGCCTCTATGCCTTCGCCTTCACCCTTTTTCTACTTCCATATGAGATAGTGACAGGAGGGGTGACCGGTCTGTCGGCTGTCATCTATTACGCCACTGGTTTCCCCATCCAAGACACGTATCTCCTCATCAATATAGCATTGCTGGTGGTGGGCCTTAAAGTGTTGGGAGTAAAGTTCCTCATGAAGACCATCTACGCCATAGCGGTGCTGTATTTCATGCTGTGGTTCGCACAATGGCTTATGCCCACTGATGCCAATGGGCACTATATCAAGATATTAGGAGAGAGCCAAGACTTCATGTCGCTGCTCATAGGCTGTATGTTGACAGGCTCGGCGCTTGCCATCGTCTTCCTGAGCGACGGCTCCACGGGCGGTACCGACATCATAGCGGCATCCATAAACAAGCACTACAACTTCTCGCTTGGACAAGTGTTGCTTGCCATCGACTTGTGCATCATCGGAAGTTGCATGTTCTTCCCGCAGTTTGGCGACACCATAAGCAGGGTCCACAAGGTGATGTTCGGCCTGTGCACGATGGTCGTGGAAAACTTCATGCTCGACCACGTGATGAACGTGCGCCGCGAGTCGGTGCAATTCATGATCTTCTCAAAGAAGAGCCAGGAAATAGCCGATGCCATAGGCACACAACTCGATCGCGGTGTTACCATCCTCGACGGACATGGCTGGTACACGGGGCAGGAAATGAAGGTGCTTTGCATACTCGCGCGCAAACGTGAGAGCACGCCAATATTCCGCCTCATAAAGATGATTGACCCCAACGCCTTCGTGTCGCAAAGCTCGGTAATAGGTGTATACGGTGAAGGATTCGACCACGTGAAGGTGAAAGTGCCAAGGAATAAACAAGGTAAAACAAACGAAAGGATAATAAATGAAAATAGTATTCGCGACCAACAACCCGCACAAGCTCCAGGAGATACGGGAGATTCTCGGTCCAACATTTGAGATTGTCTCACTTGCCGACATAGGGTGCCATGAGGACATTCCTGAGACTGGCAACTCTCTGGAGGCCAACGCGCACCAAAAGGCCGAATATATATTCGACAAGTATCACATAGACTGTTTCGCCGACGACACGGGGCTTGAGGTTGACGCTCTCGACGGTGAGCCAGGGGTTCACTCGGCACGCTACGCCGAAGGCACCGACCACGACAGCGAGGCCAACATGCGGAAGTTGCTCGGCAAGCTCGGTGACAACGCAAACCGCAAGGCTCGGTTCCGCACCGTCATCTCGCTCATACAGATGGAAGGCGGCAATCCAGTGTGCTCACGCGAATATCGATTCGAGGGCACCGTGGAAGGCCGAATAGCCCACGAGAAGCATGGCAACGAGGGCTTCGGCTACGACCCTATCTTTATCCCCGACGGCTACGACAAGAGCTTCGCCGAACTCGGAGAAGAGGTGAAAAACAAGATAAGCCACAGGGCCAAGGCAGTGAAGAAGCTCGCCGAATGGCTATTGAGCGAGTAGACACAGGCTGTCTGGTAAACATGGAAGAAACAAGACTATAATAAAAACAAGGAGCCCAATGAAAATCACTCATTGGGCTCCTGTCTGAAAGAAAGCGAAACTGTGTTGACAGCAATTATCTTAAATACAATCCCTTTGCCTTAAATCGCTGTCGCTTTAGAGAATATTACTGTGCTACTGATGGGGTTGACGTTGTGGTGTCGGCAGGAGTCTCTGGAGTGGCAGGAGTCTCAACTGGTGTCTGCTTCTCCACTGTGGTGTCGGCAGGCTGTGTGGGTGCCACGGTGTCAATGGGTGCCACGGTTGATAGACTTGACTGATTGTTGTCATTTGCGAAGACGTTGCTCACTGAGACCATTACCAATGCTGCGATAGCCGCGAAAACTAACTTTTTCATAATCGTTGAATTTTAATTTGTTTGTATTATCTTTTTTATCTGAACCGCCTTACCTTGCATTTAGCTTGTCAGCGTGTTCACTATCTAATATCACAATCAGCGTGCCAAAAATAGATATTTTTATATAAGTAGTTGATAATCAATCATCACGGCGTGCCATGCCAAAAAACAAGCATTGTGGAAAGTGTGGAATCAGTGTGGAATATTTCCCCAAAAGGGTGTGGAATCACAATGTGTCAATGTGTGGAACAAGGGAAATGTTTTTGCGAAATTTATTGTTTTACGTAAAACCATTGCAATAAAAGACTTATAAAAGCAGTTATCAAATAAAAAAGACATCTATGATAACAAGAAAAATACTCCTGTGCATGATAGCTCTTATGGCATTTGCCATGGAAACGCATGCGCAGTGGAAAGCATACCTTAGCTACTATGAACCTACGGAGATAGAGCAGACTCCCGACGGCATGCTCTATGTCCTCGCCTCCGGCGGACTGTTCAGCTATAACCCTCAGGATCAGGATGTGCAGACCTACGACAAGACAACGGTGCTCTCCGACGGTGACATCGCTCATATCGCCTGGTGCAAGGCCGCCAAGAAACTCGTCATCGTCTATAGCGATCACAACATTGACCTGCTATCACCCAACGGCAATGTCGTCAATATGCCCGCTTATATGAAAGCCTCGATGACCGACGACAAGACCGTCAACAGCATCAGTGTGTCCGGCAACAACGCTTATTTAGCTACCAACTTCGGCATCGTGCAGATAAATGTTGCCACCGGCGAGTTTGTCAATACCTACAAGCTCGGCTTCAGCGTCAACTATGCCTATTCCAACAACCAATATCTCTATGCGGCCAGTGCCGCCGAAGGTATCTACCGTGGCAGTCTGACTGCCAACCTCCTCGATCCGAGCAAATGGACAAGGACAGGCGACTATACACCTCGCACAAAGACCATGGACCCGCAGCTCTTAGCCCAAGTAAAGACCATCAACCCCGGAGGACCGAAGAACAACTTCACTGGGCTTATAAAACTACATAATGGTAAGCTCTACGTTTCCTCGGCCCTGCCTTCCATCAACGAGAAACAAGGTATCATACAGGTCTATGACGGCCAGAACTGGGCTTTCAGCGAGGACTGGGAAAGCATCAAGAAGAAGTCGGGACAGCGTTTCAGCTCGCTCTTCGACTTTGAGATAGATCCTAAAGACGACAACCACATCTATGTTGGATGTCAGTCGGGACTCTACGAATTCAACAATCTTAAGTTCACAAAACTGTGGAATGACACCAACTCGCCACTCTCGGTAGCCGCCACGGTGCCCGACGGCAATAAAGACTATACCATTACTACAGCCATGAAGTTTGACGTCAATGGTCATCTGTGGGTTTTCAATAGCATAAGTCCGTCAACATCCATTCTGGAACTCTCCAATGGCAGCGAATGGACATCTCATCATCATCAGGAGCTCATGACCAGCAACATATCCCCGGCCCGAAGTTTCGAACAGATGACAGGACCTATCATCGACAGCAGAAATCTCATGTGGTTCACCAACGCTTTCTACCGGTCACCGTCCCTGATATGCTATCAGATGTCCACGGATCAGATAAAAGTCATCAAGGATCTTATCAATGAAGACGGTACCACCATCAATACCTACGATGTCAGCTGTGTGGCAGAAGATATGGACCACAATATTTGGATAGGTACAGACCAGGGGCCGCTCATGCTCTCACCCAACCAGATTACTGAAGACAACCCAGTCTTCATACAGGTCAAAGTACCCCGCAACGACGGTACCGATTATGCCGACTATCTGCTTTCAGGCGTGAACATCACCTGCCTCGTTGTCGACAGAGCCAATCGGAAATGGTTTGGCACGGCTGACAACGGCATCTATCTCATCGACAGCGACAATATCACGCAGCTTCAGCACTTTACCGCAGACAACAGTCCGCTGCTCTCCAACAATGTCAACTCCATGACCTTGAACGATGCTACGGGCGAGATGTTCATTGCTACCAATATGGGGTTGTGCTCCTACACATCCTATATTCCTGCCTCTCAAGATGAAGGTATGACCAAAGACAACGTCTATGCCTACCCCAACCCTGTGCGACCCGGCTACAACGGTGCCATCATCATAACCGGTCTTGACAACGATGCCGACGTAAAGATTACGACCTCAACGGGCGCACTCGTCAGTCAGGGCCGTGCTTCCAATGGGCAATACAGCTGGTACGGACTCGACAGCAACGGCAAGCGTGTGGCCAGTGGCGTCTATATGGTGGAAGTGGCAACCAGCGAAGGTGAGAAAGGAGTAGTATGCAAAATAGCTATCGTCAATTAATAATTGTAACGACAATTATTTTTTAGCTACTCAAGCCCTATTTAGTTTGTCATTTTAATCTGAATAATGTAAGTTTATTTTTCTTGTCTTCTCTAAAAATTAAATATCTTTTAAGAAGAATGTCTTTTATGTTACTGTGCTCATAATCAAAGATGATAATCCATTTAACATCTCCTTTGGCATAGCATTCCCTTACTTTTTTACGTAAGGATATTCCATTTTCTATAGCCCAATCCTGAAATATCCAATACGGGTAATAAGGACAGATATTTTGTGTGGCATATATATATGGCAATCCATTATAGAAAATATAGGAGTCTTTTTGAGGAATATATTTCAACATATCAATTTGATATTGGGCATCATTTTTCATTTCTTTTGCGACAGTTTTATAAGAGCGAGTTATACGTATGTAATTAGCTACCCCTATAGCAATGATTGCACCAATAGTGTATATACATAATAGGTATGTTTTTTTCTTGTTATAAAGCGTAGATAACTCAATTAAAGCAACAAACAGTATTGGTAAAAATGATATAGTATAGTTCGCATTAGCATAGCTTTTAATAATCCAACCTATGGTAAATATAGCAATAAATCCCCATATGTAAGCTATCTTTTTTCTAACATTACAGATGATAGCTATAATGCTAAAAAATAAAACAGATATAATTGATATATTATATAATGTAAAATAAATTAGCGGAAAATGTGTATCTATGACACCATCGGGATGTGAGTGCATGGCATATTCTATGTTATACAAGAATGTGGCATACCACATATCTGAAAATGCGTTATGTATGCTGAAATAGATGATGAAAGGAAGTGAAAACGTAAAGCATCCTATAATAAAAGCTATACCGTTTTTCATTAAGTTTTTCCATTTCCCATGAAATATTAAAATACTGCTAATAGCTATGATGCTTGCACAAGTAGCTATGGCATTTGTCAGGCGAGAAAATAGGCATGATGCAAAAAACAAGCCATAAATAAAAGCATATTTACACGAGTGCTCTATCATGCCTTCTTGATATTTCCTACTCCAATTATAAGCAAGAAACATAGATATGACGGATAGTAATAGGGTACAGTCTCCCACTTGGTTTCCACCACTATTTATAATAGTATAACTTGCTATGAAAAGCAAGATATAAGTGAATGAAAGTTTTTTTGAGCAGTACTTGCACAGGAAGAAGTAGCTACACCATAACACTAAGGTGAAATTAAGTACTTCCAAAAGAAATACTCCAAAATCACTCTTTGTAATAAGATAACCTAACATATTGAAAAAGAAGATGAAAGGTCCTTTGCTATCCCATGCTGTGATATATGGAAGTTTTCCTTCTGACCAATTTCTACCTATTACATAAAATATATCTTGGTCGCCAGCTAATACACGATAATCTGCATGCGTGTAATATGAGCAAGCATACAATACCGCAAATGCTATAATTGCTAATGAAATCCATGGACTCAATTTTATGATTTTATTCATATTTTCCTATAATAGATGGTGTATATTTATAAATGAAGTAAGTTGTAAAAATGGGCAATGGCTTATAGTTCATCTTCATGCTTGCCGCCGCTTTCCTGTCATACAAGGAAAGTAGCGATAAACTATCCACGCCACGAAAGTGATAATAACAACATTGATGAAGAATATGGGTATCACTTCCCAGTGATGGCCTTGAAAAGTATACCCAGCCTTAGCCAACACCACGGTCAATGCTGTCGGAATGCCACTGCAAAAGAAATAATAAACAAGTGAATGACGGCCTACCCATGATAAAGCATGAACGATAAGCGTCCCAGTGGATGTCTTTCCAAGCGGAATCATGCCGAAAAGGATAAACAGCAACATCACTGATAAAGTTACCGACAATAGTGAGCAATATGGCCAAGCAAGCGCGTAAACAGACACAGAATGCCCTAAATGCCTATAAGTGTACCATTTCATGCACAATATAGCAACAAGAAGCATTGATATGACCATTACACGCTTTTCTTTTTTCAGATGAATCAACCCACAATATCTATGGCATAAATAACCAAGCACAATGAATGTCAAAGCGATTGAAGCCTCATTGACATGCCAATAGTCTTGCGCAAACAACATATTACCAGAGCCAACCACTATATTCAATGCTATTGCGGCAACGAGAAAAACCATTAAAAAAGGTACTTTCATATGGGTAAACCAAAGAATAAGGCTAAACACGAGTTCACATACAACCAAAGCTGCAATGAACCACGACTCCTGTCCTGACACAATTCTCCATACCATTGCCGAAACCTCGACAGTATTGCCATGCAGAAAAGCCTTTGGAAGGGCAAGGAGAGTGACAAAGATGAAATAAGGCATCACCAATGACCGCAACACCGACATGAGCTTATGCCGTACGTCAAATCCCTGTGGACGATAAAACAGATACCCTGACAGGAAAAAGAATGTCATCAAGACATCAGGAACATAAAGTTCGTAGGGTATAATGTTCTGCCCCGTAAAGCATATCTCCGTATGGTCGAAGATAATCATCAACATACAGAACCCACGAAGCAAGTCTATCCAAAGTTCTCTAATCATATACTAATCTACAGCTTTCCTTGCTCGCCAAGGTAGCTGTCCTTGAACCCAAGGAAATAAAGTATGCCGTCTATTCCCATCGTGTTGATGCTCTGCTTGGCGTTTGCCACCACGCGAGGCTTGGCATGGAAGGCTATGCCCAGTCCGGCCTCCCCAATCATCGGCAGGTCGTTGGCGCCATCACCCACGGCTATGGTCTGGGCAAGGTTCACCCTTTCCACCTGCGCTATGAGCCTCAGAAGCTCCGCCTTGCGTTGCCCGTCCACTATATCGCCGACATAGCGGCCCGTCAACTTGCCGTCGTCGCCAATCTCCAACTCGTTGGCGTAAACGTAGTCGATGCCGTATTTCTTCCGCAAGTATTCACCGAAATAGGTGAATCCTCCACTCAGGATGGCAATCTTGTATCCGCAAGTCTTCAGCACGCTCATCAGCCTGTCTGTGCCTTCCGTGATGGGCATGTTTTCGGCTATGTCTTTCATCACGCTCGCGTCGAGACCCTTCAACAGCGCCACGCGCTCCTTGAAGCTCTCCTTGAAGTCTATCTCCCCATGCATGGCGCGCGCCGTTATCTCACTCACCTTGTCGCCGACCCCGGCGCGCTTTGCCAGTTCATCTATGCACTCGGTCTGTATGAGCGTGGAATCCATGTCGAAACAAATCAGTCTCCTCATCCTGCGATACATGTCGTCATGCTGGAACGAGAAGTCCACGGCCATCTCCTGCGACATGTTCATCAGCTCCTTCTGCATGGCCGCCGTGTCAGCCGGATTGCCTCGCAGCGAGAACTCTATGCATGCCCTCACGTTACGCTCCGGATGCTTGATGCTCATCCTGCCCGTGAGACGCAATATGGAGTCGATGTTCAAGCCTTGCTCGGCTATTATCTTCGTGGTGGCCTCTATCTGGCGCGCCGAAAGCGAACGGCCTATAAGGGTGAGTATGTAGCGGTTCTTGCCCTGATGGTTCACCCAGCTCTCATACTCATTGTCGCTGATGGGGGAGAAATCTATGTTCACGCCCAGCTCCGTGGCCTTGAACAGCAATTCCTTCATCACTTGCCACGAGTGCATGCCGTCGAGACGCATGAGAATGCCGAGCGACAAGGTGGAATGGATGTCCGCCTGGCCAATGTCGAGCACTTGTGCGCCATATTTAGCCAAGATGGCCATGACAGACGCCGTGAGACCGGGCCTGTCCTGACCTGTTATGCTTATTAATATCTGTTCTTCCTTTTCTGCTGTTTTGTCCATTTGCTGAATATTGTTACCGTGGCAATATGCTTGTTATTTGCAAAGTTAGTTATTTTTGGCGGAAACGTTCATGTTTCCTTACCCACATTTCAAATGTGTAATCTACATGAATGTGGAAAACAAGCTATCTCTTCATGTAATATCTTGAAAGACAGCACACTCTGAAGACATTATACAGAAAGAGGCTGGGATTGTCGCCCATAAGCCTGCGCCTTACCGCAACGTTTGTCAACCGAGTTATCCACACTGTTATCCACAATAGATGATGGCGTCGCAGGCGGTCCACAAGGTGGAGTAGGGCGGAATAGCCTTCCAGCTCTTTCCTGTAAGCGTAGAGCGTGCGCATGGCCTCTTCGGTCTTTTCCAGGAAACGCGCGTTGCTCTCGAACCTCACGAACAACAATGGGTTGTCGATGTGCAAGACGCTTACGTTGTTGTCGGCCAAGCCTTTGCCGAAGAGCGTGTCCTCATAGCCGTAGGTCTTTATCTCCTCACGGAAAGGGTTGTCTGTCACCACATGCCTTTCAGCCATGAAGTTGGTTGAATGGAAATTCGCGTATGGTCGCTCATTGCTCTTGCTGACAGAATAGCCTCGCTCCGCCTTCATCTCGTTTCTGCACCTCAGGCTCGACAAGTCGACACTGCCTTTCGCCACCTTCAAGCTGCCTACCACGACATCGGCCTGGCCCATGTTCCTGGCGTAAGCGTCGATAAAGCCCTCAGAGGGCATCATTCCTGCGTCTATATATAATAATGTGTCGAACCGTGCCTCACGCGCGAGAAAGTTTCTTATGGCCGCCCTGCCGACGTTCTCGCGCCGCTTGACAAGCCTGCAACCGCCAATCGAGCTTATCTCGTCGTTCAAGGCATCGTAAGGCGAGGGGGAGCCGTCGTCCGCCACCACTATTTCCCATTGCATCTCCAAGCCCTGGCATTGGCGCCGCAATGCCAAAGCCTGTGCCACGCATGAGTCTTTGTATACGGGTATAAGAATAGACAGTCCTTGCATGGATGCAAAGTTAACCATTTTCCACAACCTTATTATTATTATCTATTCTATTTTAAAATTTAAAAGAAAAATAATAGTATGATGATAGCCTGTTGATATGTTGATACTTTATTGCCGGAATATTTGCGTCTTAAATTATTAACCGTGTAGCAATGATTATCTACATTCGTGTGTAATATGAAAAGTCTTGCTGATAGGCAATTACGTTGTTTTCCACAAAATGGTGGAAATGTTGATAAGTATAAGTTGAATAACTTTTGCTTGTGATAAACTGTTGAAAATGCCTTGAAAAGGTTTTTACAACCATGTTGATATCCCCACGGATTGGGCTTAAACAATAAGGCTGTGGAAATCGCAATCGTTTTCCACAGCCTTATCCACAGTGTTATCCACTGTTTTTATTTCATAAGTTGTTCTCTATTTTCTGTATTATGTCGGATGGCTCTATTTGTCTTAGGCAGGCGTAATCTCCCCTTTGGCATGGCTTGTTGCCGAAGATGGAGCATGGCCGGCAAGGCAGGGTCACCTGCACGGCGTTTTCCTCTTTTTGGTTCCATCCCATGAATCCGGCGTAGGGATGCGTGGCTCCCCACACGCTCACCACCGTGGTGCCTACAAGCGAGGCAAGGTGCATGTTGGCCGAGTCCATGCTCACCATCACGTCGAGGTTGCTCATGAGTATGAGTTCCTCGCGCAGGCCGTGTAGCAGTCCTGGCACCACCGTGCAGCATTTATGCCTTTCCGCCACGCCTTTCAACAGTTCGGCCTCGCGGCTTCCGCCACCGAAGAGGAAGAAGCGTGCCGAGGGATGCCTGTCGACGATGCCGTCGACTACCATCTCCATTTTGTCGAGAGGGTAAGCCTTGCCCTCATGTGCCGCGAAAGGCGCTATGCCTATCCATTGCTGGAAGTCTTTTTTCTCGCCTATCTCCGCGGGCAGCAATCTCAACGGGCCCTTGGAAGTGAATACCGACTTGAAGTCGATGCTCTTTATTGGATAGCCCAACCTGGCGAACACGTCTTTATAGTTGTCGAACGCCGTCGGTATGGGCTCCATCACCTTGTCTTTCACGGCGGTGAGCTGTTTCCTCAGGTCGCGGTGCTTGTCGAGATGCGCCACGTTGTTTTGGCTGAGGTTGAATCTCATCCTCAAGTAGCAAGACCTCAACACGTTGTGCAAGTCGGCTATCGCCGTGAATTGCTTTGCCACCAATCTCCTGTAAAGTGAGTTCAGCCCTTTTATGCCCTTGTATTCCTCTTTTATGTCGGCCTCCATGAAGCTGACATTAGGCGCGAGGTCCTCGAACAGAGGTCTGGCGAAGGGTTGCGAGAGCATTGTTATCCGCAGGTTGGGATATTCCTTGGAGAGGGCATACACTACGGGCACCGTCATGGCCACGTCGCCCATGGCGGAGAAGCGCATTATGAGTATATGGTCGGTCTTCACTTCTTTTGGTAGAGTATGGGATTGGTGCTCGGGTCGTTGTACATCTTCATTTGCCTATACACCTTCATGTATTTCTTTCCCTCCTTGATGTCGTCGAGCAACTGGTCGATGGCGAGCGACAGGTCTTTCTGCTGCTCCAACAGCACGTTGAGCTTTCCGTTGCACAGCTCACGGTGCTGCTGAGTGGCGTCCTGGCGATTGGCCTGCTCCCTCATGTGGTAAATCTTCAGCGCGAGTATGGACAGCCTGTCCACAGCCCAGGCGGGGCTTTCGGTGTTCAGGCGCGCATCTGGCCTTGGCGTGACGTCGGAGAAATGCTGCCTGAACCACGAGTCGATTTGCTCCACGAGGTCAGTGCGATCCTGGTTGGAGCGGTCTATGCGGTGCTTGAGCTGCATGCCCTCTTGCGGGTCGATGTGCGGGTCACGGATGATGTCCTCCATATGCCATTGCACGCTATCAATCCAACATTTCAGGTACAGGCGGTTCTCTATCGTGTCGTGCCCGTAAGGGTTGCTGATAGGGGTGTCAATGTCGTTTTTCACGTGGTAATCCTCAATGGCTTTATTGAAGATTTCATTACATTTCTGGGTAAATGACATACTTGAATTAATTGTCTTTGGATTTCTGCAAAATTAATAACTTATTTCGAACTATACAACCTTTTCACAGATTAAATTAGTGGGCCAATGATGATATATATCAATCGAAAAGGCAACATAAATGCACAATATGCTATCTATTGTGCATCATTACTTCATTTTTTCAACGTTTTATTTGCGTAATTGCCAAAAAGTTAGTTACTTTGCAAAAGTTTTTGAGAAAAAATGTTTTGAATTTTCATTTATTAATTAATAAAATAAAAAGACTACAATTATGTCAGAAATTGAATCAAAGGTTAAGGCAATCATCGTAGATAAGCTTGGTGTTGACGAGGCAGACGTTAAGCCTGAGGCAAGTTTCACCAACGATCTTGGCGCAGACTCTCTCGACACTGTCGAGCTCATCATGGAGTTTGAGAAGGAGTTTGGCATCTCTATCCCTGACGACAAGGCTGAGACTATCCAGACTGTCCAGGATGCCATCAACTACATCAACGAGAACGCTAAATAATTAAGTTTGGCGTCATACCCAGCGTTTAATGATTGCCATTAAACGCTTTTTTTGTATTAACGAAAGTTTATCAAATGGAATTGAACAGAGTAGTAGTAACAGGACTTGGCGCTCTCACTCCGCTTGGCAACAGTGTCGAGGAGACATGGAAAAACATCCTTGAAGGCAAGAGCGGTGCGGCTCCTATTACGCTTTTTGACCCTTCCAAGTTCAGAACTCAGTTCGCTTGTGAAGTTAAGGGATTTAAGGCAGCCGATTACATCGACCGCAAGGATGCCCGCAAGATGGACCGTTGCACCCAACTTGGCGTCGCGGCGGCTGTTCAGGCTGTGGCCGACTCAAAGATTGACCTGGACACAGTTGACAAGAACCGCGTTGGCGTTGTCTATGGCATTGGCATCGGCGGCATACAGACTTTCCAGGAGGAGGTGATGTACTATGGCCAGCATTTGGCTGATGGCCCTAAGTTCAGCCCGTTCTTTATCCCCAAAATGATTTCCGACATCACGGCAGGCCAGATCAGTATCCATTTCGGGTTCCATGGTCCTAACTATGTGACGACAAGCGCTTGCGCATCTTCTTCCCATGCCCTTGCCGACGCATTCAACCTGTTGCGTCTTGGAAAGGCGGATATCATCTTGGCTGGAGGCGCTGAGGCGGCTATCACGGAGTGTGGACTTGGTGGTTTCTGCTCCATGAAGGCCTTGTCAGCGCGCAACGACGATCCTGAGCACGCCAGCCGCCCATTCAGCGGCAGCCGCGACGGTTTCGTCATGGGCGAGGGCTCTGCTTGCCTCATTCTCGAGACCCTGGAGCATGCCAAGAAGCGTGGAGCGCACATCTACGCTGAGATGGCGGGCGAGGGAATGAGCGCCGACGCTTACCACATCACGGCTTCGCACCCTGAGGGACTCGGTGCTAAGCTCGTCATGCAGGAGGCTTTGAAAGACGCCGGACTGTCAACATCCGACATCGACTACATCAACGTGCACGGCACGTCGACCCACGTGGGCGACTTGTCGGAGGCAAAGGCCATCAAGGACCTCTTCGGAGACGACGCTTACAAGTTGAACATCTCTTCCACAAAGTCGATGACGGGCCACATGCTCGGTGCTGCCGGTGCAGCTGAGGCCATGTTCAGCGTGCTGAGCGTGGTCAACGACGTGGTGCCTCCTACAATCAACCATGAGGAAGGCGACGACGACCCGGAGCTCGACTATAAGCTGAACTTCACGTTCAACAAGCCACAGAAGCGCGAGGTGCGTGCCGCACTTTCCAACACGTTTGGTTTTGGCGGACACAACGCTTGTGTCATCTTCAAGAAATTTGCTGAATAACTTTTTATGTTAGTCAACATAATAGATCGCATAAAGCTCCCTTTCCGGAAGGAGAAGGAGCTTTATGCTTCGTTGTATTCAATCATAGGCGTATATCCTCACAACATTTCTTATTACAAGATAGCGCTGATGCACAAGAGCGTCAGGCATCGCAACAATAAGGGTAAGCCTGTCAACAACGAGCGACTGGAATTTCTTGGCGACGCGGTGCTCGATTGCGCCGTGGGCGACATCGTGTTCCGCCATTTCCCCGGAAAGCGTGAGGGATTCCTCACCAACACGCGCTCGAAACTCGTGCAGCGGGAAACGCTCAACAAGTTGGCAAAGGAAATGGGTATATGCAACCTCATTCTCTCCAGCAGCCGCTCCAACACCCACAACAGCTATCTCGGGGGCAACGCCTTCGAGGCTCTCGTAGGGGCGTTATACCTTGACAGGGGCTACGACGCTTGCATGACGTTCATCAAGAAGCGCATCTTGTCTAACATGATAAACATAGACAAGGTGGCTTACAAGGAGGTGAACTTCAAGTCGAAGCTCATCGAGTGGACGCAGAAAAACAAGGTGCAGCTCGACTTCAAGCTCCTGAGCAGTGGCAAAGACAATGACGGCAACCCCGTTTTCAGCTATCAGATATTGCTTGAGGGCGTTGAGGGTTGCAAGGGCGACGGCTTCTCAAAGAAGGAGAGCCAGCAAAAGGCTTCGAAAGACACCCTGGAGCGTCTGAAGCGTGAGCCACAGTTCATAGATGCCGTGTTCAAGGCAAAGAGTGAGCGCACCAAGATGGAGGAAGAACCCGTTAACCCTCTGCCGAGCCTCGACTCCACGCAGGCCTTCATGGACACCACGGCCACTGAAGACGACTCCACGAAGCACGAGACGGCTTTCCGCGAGCGTGTCTATTCAGAGCGTGAGAGCGCGCTGGGAGAGGAGCGTGAGACCATTCTTTCAGAGAAGGAAGGCGAGCGCGAGGACATCATCGCCGCGGCTGAGAAAGCCGCCTTTGAGGAAATCCAGGCAGACAATTGATTTTATCAGCGTCAGTACCACGGCGTGGTACTGCGAATACCAAAGCGTGGTACTGTGAATACCACGCCGTGGTACCGTGAATACCAAAGCGTGGTACTGTGAATACCACGCCGTGGTACTCCTCGTACCAAAACGGTTGATAACCGTGGTACTAAAAAGCGTCACCATTCC
>ENA-OPFH01000022-OPFH01000022.1-human-gut-metagenome-genome-assembly--contig:-NODE-22-length-27711-cov-3.426996_pt1 | contig 27711 bp, 29 predicted proteins | sample MGYA00241310_ERZ501554 | MGnify/ENA primary metagenome ERZ501554 (study PRJEB25962, sample SAMEA2042426) | human gut metagenome | biome: human gut; feature: human-associated habitat; material: faeces...
CAGCCACTCAACCAATTTTTAATAGTTATATTTTATTAAATAAATATCTCATTTTCAATTAGTTACGCTAGAATTAACGGACTATTGATCAAGAATTGCTGTTGACATCAAGGTGATAAATTCCAAGTATTTTCACTGAAGCGCCAACATCTTTGCCATGCTCTCCGCCTCAGCCCTTGCTGGCTTTCCCGTTTCCGTCATTGGCAGTCGAGCGACTTTAACAAACCGCTTGGGCACCCAATAAGCTGGCAAGGCCTTGGAGCACAGGGCAAGAAGGCCGTCGGTTGACACCGTGCCGTCTTTGTCTTCATAGAGAAGCACGACAGCCTCGCCAAACTTGCGGTCGGGCATCTTGGTTATCATGAACGGCACGCACAGGCATGGCCTGAGCCGATTCTCCACGTCTTCTATCTGTATCTTTATGCCGCCAGAGTCTATCACGTTATCCTTACGGCCAATGATTCTGAACTGCCGCTTTCCCGTGAGACTATCCATGCGCAACTCCACCCTGTCGTTGGTCTTCAACACGCCATCGTGGACCAAAGGCGCGTCTATCACCAGGCAGTCGTCCTCGTCCCTGCCTATCTCCACACCGTCAAAAGGCGTGTACCAGTCGCTCGCCTCCTTGCCGTTGAGCCGCCGCAAGGCGATATGCGAAAGCGTCTCGGTCATGCCATAAGTGCTCCATACATGATTCGGGAAGCCCCGCAGCTCGCTTGCCAACTCCGCGTCGATAGCACCACCTCCTATTATAAGGTGCTTTATGCGCATGAGCTTAGCCCGTTCCTCCGCCACCTTCATGGAGTTGTACACTTGCATAGGCACCATGGCGGCAAATGTGGTGGGTTCGACAGAGGCCAGCGGATGTCCACAGGGCTTCACGCTGACGAGCCTCAAGTGTCGCTCTATCACCCTCACCACCACCATCTTGCCCGCTATATAATCGAGCGGCATGCATAGCAGGGCCGTGTCGCCGGGCTTCAAGCCGAGGAAGTCGCACGTGACGCGAGCCGAATTGAGCATTTTCTCTTTCTCCGCCCACATCGGCTTGGGCTTGCCCGTCGACCCACTCGTATGCACGAGCACCGTGGGGCTATCGTTGCGCCATTCGTTCAGGAATTCTTCAAGAACCATAACTTGTCTCCTATTATCCTCAACGGCATCTCCACATTGTCGGTATAGAGCATGCCCGTTCCCAATCCTTGTGGCATGGCGACGCGCGGGCCAAACTCCTCGGCACAGAAATGCGCTATGGCGTTCAACCCCACATTGCTCTCCAGCGCCGAGGTTATCCATGAGCCTATGCCACGCTCCTTGGCCAGCCTTATCCACTCCCTGCAACCCATCATGCCGCCGTGCAGACTTGGCTTGAGCACGACGTAGGCAGGGCGTATGGTATCGAGCAACCTGGCTTTCTGCTCAAGCTCATTCACGCCGATGAGTTCCTCGTCGAGAGCTATGGGCAATGGAGATTCCCGGCAAAGCCTCGCCATGTCGTTCCACTGATGTTGCTTTATGGGTTGCTCTATGGAATGGATGTCATATCTCGCGAGTTCCGTCAACCTTTCCATGGCATTGTCGGGCGTGAATCCCCCGTTGGCATCCACGCGCAGTTCTATCTGCTGCCTTGTGAAACGCTCACGGATATGCCTCACGAGTTCCAGCTCACGCTCGAAGTCTATCGCCCCGATTTTCAGTTTCACGCAGTGGAAGCCCAACCGCAGCTTCTCCTCCAGTCGCGCGTACATCTCCTCAAAGCTGCCCATCCACACGAGTCCGTTTATCGGTATGCCTTCCTTTCCCTGGGCGAACGGCGTCTCCGAGAGCGCGGTGGAGCCATTAGCGTCAAGCTGGGCAAACGCCATCTCCAAACCGAAGAGAATGGACGGGTATGGCCTCAGCATCTCATAAGGAATGCCATCTGTTTGCTCCACCCATTGGCACGCCTTGCGCAGCAACGCCTCATACCTGTCTGTGGGCATAGCATCACAACTCAAGTCGGGCAACACGGAGCACTCGCCCACTCCCCTCACGCCATTTTTCTCAAGGGTTACATAATAAGAAAGGTGTGTGGTGTACACGCCACGCGAAGTTCCAGCCGGCTGCTTGAAGTGCAGAAGCCTTGAAGAAACGAAAGTCTTTATCATCTTTTTCACGCATTTATTTTTCCCACACAAGTCTAAATAAGCCCTCAATCAAGTTGTTTAAGGAAACTGTGGGTACTTATCGAAATCGGGCTTGCGCTTCTCGAGGAAGGCCCTTCCTCCCTCTTGCGCCTCGTCGAGAGTGTAATAAAGCATGGTCGCGTCGCCCGCCAGTTCCTGTATTCCGGCCTGTCCGTCAAGCTCGGCGTTGAATCCGGCCTTCATCATGCGCAGGGCCAACGGCGAGCGTTCCATCATCGTCTCAGCCCACTCCACCGTGGTGTCCTCAAGCTTGTCGAGAGGCACTACCTTGTTCACGAGTCCCATGTCGAGAGCCTCTTGCGCCGTGTATTGTTGGCACAGATACCACATCTCGCGTGCTTTCTTCTGTCCTATTATGCGAGCGAGATACGACGCGCCCAGTCCCGCGTCAAACGAGCCGACCTTCGGTCCCGTTTGACCGAAGCGCGCGTTTTCCGACGCTATGGTCAGGTCGCACACCACATGCAGCACATGACCGCCCCCTATGGCGAAGCCGTTTACCATGGCTATCACGGGTTTCGGCATGCGGCGAATCTGCATCTGCACGTCGAGCACGTTGAGCCGTGGCACGCCGTCGTTGCCTACATATCCGCCCCTGCCCTTCACGTGCATGTCGCCGCCTGAGCAGAAGGCCTTGTCGCCAGCGCCCGTCAGGATGACCACACGAATGTCGAGGTGGTCACGACAGTAGGTGAACGCCTGGCTCATCTCCCATACCGTGAGCGGCGTGAAGGCGTTGCGATAGCGTGGACGGTTTATGGTTATCTTGGCTATGTGGTTGTATTCCTCAAAGAGTATCTCCTTGAAGTCGAAACCCTCTATTGTTTTCCATTCCCTGTTTGTCATTGTCGTTTATTTTGTTTCAAGATATTTTTTACATTCTCGCGCGTCTATCTCGGCGTTGGTGAACACTTCCAGCAAGAGCGGCCCCGTGGCTTGCCCGCGCGTTATCCAGCTAATGCCTTCCGCCAGTTCCTCCTCGTTGCTTGCCGCCTTGTAAGCCACGCCCGTGGCTTCGCACACGCCTTTCGCTGACGCCGTGTGAGTCGCCGACACGAAACTGTCCCTGTACGGACTTTGCTCGAGGCCACGAAGCTGATGGAAGATGCCGCCACCGCCATTGTTGAGCACCACCATGCGCAGGTGCCGCTTCCCTACCCCGTTCCACAGCGCGTTTTGGTCGTAGAAGAAGCTCAGGTCGCCAATGACGCAATACACCGTCACGTCCTTTTCCGAGGCGAAGCCCACGGCCGTGGACAGACTGCCCTCTATGCCATTCACGCCACGGTTCACGTACAGGTGATGGGATGAATACAACTGGCCGAGGCGCACCGCGCTGCTGTTGGCAAACTGCATGTGGCATTCCTGCCCGTTGGTTTGCTCGCATAGGCGTCTCACGGCCATCATCTGCGAATAGGCTGGCTCAAACACTTTGCAACGTATTGCCCATTTGTCAAGTGCCATGGCCCATCTCCCACGGAAAGCCGACGCCTCGTTGCCCAACGCCACATCGCCGCTTTCCAGCTTCTCGCAAAGGCTATCCAACGCGTCCTCAACTGGACAAACCACCACGTCGGTAACGTTCATGGTCACGTCGGTCAATTCCCCTGAAGCGTTAACCACCACACAACTCTTCGGATGGCAATGTTGCAGGAAGTGCTTCGCCCGCTTGCTGACGAGGGTATCGCCTATATATATAATGTAGTCGGGCTTGTATGTCTCTTGTTCTCCTATCCCAATGAGAGCCTCGTCGAAATGGCAAGGCGCGTTTCCACATGTGGCCAACTGCTCGCTGAGCACCACCACGCTTTCTTCCAAGCGTCTTATGGCTCCGCTCACTCGGCGCGCCACTGTGCATTGCAACTGCCCCACTACCAACATGGGGCGAGAGCTGACGAGGAATTCCTCCGTCAGTTCACTGGGCCATAAGTGATTATCCATTAAGCTTACGCGTCGCTCAGTGGGTAGTTCCGCCGTAGTGAAGTTGAATAGCGGCTCGCTTATTGGCACATTGATGTGCACCGGTCCTCCGCCAGATTGCTTCATTGCGCACAATGCCTCATTCGCCAAGCGGTTGCAATACCATCGCTCCACGTCGTCGTGGGGCTCTGGCAGGCTCACCTCCTTTGCCCAAAAAGCTTCCAAGGTCTTTTGCTGCGGCATGGTCTGCCCTTGCAGCTGGCCTATCATCGCCGCCGGCCTGTCTGCCGACACCACTATTATTGGCACGTGTTGATACCACGCCTCCACCACAGCTGGCAAGGTGTTTACCAGTGCCGAGCCCGACGTGACGCACACCACCACGGGCTCGCCAAGGGCTTGCGCCTTGCCCAAGGCCACGAAAGCCGCCGAACGCTCATCGGTCACCGACACGCACGTCATCCCACGTGCCTCACACAGGTTGTGGGTTATTGGCGCGTTGCGTGAGCCGGGGCACACCACGGCATGACGCACGCCATGGGCCAACAGCAGGGCGGTGAGTATGTTTATGTTTTCCTTGTCAGAATACATTTATCGTTTTTTATCTTCGGTCCACGACATGTCAGAGCAACGCCTTCATCGTTTGCATCTTTTTCTCCGTCTCCTCCCATTCGGTGGCCTCCTCGCTCTCGTCGAGCAGTCCGCCGCCGGCATAGAGGCTAAGGCTCTTGCCCCTCATCTCCATGCAACGCAGCGACACGTATAGCGCCGTGGCGGCATCTTGCACAGAAGAAGCCTGCGAGGTTGGCATCGGCATGTTCCACGGCCCGCAAAAGCCACTGTAATATCGCCTGTCCAGTGCCTCGTCGTCGAGTATCGCCTCCATTGCCTCACGTTTTGGCATGCCACACACCGCGGGCGTGGGGAAGAGGTCCGTGAGCACGTCCACGATGTCCACTCCATCGCGAAGCGCGAACTCGAAATCAGTGCGCAAGTGGAAAAGCCTTGCCGCGGTCACCGTGCGTGGGGGCTGCTGGCTCACGAGGCGACAACCGCGCTTCAGGCAATCGTGTATGTAGTCTGCCACTATGCGCTGCTCCCTCGTGTTTTTCTCGCTCCACGGCCCTGGTGTCGCCATGGTGCCCGCAAGCGCCATCGTCGTCCACGTCTCGCCCAGGTTTTCTATCAGCACCTCTGGCGTTGCCATGAGCCACGTCCCCGAGAGCGTGGTGCTCACGAGCGCCACCATCTGGTGTGGGTACATCGCGCACGCCTTGGCAAACACCCCGTGGGCGTTGAGCGGCTCGTCAAGCGTGATGTCGGCCCTGCGTGCCAGCACCACCTTTCTCAAGCCCGCGCTTGCCATCCTCGCCTGCATCCTGCCGAAGGCTCGCCGATAGTCCTGCCGGCTCTCCTGCTCCACTATGTGGTGAGGCTTCGCCGTGGCCGCAGGCTCCACGTTCATCACCTCATGCGTTGCCACGTCAAGCAAGACCAATGGCGCTTTCGCGTCGGCATGAAACGGAGCGAAGGCGAACCCGCTCCTGCCACGAAGGTCGCCCAGGCCGTCAAGCCCGATGGCCTTGCCCGTCAGTCGATGCCACGCGGTCGCGTCGGGCAGGCGATACAGCACCTCGTCCATGCGCCTTGCTTCAGTCATTCTTCCTTGGCGAAATGATATAGTTGGTCACGTGAACGGTCGAGATGAGCTTGCCCTCCGAGTTTTTTATGTCTATCTGCCACTCATGCAGGGTTGTGCCCTTGTGCTGCAACTTGCCGTAGGCAGTCACCGTGTCGCCCTCCTTCACGGCGAGCACATGGTTTCCGCTCACGTTTATGCCCACGGGTATTTTTTTCGGGCAAAGCGCCATGGAGCCAACGCCGGCGAGGTTCTCGGCCAACGCCAACGTCGCGCCGCCCGAAAGGAAGCCAAACGGCTGACGGTTGGTGCTGTTCACTTTCATGCGAGCCATGCAGGTGTCGTCTTCTGGCGTGGACAGGAACTCCATGCCCAGCGTGCGGCTCAATCCTTCTTGCGACTCTATGATTTTCTTTTGCTCTTCTATATTCATGGAATCTTGTTTTTTACTGTCCTGCAAACTTACTATTATTTTCAGACATCTCAAAGAAAAATAATTTCAAAAAATTACCATAATAGGTTTAATTCTGGTTGCGGACAGATCTTATTTTTATATTCATAATATTCATCTTCACTAAGCCCGAGACGCTTGTTTCCCAACAAATTCAGTGCTTTAATCAGATCTATTCTCATAAGTAGCTCTTTGCTTATAGGACGTTTTGAATCCTCAAAGAAAACGGATCTTATAAATTCCTGAACAAGCTTGCTGTTGAGAATTTTCAATGTTGTGACAGCAAGAAATTTGTCCTCAAATCCAAGGAGATAGGTTGTATCGTCAAGCATTGTTTCTTTGTCATCTATTAAGCCTACGATTGAGAATTTTGTCTGTTTGTACAAACCTGATATTACAATCTTGTATTTTTTGAACGAATAGTCTCCAATACCGAAAATGCAAAAGTCGGGACGATTCTTGTATATTGTACTCTTGCGGCTATCGAAGAATTCCTTATGTTCATGTAAATAGCTAAACGTAAGTGGAAAGCGTTCCTTTATGTATGATGTATTGTCGGACGTATGATGCTGTGTTACGATAACGTATTTTCTGCACCTCAATATTTCTTCTCCCTTTATATCAGAACTTTTTAGAAATGGATAAACAAGACCATTTTCTATTTCCACAGTTTCTCCAATATTGTTCTTATAATGATTGCCAACTCTTGTAAGTTCCATAACCTTAGTACAATCGTGTTTAAGTCCCGACCACCATTTTATTGGCGATATTCCATCTATGTTTTTTGTTTCCTTATATTTCTGGCAATCCGATACAAATGAGAAATCTACCCATCCGAATGTTTTTAGATATTCTTTTGTGTAGAAATCGAAAATCTTGCATTGCCTGCATACTTCTTTGTCTGCTTTCAGAGTAAGTAACGCTCCAGCAACAGAGACGTTAAACTCTTTCTGCGTGTCAATATTATACTCACATATGTCGTTTATAGCGTGTCTGCTTTTTTTTTGTTCAAAAACAAGATTCTTTATGACAGAGCTCTTCAGTAGAAAAGCCAACGTACCAGATTCACCTTCTATCATCTCTATCATTTGATAAGTGATGAATTCTGCAATATCAAAATTTCCCTTACCTGTTATTGCGTCAAGTCCTTTGTTTTGCTTAAAGTTTGACTTTAATGGAATATTCCCACTTTCATATTCTCCGAGCTTGCTATTTGTAACCCACGGTGGATTCCCTAAAACGAGGATATTTTTACCTCTTATTTTCCTCTTTATTTGTAATAAATCAACATTGAAAATGCTGTCGTTTATGATATGTATTTGGGGCGTGATATTTTTGTTTGCCAGTCTTTCACTAAGAGCCTGTGTGTATTCTGCATTTATTTCGATGGCATATATTTCTTCAATATTATCAAACACTTCAATTGCAGCAAGCACAAAGTTTCCGATACCACATGTCGGTTCGATGACTATTTGGGGATTTACTCCTTGTTTTTTGATATATTGGCAGACTGATAGAGCCAATGGAAAGTTTGTCTGCCAATCACCATATTCTATTTTCTTTTTATTGTTTTTACTCATCTGTCGATAATTTTACGATAGTTTTGATACCGTCTACGTCTTCATTTAAATTTACAATGCGCCCGTATTGTAATCGCCATTGTAAGGCATTGGAAATAGTTAGATATCCTATTTCGGGTGGATTATTAAGAATGTTCACAGCCATATTCATTAGCGTAACATCATCGGCTGGTATCTTATGGTCTGAAAGAAAGGCGAAGATATCATCAGCATTTCCATTGTTGTTGATAATGTTTCTCAGTCCAGTTGTTGTTTGGTAGTCTCCAGTTCTGTTTGCTCTTATTATAGTGCATGACACAAATTAGAGCATACCTTTCCGTTTTTTGCTATCATCGTGTTTTTGGTATACAAACACTATCAGATTATACCCCAATCCATATATTTTCTGCTTGCTGTCCTTGAATGGACAACTTGACTGTGGTTGTTTGTAGGAAGTTACTTTTATGTCTGTGTTTACAGACGGTAAGTCAAGACCTGACGCGCTGTTGCCAACGCATAAGTCGTATTGTTTTTTAAGATGCTCTTGAAAGGCGTGTTCCACCAACGTGCCAACAGCTTTACCGTCTGTTACTCCAAAAAGTTCATTTTGTTCAAACATCGCCTTGTAAGCACGATGAATCAAATCTTGGTATGCTTGGCTTTGTCTGTCTATTGCCTTTCCTTTCCACCATACTATTTGGTCTGTCTGCCATGATGTTACACTCATCTTTCTTGCATTGCCACCTTTCATGCTGCATATCTGACGTTGCTTGTTGATGTCTTGTCTCTTCAACGACTGAAGGAATCCCTCCATGCTGCTACATACCATTCCATCGAGACGAAATCCATTGCTGCACAGATTGCTCAATACATTTGAAGGATAAAGACCATTTGACCGTATATCCAACGTATTGGTCTCTGGATCATACATATCCTTCAACTCATGTCCATTACGTGAGATTGCCTTATTATTTTCTTCCATAGGTTGTTTCAATTATCATGCTTCATACGAAACTTTGTTATCTATTATCTTGTATTACCTGTTTATAAATTCCAATGTCGATTCTTCATGAACTTTTTGCATTTAACACAAAAACTGTTTGTCTTTGCAAATGGATTTCCTCCTTTAGCGTTTTGCATCATGCAATTCGTATCAGGGCAATGTCGTAATCCTTGTGTATGACCTATTTCATGAAGCATCACACTAAACAATTGCTCGTAACCATGAGGACGGTACGATGAGAATACCGCTACACCTGTACCAATGCCACTTGCAAGTCCCATTATACCACTATGAGGTCGGTTACGGAAGTTGTCCAATCCTATATCTGCTTGTGTCAGTCCAATAACGATGGTAGAATCTGATTTGAATATTTTCAATTGCTTATTCAGTAAATCAGCTCTATAACGTACATGATCTTTTCTTTTTGTTGTCATCGCTTTTTTATCCAAAGTTATGTTGCCTACATATTTACATTTAGGATAATGTGCTTTTAAAGAGTCCAGCATTGCTTCACGTAAGTTTTTTGATACATTCCCCAAAGTGTACAAACAAACAGTTGGTACACTTTTAGAGGTCACAGTGTCCTTTGTTACATCTTGAACACCAACCTCGTTATTGTGATTGCAACTAAGCAAACACATACTGAAGCATATACAACACAAAAGAAGTCCTTTCTTAACAATCATAGTCATATGTTTTTTATTTGTTCCTTTTTGTATACGCCGCTTTCTTGGTTGCAAAATTCATAAGCAGCTTTCGCAAGTGTATCTAATGTAAGTTTTTCCATATTTGTAATTTCTTACAAAGTTACTTGTTTTATTTCACAAATCATAATTGTTAGACCTTTATTCTGGTATAGGAATTAATTTTGTATCTTTGTACCATAATCATATACATAGGTATGAACAAGAACAACATATGAAATCGTCGTGCAGATGTCTCATAAGGACGTAAACCTCAATTTCTTCCAGCATTGCCGCATGGACGTACTTAACCTTCAAGGTGGCGATGCCCTGCTTTGCGACAACTTCACCTTGCGCACGCCATTGGGCAAGACCGTAGCCATGTTTTCCGCCGCGATGCGCGAACAACAGGCAAAGCTAAAGAAATCCGGCTACTCACCCTTGTCGGCAACGGCAAGGTTCATCGTGGCGTGGAAACGCAAGGACGCGCCACGAGATGAAATTGAGACGGCCGTGCTATTGGCTGACATGAGACTTACAAGAAACGATTTGACTTAAATACACTCAACAACAAACATAAAATGAATATGAAAAAGAGAATCGCGCTTATCACTGGAGCCACGAGCGGCATTGGCGAGGCTTGCGCGCGCCGTTTCGCCATGGGCGGATACAACATAATAGTGACGGGACGCAACCGCAAGCGTCTCGACGAGATGAAGAAGGAACTGGAGGCGGAAGGAGCCGACGTGCTCACGCTCTGCTTCGACGTGCGCGACAGGGCGCAGACCAAGGAGGCCGTGGGGTCGCTCGGCGAGGAATGGCAGGCCGTTGACGTGCTGATAAACAACGCAGGACTGGCACGTGGCCTGGAGCCGGAATACGATGGCGACTTCACCGACTGGGACGAGATGATCGACACCAACATCAAGGGACTGCTCAACATGACACGCCTCATCGTGCCTGGAATGGTGGAACGCGACCACGGCCACGTGATAAACATCGGCAGCGTGGCCGGCGATGCCGCTTACGCCGGCGGCGGTGTCTACTGCGCCACCAAAGCGGCCGTGAAGGCACTGAGCGACGGACTGCGCATCGACGTGGCTCACACCAAGGTGAGGGTGACTAACATCAAGCCCGGACTCGTGGAGACCCACTTCTCCGACATTCGCTTCCATGGCGACTCCGAGCGTGCCAAGAGCGTGTACCGCGGCATAGAGCCGCTACGTGGCGACGACATAGCCGACGTGGCCTTCTATGCGGCAAGCGCGCCTGAGCACGTGCAGATAGCGGAGGTGTTGGTGCTCGCCACGCATCAGGCCAACGGCACCGTGATACACAGGGACTTGTAAGCCACGACGCACACGATACATGGGAAACATGATAACTTGTCATCCAATCACCACTGCCGTGCCGCTGCACGTCACCATGAGCATGGAGCCTCTCTCGCCCACGGTCTCATAATCGAGGTCGATGCCGACTATGGCGTTGGCCCCAAGCTTCTCGGCGCGTTCCGCCATCTCGCCCATTGCCGTGTCCTTGGCCTCGCGAAGCACTCTCTCGTAAGAGCCGCTGCGTCCGCCGAAGAAGTCGCGCAGGCCTGCCATGAAGTCTTTCAAGAAGTTGGTGCCGATGATAGTCTCACCGGTCACTACACCGCGATATTCGCGAATAGGATGCCCTTCAAGGGTCGGAGTCGTGGAAAAAATCATAATCTTGTTCCTTTCTGTTTTTTTTACGGTCAATCGCTGTCATGGTTGATAATTGTCAGTCAGTTGCCCCATTACAGTGCTTGCGACCAATATTCACGCCACTAAGTTACGAACAATTTTCGACCTTGCAAAAGCCTGACGGAAAGATTACGGCTTTTTAGGGCAAAATGTAAATTATTATTGCCGAAATTTAACACTTGGAAACTGGTGCATTTAGAGCGGAAAAACGGCTCGGAGGTGCCCCTCTTCAACACCGCAAACCGGGTTTTGGCTAAAAATCATCGCCGTTACGGTGCAATCGCATCGCGATTTCAGTGTAACGGCAACGCGATTACACTGTAACGGCAACGCGATTACACCGTAACGGCAACGCGATTGCACCGTAACGGCAACGCGATTGCACCGTAACGGCAACGCAAATTCAGCGTAATGCCAACGTCCGAAAAGTGTTAAAAAAGTAATCATCTGATATTCAACGCTTTACCAAAACAGCCCATAATCGCGTTATTTCCACGCAAGCGACGGCTTGGTTGAAAAAAATCGATTCTCAGACGACCATTTGTAAAATATTATTATCGCTTTACAGGGCCGGTTCTATGCCGACCCACAAAAAAACGTTCGACCATTGTTTTTATAATAACGTGGCACATGTAATGCCGGTGTTTTGCCATTCGTGGTGCATGGAATGCCGTGGATTGGCCATTCGGGACGCGGACACGGCAAATGCCTATTTTGCACTTGCCGGTTGACACTGTATAAGGCGAAAACACCGATAACACATAAAAAAAGGGCCAGTTATCCTTTTAAGACATCAAAAATGCTTATCTTTGCCACATGAAAATGAAATTACGCCTCAATTGGCAAAAGATAATAATCTTCCTGCTCATTTGCACAGGACTCGTTTTCCTTACACATTCCTTTTGGATGTCATTGGGTATCATGATGCTGCTCTTCGTGGTCGATGCCCTAATAGCTAATTATGAATACCGCCGCAAGACCAAGAAGTTTTTCGACGACTTGAGGCAAGAACACGAACAGGATGCAACAACTCATTGATTTATACAAGCAGTGGTCGGGCAACGAGCCCGCCAGCGTGGACAAGATGCAAGGAGCCGGCAGCAACCGGCAATATTTCCGTCTGACGGCCACCGACGGCAGCAGCGTGGTGGGCGTGATAGGAACAAGCCGCGAGGAAGACCACGCGTTCATAAACATAGCCAAGCAGTTTGCCGAGCAGAAGCTCCCCGTGCCACAAGTGCTTGCCGTGAGCGACGACGAGATGCGCTATCTGCAAACCGACCTCGGCTCCACGTCACTCTTCGACGCCATACGTGGCGGACGCGAGGCCGGAGGACGATACAACCTGGCCGAGCAAGAACTTCTGAAGAAAACCATACGGGCCTTGCCTGGCATACAGATAAGGGGAGCCAGGGGCATGGACTGGAGCGTGTGCTATCCGCAACCGGAATTTAATGAGGAAAGCGTGCTGTTTGACCTCAACTACTTCAAGTATTGCTTCCTGAAACCCACGGAGCTTGACTTCAACGAGGTCTACCTTGAGGCTAACTTCCGCCGCATGGCAAAAGACCTGACCGCAGAGCCGGGCGAGAGCTTCCTCTACCGCGACTTCCAGGCACGCAACGTGATGCTCGACAACGATGGCAACCCCTACTTCATCGACTTCCAGGGTGGCAGGAAAGGGCCGTTCTATTACGACCTCGCGTCCTTCCTTTGGCAGGCTTCGGCGAAATATCCTTTCAAGTTGCGTCGCGAGCTGATAGCAGAATACTACAACGCCTTGAAGCAATATGTGGAGGTGCCAACAATCAGGCATTTCGCCGAGCGGCTCACGCTCTTCGTGCTCTTCCGCACCATGCAAGTGCTTGGGGCCTACGGTTTCCGCGGATATTTTGAGCATAAGCAGCACTTCATCGACAGCATTCCGCCAGCCATGGACAACCTGCGCGACCTGCTCAAGATGCGCGAGGACATACTGCCCTACCCATACCTGCGCGACGTGCTGACAAGACTGACGCAGATGCCGCAGTTCGCCCACAAGGAGCCAACGGTGCAGCCACGAAAAGACGGCTACAAGACCACGGCAAGCAACATTTACCCCCAACACCCACAAGACGGCCTGCCCACGTTCTCAAAATATGACGGCAAGGGACCGTTGGTGGTCGACGTGTACAGCTTCTCTTACAGGAAAGGCATCCCGGAGGATCCTTCAGGAAACGGAGGCGGCTATGTGTTCGACTGCCGCTCCACGCACAACCCCGGACGCTATGAGCCATACAAGAAGCTGACTGGCCTCGACGAGCCCGTGATACGATTCCTTGAGGACGACGGCGAGATACTGGAATTTCTTGACAATGTGTACGCCCTCGCCGACAAGCATGTAGGCCGCTACATCCAGCGTGGCTTCACCCACTTGATGTTCTGCTTCGGGTGCACAGGAGGCCAGCACCGCTCCGTCTACAGCGCGCAGCACCTTGCCGAGCACATACACGAGAAATTCGGCATCGAGGTTCACGTGTGCCACAGGGAGCAAGGCATAGAGCAAACGCTTGAGGCCAAATAGGCTTCCATTTGCGTGCCGACGCTAACCTGCCGGCACAGGCCATCAATAACGCTTACGATGAAAATAAACGCCATTATGACAAATCCCATTAAAAAGTTGAACGCAATGTTGACTTTTTAATGGGATTTTCCGTAACTTTGCATAGTATATACTGATATACATATTTTTATATTATGATGCAAGCAATGATTTTCGCGGCTGGTATGGGCACACGCCTTAAACCACTCACCGATACCATGCCCAAGGCATTGGTAAGAGTAGGAGGCGAACCGCTAATCAAGCGTGTCATCATGAACCTTGCGGCCGCAGGCGTTGACCACATTGTAGTCAACGTGCACCATTTCTCCCAACAGATAATCGACTACTTAAAGGCCAACGACAACTTCGGCCTCGACATAAAGATAAGCGACGAGACGGAAAACCTTCTCGACACGGGAGGCGGCTTGCGCAAGGCGGCGCGACTCTTTCACAACAACTACCCTATACTCATACACAATGTTGACATCCTGAGCAACATAGACCTTCGCAAGTTTTATACCCAGGACCCCAAGGTGACATGCCCGGATTGCGGCATCCCACACCAGAAGGCGGGAGCGCAAGTGCTCGTGAGCTGGCGCAAGACAAAGCGATACCTGGTGTTCAACGACACTATGCGCCTCTTGGGATGGGTCAACATCGAGACTGGTGAGGTGAAGTCGCCCTATGAAGACGTGAAGGCGACGCTGGAGCAAAAACACTACCCCATCGAGGCTACCGACGAGCCGTTGACGATAGACGGGCTGAGGCTCTTTGCCTTCAGCGGCATACACATCGTTTACCCCGAGCTGTTCACCTACATGGTTGGCGAGCCCGACAAATTCCCGATAATGGATTTCTATCTCCGCATTTGCCGTCGCGTGCCAATAAAAGGCTATCTCAAGACCGACCTCAAGTTGATGGACGTGGGCAAGCTAAACACCCTGCACGAGGCAGAGCGGTTCGTGGAAGAACTGAATAAAGAATAAAACTGCCAACAAGATACAATTCAATACAGTCAATCACATTATTAACAATATATGCAACAGAAAATCATCATCCTCGACTTCGGTTCGCAGACGACCCAGCTCATAGGTCGCCGCGTGCGCGAGCTGGACACCTTTTGTGAGATTCTGCCCTACAACAAGTTCCCCAAGGATGACCCATCGGTCATAGGAGTGATCCTGAGCGGAAGTCCCTACTCCGTCCACGACAAGGAAGCTTTCAAGGTAGACCTTACAGAGATTATCGGGCATTACCCCGTGCTCGGCATCTGCTATGGAGCCCAGTTAATCAGCTATTCCCTCGGAGGCAACGTTGAGCAAACCGGAACGCGCGAATACGGACGCGCCAACCTTGAGACCGTCGACACAACGTCTCCCATCTTCAAGGGCTTCGACAAGGGCTCGCAAGTGTGGATGAGCCACGGAGACACCATAACGGCCATTCCAGACCACTTCCAGGTGATAGGCTCTACCGCCGACGTGAAATACGCCGCTTTCGCCAACAATGAGGAGCGTGTGTGGTGCGTGCAGTTCCACCCGGAGGTGTACCACTCATTGCAAGGCAAGCAACTGCTCAAGAACTTCGTTGTAGACATCTGCGGCAGCAAGCAAGAGTGGAGCCCCGCGTCGTTCGTGGAGAGCACCGTAAAGGAGCTGAGAGAGCAAGTGGGCGACGACCGCGTCATCCTTGGCCTGTCGGGCGGTGTCGACTCATCGGTGTGCGCCACCCTGCTCCACCGTGCCATCGGCAAGAACCTCACCTGCATCTTCGTAGACCATGGCATGCTGCGCAAAAACGAGTTCAAGAAAGTGATGGACGCCTACAACGGCCTTGGCCTCAACGTCATTGGCGTGGACGCAAGCGAGAAGTTCTTCAAGGACTTGGAGGGCGTTACCGACCCTGAAAAGAAGCGCAAGATCATTGGCCGCGACTTCGTGGAGGTGTTCAACGCCGAGGCAAAGAAGGTAACAGACGCCAAATGGTTGGCACAAGGCACCATCTACCCCGACCGCATTGAGAGCCTCAGTATCACGGGCATGACCATAAAGAGCCACCACAACGTTGGCGGCCTGCCAAAGGACATGAAGCTCCAGCTCTGCGAGCCGCTGAAATGGCTCTTCAAGGATGAGGTTCGCCGCGTGGGTTATGAGTTGAAGATGCCCGAGCGTCTTATCAAGCGCCACCCGTTCCCAGGTCCCGGCCTCGCGGTGCGCATCCTCGGCGACATCACAAGGGAGAAAGTGCGCATCCTTCAAGATGCCGACGACATCTATATCGAGAAGATGCACAACTATACCATGCCCGACGGCACGTCGCTCTACGACCATATCTGGCAAGCCGGCACCGTGTTGCTGTCTACCATACGCTCGGTAGGAGTCATGGGAGACGAGCGCACATACGAGCATCCCGTGGCCCTGAGAGCCGTGACTTCGATGGACGCCATGACCGCCGACTGGGCTCACCTGCCCTACGACTTCATGGCCGACGTGTCAAACGAGATAATACGCAAGGTGAAAGGCGTGAACCGCGTGTGCTACGACATTTCCTCAAAACCACCTTCGACAATCGAGTGGGAGTAATCGGAATACCGATAAACAGCCACTCAAATAAAGATGAATTAATTTAAACTCAATAAGTTAGGGGATTCGTTGACGTAAATTGCTGATTGTCAACAAATCCCCTTCCTTGTACATTTTTTACACTCAACACTTGGCAGTTTCCTATGCGTATGAATCAATTTATTACTTTGATTCTATGCGCTTCGTTTCTTGTTCAAACAGCGTTATCAAGTCCTTTTCAACCTTTGAAAAGGTTGCATCCATATCCATTTCTTCTGCATCATCAAAGTGTTTGGTAACAGACAATCCTTTATAAGGTTCTGTCATTATGACTTTGAATGTATCGGAAGAAATCATTTCACAAATGCCTTCCAAATGTATTTCTTTGCCTGCGATTACAGGATTAATATCGATATCAAAATGGTACATATTGCTTGCTTATTAGAACAATCCCCACTCGGCAAAACGCTCAAATCCACCAATTCTCGTGATGTAGTTGCGAGCGATTTCCACAATTTCGGAATATGGTTTCCCGTCAATCTCTGTGTCACCTATAGCACAGAATAGCTCCACAGGTTTACCTGTTTCTTGTGCTTTAATGAACGCATAGATGTTGACAGAAACATCTGCCTTTGAAAGGTCCTTGCCTTGCACTCCTCCGCCCGAAACGGATTGAGCCATATCCGAGCCAAGTTTGCGATTCGTTGCTCCTGCATCAACATCGGTACCTCCAGTCCAATCGCCGAGCGGATTTATAACGGCATTTGGATAGAGTTTCTTCAAATCCTCTGTATTAGCATTGCTCTGACATATTATCAGCTTGCCATTGCCTAATACATACTTACCATCTGAAGGATAACGCTCATAGATGTCATGGGCAATCTTGCTGAGTTCTTTCTCCTCGTCTGTCAATGGAATGCCCTTGAAAATACCATTGTCGCCACAACGGATAGCTCCGTCTTGGTTGCTTGCAAGGATAGGGTCTTGTGCTACCATTACGAGAGATACTTTTAAGTCTCTACGCTTAGTAATACGGCTAATAATAGCTTCTGCCTCAGCGTCTGAAATGTTCACACTACTCTCAATAATGAGATTTGCAACACCGTGTCCGAGCAATACCTCTACAGCAATTTTCGGATTCTCTACCTTTGAGTACGCAAGGTCAACCAATGCCCCTGCAATTCTGTCTGCAACCTTGTCCGGATGCGAAGGATTTACTTTTTCAATCATAATTAATTACTTTAAATTTGTTCTTTTTATATTGTCTGCAATTTCTTTCAATGTTATATAATCTGATGTTTTCATACTTCTATATGTTTTAGTTTGATATTGATGTTTTGGCTGTCTGAAATGAAAGCCTTTTCCCCAAGATGTAAATGCGCATGGAATCCAATAGGGTATAGTCTATCGGTGGTTCTGTTCCATAAATAAGACACTCACGGCAAATCATGAGAATCTTACCTAAGTTGTTTTGTCCTGTGAATATTCCGATATTGCTAATCTTACCTGTTTCCTGTGCAACAAGTTCAATCAACGCCTTCTTTGAAATCTTTGGATTAGACACTTTAGCTTGCTCCACGACTTTGTTAGCTACTAAGTCACGATAAATAGTCAACTCATGGTTGCTACATCCCCATACCTCTTTACTTTCACAACGTTGTTTAGTTGTGTTTTCTATGATAACGGCATCTTGGGAGATTTGTGACAATAAACAAGCAAACTCAGCATTGCCTTTGCACTTCTGCCAAACCACAAATAGCATCCATTGTACACGAAAGTCTGCAAAATCTTGACGAATAAGGCGTTTGTTCTTATTCTTTATGAATCGCTTGGCAGCATAGCCACTTGTCTGATTGCGTATTTGTTCTTGAATGTTTTGGTGGAGTGGTGACTTTTCAGAAAACTCACCACATTGGTACAACATTTCACTATCATGCCAAGTCGTTCCTGCAAAATCGAATGGATAGCCACCTGCCATGTTAGAAAGACGCACGTTAATGCCATTCACCATATCCGAAGCCTTGGCGAATGACAAACAATTAAAGTGTGAAGCGTTGATGTGCTCCACACGACCTAAAATGATTTCAAAAGTTTCTGTTTCTTGTGACATAACTTTTTAATTTAATGATTATTACTAAATCCTTAAACTCGTATCATTTTTACCACCGTGGCTATGTCTGCTCGGTTGGTTCAGCACTTAAGCTGTCTCTTGATACTTATTCATAAAGTAAAAGAACAACTCTCCATTTTGGATGGGTGACTGCAAAGGTATTGACTTATTTTGAGAAAAACGGAAAAACAGTGCTAAGAATAGTTAATAAAGAACAATTTAGAAAATGAACAAATTGTGTTTTGTCTTATACAAATGATTTTGTATGAGCATTATGAAATAAAAAGAGGCTGCCAGAAGCAGCCTCGTGTAAGAATATGAACTATTTTCTATTTCATAACATACCTTATAGGAGTTGGTTCAACTTCAGAGGTAGGATGAAATATAATATGTGCAGAATTTGAACCTACGTCAGGTTCTACCCATTGCCATAGGACACGATTTCGGTACCTTATGTCAAAGTCTCCTCTAAAATCAGTTCCTCTCATTGGCTCAAAGTATATATACGGTTTGTTCTCTTTGCTATCAGAGAGATGTATTATAAGTGGATAGTCATCGTATGAGTCTCTAACAAACAAACGAACCATTTTGTCTTTAACATCAACGGACTCATAATTTTTTCCTCTATTGTACAGCTCGGAGATTTTAATTCCATTTGCGAAAATTGAAAGGGTTCCATTGTCTTTATTCGCACGTATTTCTAGATACCCTTTAAACCATACGTCTATTCCATAGATAGATGATGCTCTATTAAAATAGAATTTTTTCGACGGATAAATAAGTTTAAAAACGTCAGCATAAGATGTAAATTTATTTGGAATAGCTCCTAACTGAAGAGAGTTTTGTTTCTGAATTTCTTCTATTCTGCGTCTTTCTTCTATTCTGCGTTTTTCTTCCAAGTCACGTTCTTCTTGCTCCTTACGTGATTTTTCCGCCTCTATTTTTTGCTGTACTTTTAGTGATTCTATTCTCTGCAATGCCAAGTCATTGTCTTGGTGGTCTAATGTATTGTAACCATTTATGCACACTATTCCATATGTGCTTATATTTGTTGCATTGTCATATTCTGTTACAAGAGCTACGCCACTATCCATATCCGAACACGATAGGCCTTTTTTAATATTCAAGACAACTTCATTTTTCTTATTTATAAAATAAAGGCTGTCTTCTGCTTCTATTAAGCATACGCCATCATGGAAATCATGAGAATACCGGATACCCCCTTCATCTATATAGCCTTTATGTTTACATGGTATTACCAAATCACCTTTAGTATTAATGAAACCATACATTTCTCCATCTTTAGAAACAGAAGCTAAACCTTCAGAAAAGTCATTGACCATATAAAATTCAGATAGGACTAATACTTCTTTTCCACTTTTGTCAATAAAGCCTTTCTCACCAATTTCACCAGTCTCATTGTTAATTTTTTCGTAATAGGCAAGCCCATCATTAAAGCCATGTAATTCGGAATATTTATCTGTTGGTATTTCCAATGCGATTTTACCTTCTGAGTTGTAAAATATGTATTTGCCATCATCATAATCGAATATTAATACTAAACCATCACTAAAATACATATCATTAGGTGATTGCTTACATTGAAAAAGCCTTTTACCGGTCGTGTCTATAAAACCTTGAAAGTCGTTGGATCTGACATAAGCTTTTCCTTCAGAGAAATCATCTGCATAATCATATATAGCTGGAATTACTGTTTCTCCCAACTTATTCATGTAACCGATTTTTATATTCTTCGCTCCTTGAGATTCAATTGCACCACTTTCCCCTTCAAATGAGTATACTTGAGCCAACCCATCATGAAAACTGCCATATTTAACAATACCATCGTCCATTCCTGGTTCTATATAGTATTTCTTAGTGCAGGGGATTACCTCTTCGCCTTCTGCGTTAATATATCCCAACTTTTTGTTCTTGGTGACAGGAAGCAGCCCGTCGCTGAAGTTTCCTAAAACGGCATCGTATTTGCTGATATTTGAACTGAAATTCTGTGACAACTGTATGTTATTTGGCTGACTTGTTGAGATTACTGTAGGAGTTGAAGCCAAATCTTTGTCATAAACAGTATTAGTATCGCTTACATTTTCACAATTTTCAACGTACATATCATCATTGCTCTTGTTTTCATCTACGTTGCCTACCTCAACTTTTTTTTTGCTGTTTTTCACCTTTTTGCCTTCTCGGTCAATCTCCCAAACTTTGTCTTTGCGATATACTATGCAAGTGCCATTTTGGAAATCGTCCACTCTGTCATATTTTTTTGGCTTAATAGTAACATTACCCAATTTGTCAATAAATAGATATTTACCATTCTCGTTGACAACCGCTGCCAATCCCTCTGAATAGTCATGTGCTTGTGAATAAGCGAAAGGTACAGTTTCTTTTCCCTCTTCATTGAGAAAGCCATACTTATCACCAACTTTAGCCACTAACATATTATCAGAATACATACCCAACGAATCGTATTTCACAGGTATGAAATCTTCACCATTTGCTTTCAGCATACCCACCTTGCCGTTATTGCGTACATACATATTCGATTGGAATGCCATGCTTGGCATCTTCTGCTCTGACAAAGTGCTACCATCTATTTCTACATTATCATATATGGCTAATTGGATTGTCTTGTTGTTTGTGTCAATTATTCCCCATTTTCCATTTGCTTTATAGAAAGCCTTACTTGTTTTGATAGGTGAGAGGTATTCATACATACAAGGGATGATAGTCTCGAATGTAGACCCGCTTATAAGTCCTGTCAATCCGTTACGGACAATGTAAATGTAATCTGTAGATGGGCAGTCTGTGTATGACAGCTCTATTGAATTGTATTCAGTCAAGATATATGCTTTATCTATGTCACATGGTTGCAATTCTTTGCCATCATCGTTGTAAATACCAAGTTTGCCGTCCTTTTCTACCCATATGATACTGTAGCCGTTACTTGTGTGGCAAGGGTTGCCAACGTTGGAATATTCAAAAGGGATAATGATTTTGTTTTTGCTATCAATCATACCTTTCTTTCCTTTCAGCGTGGCATGGATATAAGAGTCTGAGGAATAGTCCCCCAGACTCTCGTATATGCAAGGTATCAATGTTGTTATGCTACTTAGCCTATTCAGTTGGATATAACCATATTTCCCACTCTTGAATGTTTGCCAAATGCCATTTCCCTTATTGCTGAGGCTGCTATATTCACAAGGCAAAAGCGTGCCATTAGTAGAACTGACAAGTCCCCATTTCCCATTCTTCTCGCATTTATACACATTGTCTTCGTATGCACCATATTCATTGGTGAATTCTATTCGGTCGTATTCTACAGGTATATATACAGTGCCACCGTCATTCACCACGCCATAGGCATAAGTGCCTTCTTCGTCATTATCCTTGCGCACTACATACAAGCCATTGTTGTAGTCCCCGATGTTTGAATATATGTGCAATGGATTCTTCTCTATCTCCGCCTTTCTCGTAAGGTCGGCAATGGATTGGGCATAGCTGACCATTGTAAGCAATGCCAATATGATTATGTATAATGCTCTTCTCATAACAAAAGTATTGTTTAATAATATGTATCACCGTTGTTGTTATCAACAAGTCTATTTTCGTCTCTTACCACAGTTATGGATATTGATGGGCGTGCCGTAATTATACCTTTGTTAAGTGATATTTTACGGAACACAGGCTTGGATGTTGAAATCTTGTTATCGTTTGCATACACGGCTTCGTCTGTGATTCTAAGTGTAATGCCATTGTATGAATAGCTATTTCCGACCACGAAATCCATGACATCTGTATTTGACTTAAAGCCGATTTCTTCTATTTGTTCCTCATCATTGTAATCATTACTTGGTGATATGATAGTGTCTGCCAAATCAGTGTCATTGGTGGTTGGACTTATAATTGTTGTGCCTGAGGTAATTGTGTCAACAGTAAGGGAGTCGATTGCTGTACTATCTGAACTAGCAGAGTCAGCACGTTGAAACTGTCCTCCACCAATTAAATAACCGCCAAGGCCAATTGCGATAATACTCAGAGTAATAACAAGCATAAGTAGGACCTTGTTTGCTTGTTGTCCATTTTCATCTATAATATTTACTTGTTCTTCCTCACTCTCAATGGAAGGAATTTCAACTGCTTCTTTGGAATTGAGAGCTTCTTTTGGATTATATCCGCAGTGTGGGCAGTATAATGCCTTATCGCTTATTGTGCGTCCGCAGTTTTTACATTTTGTCAAAGCCATATTTTTCTTTTATTATATAAGTTTTAATAATACAGTACTGGCACCTTCTTCTCCCCAACCATAACCTACAGTTTTTTCTCTAAAGAATAAAAAGGTATATGAGAAATGCCCTTCTTTCTCTTTTAGTGCAATACTATAAAATCCTTTTTCCGTTTCTAAAACCTTATATATATCCCAAGTGAAGAGTTTTTCCCATTTCTTTGGATCGTCATAATTGTCTGTTCTTTCTGCATAATATTGTGTTACTGTATTACCGTTGATTACAAATTTCAACCATCTGTTTGTAAAAGGATCAACCTCAATAGATTCCCATGTCGTGCCATTAAGTTGTTTTTTTATCTCATAACGAGATATAACACCATTCCAAACCGCTTTTTTAGCTTGAACAGTAGGCTTCTCTTTTGTTTCATGGACAATTGTTTGTGCTTGCATCGAATTGTCTTTTGCTGAAGCATCTTTGATTTCAAGCGATTGTTTCACCTTGCCATTATTTGTAGAAACCAAAGTTTCTTTATCATTAAAAATGAAATGACATTCAACACCTATTGCAATGGTTAGAACGACTGCAAGCAATACAAGTATAATATTTTTACTATTCATAACCTCTTTATTGTTATTTCTTCATTGCATCCCAATATCTCTTATTGATTCTTCTCCATGTTCTGTGTATGCTTGGCCAATAGCGGTGGAGGGCTTTACCCATTCCGCAACATACAAGAATAATGAAATATACATAAAACAGAATAACCGCAAATGTGAAAAGTGCAATCAAACCGTTTGTACTATTGCTTGCCATTCCTATAAGAGAAAACAACAGCATAAACATCATAAATGTAATAAAAACAACAACTCCTTTAAGGAAAGCCCATAGAAGAGCATAGACATTCGTTTTGAATATCAAGTTGAAGAAATAGAATATGTTATTGATTACCGCATACTCCTCCTTCTCGCTTTCATTCTTGCAAGTGAGATACCAAGGACCAAACAACCATCCCAAGAAAAGATGTTTTTTCTCAAAGGCTTTGCGTGGGTAATTCTTTAATGGCCAAGGGTCGGCGAAAAACCATGACGTTGGTGAAAATGGAGAGTATTGGCCATTCTCATTGAAATCTTCCTCATAGTCTGTCTGATTAGACATTGTAGATTCTTGGGGCTTCTCCTCTTGCTTTGGTTTCCAACTATCATTAGGACAGCCACAGTTAGGGCATGACTGTATATCTTCTGAATATACTTCGCCACAATCGGGACATTTTACTTGGCTCATAGTCTGTATTGTTTAAAGGTTTAGTTCAGCAGTCCCTGTATGTCAAAGACCGCTGAACTATTGTTACAATTAAAGAATTATCTTGCAAAATTGAAATCAACGGTTGCTGTTCCGTTGAATGTATAGGAATACTCGCCACCTGCCATTTTGAGGTTGTCGAATTTGATAGTCATATCGTCTTTACTCTTATCGATAGATACAACTTTGACAGAACCGCTCTTGTAAGTAAGGGTAGTGTACCAAGCATCGGAATCATCCTGTGCCATCAGCTCCAATGCCTTCTTTGAGAAATCATCACCTACTTTAGGCTTTGTTGAATCCGTGTAAGAGAATTGATAAAACCAACAGTCCTTAGTGTTGCCAACTTGATTAAATACCCCTACAGTAAATTCACCTTTACCTGCTTCCGCATCGAAACTTCCCTCTTGAACAACATATGTGTCAAGTTCGTAACTCTTACCATTGATTTGGATTGTTTTTGATGAAGAAGGATTATCATCATCATCGTCAGATGAACAACCTACCAATGTGAATGCACTTACAGACATCAACATGGCAATGAAAAGAAATAAATACTTTTTCATTTGAATGATATTTTAAAGTTTGACATAATTTGCTAATCTCGTATTAGCGTAATAGCCTTGCAATAAATATGAAATGCTTTATCTGCTTATCTATTTCTGAACTGATAGATTTGCACTTCTCTTGCTTGCTTAAAGCCATTGTATCTTCTTTCATCCCCCAAGGAACTTGCCGTACTGATAAGATTGTCGTAATCGCTGATAATAGCTTGCTGCAAAAACATCAGTCTTGCAGGGTTGCCACGCCATGATCCCGAACGATATTCAGATGTATGTTCTGTAAGGCTCCTCATGTCACGTGCATAAGGATCTCTATCGGAAGAACCATAGCTGTACGAAGAACTTGACGAATAGCCTTGATTATAGTTTCTTGCTGCTTCTTTCATTTCTTCCAAGGAAGTAATGCTTTCATCTTTATAGAATGATTTGCCATTAGCTCCTTGGAGGGTTCCATTCTCAGCATCATAGTATAATGTTCCGTTATTGCCAAAGTGTATGATTCCGTCTTCGTAAGTGTATGCATTCTCAATGCTATATCTGTCACTTATATATGTATATATAGTATTGTCGTCAAAGTACATATAAAGACGAGAATTATTCTGTTGGGAATACCATGCTCCTTGTAATCCCAACTGTTGTTGAGAACGTATCTCATTTTCGTGTTTTAATTCTGTTTCTTCTTGGATATAATCATTGTTTTTCTCATTCACAAGTTTATAATCTTCGCTTGTGAATGTTTCGTTACCTTGCATATCAATGTAGCCATAGATAATTTCTTCATCTGTATCCCATTCTACATTTTCATTGTTGTTAGAATACCTTCCCCTTATATTGTCTATGGTTTTATATGCAAGAGTTGCGACAACAACACCATCGTGCAACTCAACAATATCATAACCTCTACCACTTTCGCCGATAGAACTATATTTAGCAGGAACAACTATCTTTTTTGTCTTTACATTTTTGACACCGACCAATCCATTATCATTTCTAAATATCTCATACTCCCATGTCGGTTTTTCGTCAGTTGATTCTATTGAGGAAGTTATCTTTTCACCCTTAGTGTTTATCGTACAGCCATAGTTCTTGTTATTTTCTAAATTAATCCAACATTCTCCATTGTGGAATTCAGGATATGGTTTGCCTTCGTTACTTGAGCCTCTGTTGATATAAAAACCCTTTGGTAGATGGATTTTTATTTCTCCATCTTTATCTATGAAATAATGCCCTGTCTTATCGCCTGCATAGGCAAGACCTTCGCTGAAGTTTCCACACTCTTCAAATTTGAATGGAATAGCAATCTCTCCTTTCTTATTGATAAATCCTTCTTTGCCATTCTTTCTTACAGAAGCAAGACCTTCAGAGAAATCGTTGGCATTATCGTAGATGCAAGGTATGACTAACTCGCCTTTAGTGTTTACATATCCCCATTTGTCGTTTTTACATACGGCAGCCAGTTCGTCATGAAATGAATTTACCATATCATAGATACAAGGAACAACTTCTTTTCCTTCTGTATTGATGGCTCCCCACTTCTCTCCATTTCGTACAGATGCAAAGCCATTTTCAAAGTCAAAAAGGCAGTTATACTTTCTAACAGCCTTACAGAACTCGGGAGTTAGCTTCACCATTGGCTCTTTATGCAAGGCTTCCTTGATAATATTCTCCTTACTCATGGTGAAATATGCCACACTGCTACCGATTGCAAGAATAGCGATTACTGCAACCAATATCCACTTCCCGATTCGTCTTGGACGATTTGACGATTCTTCTACTTGGTCGTCATGCTCAACAGGACAACCGCATTTTGGGCATGATTTCGCTTGGTCTGAAATCATTGCGCCACACTCCGTACATTGTATTAGTGCCATATCTGAATTGATTTAATTAATAATTAATCACCTTCTTCTCCCCAATGCTCAAAGCCTATGAATATTTTTCTTGACTTGTTTCCTCTTGCAAATACAGCTTCATAAGAATTCAAGTAAGTATCGTCATTCAATGTTCCATGAGTATTTAATATGTGAAGAGAATATGCAACATTATCAAGACTCCCTTTGAATATCAAACCACCATCATTAGCTACTTCTCCAATTACAGGAATCTCATAAATATTTTCGTAATCTGTTTCATTTTTGTTAGAACAATAGCACATTAAACCTTGATAGGTCTGTGTACTATCGACATTGTATATCAGACTTATCCCTCTTGTAACAGTTCTTCCATTTTCTTCTTCAAAAACAGAATACCCCATGCCTCCTATTCTGACCAAAGAAGGGTCTACGGTTACTTTTGTATGCTCCGTATCAGACAGTTGCGTTACGCTGTCTTTAGATATACTGTCGTTTGCAAATTCATGATTTCCGATGATTTTATTCTTCCCCATTAAAAAATATAGAGAAGCTGCAACAATACAAAGAATTGCCATGCCAAAGATGATGATAATTTTCTTTGACTTGCTTTTTGCTTTTGTTGGGCAACCACAATTCGGGCATGACTCTACATTTGCCGGAATCTGCTCCCCACATTCCTTACATTTTATTATTTTCATTTGCACTTAATATCAGCTTTGATCTTTTGTTCACACTTAGTTAATTCTTGCATATCTTTTGCCGTAAATGTAGAATTACCATATTCGTCTACATATCCAAATTTCCGATAAGTTTCCTCTGAAGGCAAATCCATTGGACTTCCAAGACAAATGCTTACAAGTGCAACTCCGTCATGAAAGCCTGTTATCAGTGTGTAGATGGCAGGTACTACGATTTCCCCCTTTTTGTTTTTTAATCCAATTACATGCTCTGAATAGTCGTAGTCTTTATCGTATTTTATTTCTTTCGAATATGGAATGTATTTGTTCGGTTCGTCAATGGGATTACATGCGATAAGCCATGATAGATTCTGATTATTACTTGGCACCCTTTCAAAACATAAATATTTGTCTTCATTTGTAGCAAATTTCAAGGTGTATTGATAGGGGGTGTTTGAAACGTTTCCTTCTTTATCAATACAAATAAAGTCACATTCGCTTGCTGACGGATCAAATAAATGATTTGTTGATGAACCTGGATATATTAATGTACAAAACCCATTAATGAAACAAGTCAACCTAAAACAGGTAAAATCGTCTAATATAACGTGAGTTCGACGAAATATAAGTGTCTGAAAATTTGGTGATTAGCGAAAAT
>ENA-OPFH01000028-OPFH01000028.1-human-gut-metagenome-genome-assembly--contig:-NODE-28-length-26955-cov-3.402937_pt1 | contig 26955 bp, 18 predicted proteins | sample MGYA00241310_ERZ501554 | MGnify/ENA primary metagenome ERZ501554 (study PRJEB25962, sample SAMEA2042426) | human gut metagenome | biome: human gut; feature: human-associated habitat; material: faeces...
TCGCATCGCCGTTACACCGTAACGGCAACGCGATTTCACCGTAACGGCATCGCGATTACACCGTAACGGCGACGCGATTGCACTGTAACGGCGACGCCATTTTAGCGAATTTGCGACGCTGAAAAACCATTAAAAACATAACCGCCTAATAATCAACTGTTTATCAAAATGGCCCATAATTGCGTCATTTCCACGCAAGCGACACCTCGGTTGAAAAAAAACGATTCTCAGACGACCATTTGTAAAATATTATTATCGCTTTGCCGGGGCCGGTTTTATGCCGGCCCATAAAAATGTTCGACCAGTAATATCCGCGTTGTCATGCGGTTATGAAGGCGTATTTATTTCTTCAATTCCTTCTGTCCTTTGTGGATATACACGCCGTGGCTTGGCGTGCTGGCGTGCTGCCCGGAGAGCGTGTAATAGTTGTTGTCAGCTTCTTGCTTGCCGTTCATCATTGTGGCGTTGATGCCAGTTGATGAGCTGCCAAACTTGCAAAGCTCCGTGAGGGCGGATGTTGCCTTGCCGGTGTTGCTGTCGAAGAGCGGCGCGTTGTACCATCCCGAGAGGTTCGTGCCCTTGGCGTTGTATTCCGGCCACCACCAGAACAGGCCGTTCACGTTTTCGTGCTTCTTCAGCATGGTCACCACGTCAGCGGTAATCGCCTTTTGACTGGCATCCGAGTAAGGATAAGTCTTGGTATAGTCGTATGTCGTGCCGCCCACGGCCCAAGCGTAGGGATAGCCAAATTCCACCACCATGACGCTCTTGTCGGCACAGTCCTTTTTCAAGAGGTCGATGGCGCCTTCCAGTTCGGAGATGGCACCGTGGAAATAGGGATAATAGCTCAAGCCGATGATGTCGTAGTCGATGCTTGCCTCCTTCATCTTCTTGTAGAAGTTGCTTAGGGCGGAGTAGTTTTTGTTGTCGTTTTGTTGCGACACCGACGTGCGCTCCACGTGGAGTATTATCTTCGCGTCGGGACACTCCTCACGGCAGGCTTTCGTGGCTTGCTTCAGCAGGTTGGTGAAGCGCGTCCAGTTGTCTGCCGGCGATGAAGGCCAACACCTCTTTAGCCTCGAGCCCGCGTCAGTTGGTTGTCCCCACATCATGCCGTAGCTTATCTCGTTGCCAGTCTGTATCATGTCGGGTTCGGCGCCAGCCGCCTTGAGTTGTGCCAGCGCGTCCTTGGTGTAGGAGTATAACTTCCGCGCGAGAGCGTTGTCGTCGAGGCTCGCCCATGCCGCCGGTGTCCATTGCTTGCCGGGGTCTGCCCACGTGTCGGAATAGTGGAAGTCGAGCATGAACTTCAGTCCCTTGTCCTTTATTCTCTTGCCCAATGTCTTCACCCAGTCAAGGTCTTGGCACACGTTTTCGTCGGTCGTCCACTTGCCGTTGTCCGTGGTCTGCTTCTTGGGGTCCACGAAGAGGCGCACGCGCATGGCGTTCATGCCCTGTTCCTTGAAGAACGTGAGCACGTCGCTCACGCCATCGCCCTCGTGCGAGAAGTATTTTGCCCCTGCCTCCTCATATTTAGGCAACATGGAGATGTCGCCTCCCGCGTATTTCTGCGCCGAGGCAGAGGTGGAGGCGAGAAGCAGCATTGAAAATAAAATTTTTATTGTCTTCATAAATTTATGTGTTTCGTATGTTTTGCAGGGTGCGGCCCCTGTGGCCGTCCGCAACCAATTTGGATGCGTTGACATATCCGATTTGTCGCTTGTTAACCAGCGCGTAGCATCTTGCGGCGAGGCGAGCATGCGGTCATGGCAAAGGTAAGCATAATAATACTATTTACAACCTTTTTTCGAAGAATTTGTCAATCTTTCTGTTCTCCCGGTATTATCTCTGGTCTTGCCCTCAGTGCCACCAAGGATGGCGAAACTTACGCCGACTACTATCCGTTCTTCCAGCATCAGTTCGACATGTTCCAGTACTTCCTCTTTGGCTCACGTGACACCGTGACCACCCAAAAGGATAAAATCACTACCCAAAAGGGTGGTTTCACTACCCAAAACATTGAAACAAGACTTGTCTGTACTAAGGATGAAGACGATGATCATTGGTGGCGCAGGTGCATCGCCGTGTCGGCTGCGATGATGCGACCTGCGAAGTATAGGGTGCGACGTGGCAGATGATACATACAAGTGACTCTTTAGATAAAATGTCATTACAATTTTATCTAAAGAATCACTTGTAAAGAACGACCGAAAATAGCCGAAAATAGCCGAGAACGACCGCAAGAACGACTTAAAACGCCCGAAAATAGCCGAGAACGACCAAAGGACGACTTAAAACGACCTAAAATAGCCGAACAAATTTATATTCCAAGTTCAGACTCACCCTTTTCGGTTATATTCCATTTTTTTCCTTTATCGGTTTTGCAAATCAAATTTTCTTTAGCCATGGTGCCCAAAAGGCGACCAATCTTTCCCAACACCTTATCTACAGTCAAGATGAAAGGAATGGAGAAGTGTTCATAATCTTGCACAATACCTTCTTCATCTTCCCAAGTCCAAGTGATTTGTGCAACGGCAGGATATATGCTTATTTGTATGTCTGGTGATTTGCCTCCAGTAATTTGTGCCGTTTCAAACGGCACAAATTATATGAAGGCTTTGATATCATATCAAGAGGATAAGATAGTATGTGAAAGTCAATTATTTCGCATACAATCTTGTTTTTCCTTTTTCAAAAATAAGCAATAAAAAAAGAAAAGCAAAAAAGCGACTTCACTGATAGTCAATTATTTACGGGTGTTTTAACAAATTTTGCTTTTTCGAACCTTTTTTTTTATGCCACTATTTGATATAGTATTTACTATCAAAACGTGTTCCTTCTTTCTCTATATCAGTTCCTATCATATCGTATAGTTGCTTTCTAATTTCTTTTATGTCAACATCAGGGATACGATTGGCAATATCTGAAATTTTACTCATTGGGTGCATGCGTATGTCTTCCTTGATGAGGGCTTTGAGTATATGAGGCTCAATCGTCTTCAATGTTGTTACGATATTTGACTTTGCATTACGTAACAAAGTTGGGTTGATTTGGAAGTATGATCCCTTTTTGACTCCACTTTTTGTTATCAAGTGACTTTTGTCCAAGTTGTCGATGTAGCTTCTTAGACGCTCCTCTGCGGAAAGTTGGAGTATCTTAGATAAGTCGGTGGCAGCTATAAATGGACGTTCCCCATTTTTCTCGACGTGAGCGGTTTGATACGTAAGCACCAATACCAAAGTAAAGTGACAATTCTTCACCAGTCACCAATTTTGCAGCCCGGTACTGACTGTATAATATAGCGTCCTTTATGACCCAACCGCTTGCTTATATTGTTGTACAGATTTTTCCATATTAAAAAGGCTATTTGTTCCCTTTTTCCTCACTAAACGCCTTAATCTCGTCAGCAAGTACTTTCTGTAATTTCTCTTTCGGCACTATCAATTGATAATCCGCCACTCCGATAGGCTTGCCCATATCTTCAAGCGCAAGTTCCACCTCTACACGGTCTTTTTCAGCACAGAGAATGATGCCGATGGAACGATTCTCGTCCGCACCACGCTCAAGGCGGTCGAGCAGAGAAAGATAATAGTTCATCTTTCCTGCATATTCAGGCTTGAAAGCTCCTATCTTCAAGTCAACGGCAACAAGACAGCGAAGCCCTCGATGAAAAAACAACATATCCACCTTGCTTTCCTTTCCATTATATTCCAACACATGCTGATTGCCTATGAACGTAAAGCCATTGCCGAGTTCCATAAGGAAACGTGTGATGGCTTTTACAAGACGGTCTTCAAGTTCAAGCTCCAAAATAGGACTTGTTACACCCAAGAAACCGAGATTATAACTGCTGCTAAACACCTCGTTTGCATACTTCGCTTGTTCAGCAGGAAGAGTGCGGTCGAAATTGTTGTCTACTTTTGCCAATGCCTGTGCCTCATACATTTTGAGTTTAATGGCATTGAGCAACAAGTCGCGATTCCAACCTTTAGAGCGTGTCTCCTTTGCGTAGAAGAGCATTGCTGCATCATCATCACCAACTCTCTGAAGAAGACGCAATATATGCCCCCAAGGCAAAAGTGCGACAGCTTGTCGCACTTTTATATCTGAGTGACAAAAGCGTTCGTAGAATTTCTTCATATCCCACAGATTTCGCGGTGAAACACCCATTTTAGGGTATCGTTCTTTTAGGTCTGCCGACAATCTTTTTACAACGCTGTCACCATACCCACTTTCTATCTTACGTTCATGAAGCATTTGACCAATTTCCCAATATGCGGTAGAGACATAGCCATTGACATGTCGGGCTATTTCTGTCCGTGCATGCTCAATTACTGCGACAGCGTGTCGCAGTATTTCTGCATAATCGCTATTCCCTATTGAGAGCTTGTTGTCTTTATTGTCTGTTGTCATTTTATCGGTCTATACTATCTTCCCTGAGAAGGTCAACCTCTTCCACTTCAAGCAGTTTGGCAATCTCCATAAGATTGGCCATATTTAGGAATAAGTTTGAATACAAAGGTAGACATAAAACATAACAATCTCACATAAAAGCAACGGAATTTATGTTTATTTATTAACTTGGTGAAGTTCTCTCACCGTAAATCAAACAGATATAACCCACAAAAATCGTGTGAAATAATGTGATAAAAGTTAGGCTTTTGGCGACCTCTACAAATTAGCACCAAATTACGTTGCCAATCCGTTGCCAAAAACAGAAAACAAAAAAATCCTAACTGCTCAATATTAAGCAGTTAGGATTCTGTATGGTGCGCCTGATAGGACTCGAACCTACACGGCAGTGAACCACCAGATCCTAAGTCTGGCGCGTCTACCAATTTCGCCACAAGCGCATTCAACGATGCAAAGTTATGAAAAAAAAACCATTCGGGCAAAGAAAAAGGTAAATCTTGCTCCTGTTTGTGAGCTTTTTGTTAATTTTGCGATAAGTGGCATGGTACTGTGTCACGTTAAACAGAGAAAACCCATGAAGAAAATATTAGCATTGGCACTCGCCGTCTTCGCCCTTGAAGCAGGGGCACAGACCAGACCCTCTTATGAGATAGTGGGCAAGGACACCACTTGCCAGATATTCCTTTACAGTCCTGCTGATGGCGATGGGCTGCACGTGGCTTACTTGACCGACCAGGAGCGATGGGCAGACGCAGGCCGGCTCTGCGGGTCCGACTATGCTTCAGCCACCGAAGGCAGTCGCATGCGTTCGCCTTATGTCTGTCATGCCGACGATGGCTCATGGCGATTGCTGTTCTCCGTCGATGACAACGCGCGATGCCTTGCCGCGGCTTACAGCGAGGACCTCGTGACGTGGCGGCCGCAGGACTTCCCCTCCATGACCGACAAGGGAGTGCGGGAGCCTGTGATGTTCCAGATGGACGATGGCACGTTCGACATTTACTTCAAGGCGCAAGGCGGCGTGAGGCGATACGTGAAGGCCGACAAGGACTTTCGCCATTTTGTTGAGGCGAAGGAGCCAAGCTCGATAAGCGATGACGCGTGGATTATGGACACGGCCACCGTGGCCGATAAGGAATATGCCGGCAACATGTTTCAAGTGCCAAAGATACATCTCGACTATATGATAAATTATCTTGGCGCCATGGCCCACGACAAGATATTGTTTTCAGAGCGCATGGGCGACGATTCGCGGCGTTTTGCCGACTTGGGCACTGACGTGGAAGCTACACTGACAATCGACCCTTCTAAGACGAAGCGCATATCCAGCAAGCTCGTGGGCGTCTCGCTCACAGGCACTGCCAACCATGATGATAACGGACTGAAAGCCGAGATGGTGAGGAACGGCGGTTTTGAGTATTCCCCGAACGACGGCACAGGCCTTGGGCCGCAGACCGCATGGACCTCCAACCATGCGGTGACCATACGCACGGATGCCCCCTTCTCGGCAGACAATCCACACTATGCCGTGATGACGAAGACGGACACATTATATAATAAAGGATGGAAGGGAATGACCGCCGCGCCGTTGCAGCAGTTTGATTGCTCCCTGTGTCTTCGCACGCCCAATGGAGGCAAAAACCAGGTACTCGTGGCCCTTGTGGGCAACAATGGCAAGAAATACGCGAAAATGAGGCTGAAGCTGGACGGCCAAGGTTGGCAACGCTATGAGTTCCCGTTGGCAGTGGACAAGAAAATGGAAGCTGGCGACGTGCGGCTTGCCTTGACCCCGCTGAAAGAAGGAAGCGTCGACGTGGACATGGTGAGCCTTCTCCCGCACGACACCTTCAAAGGTCACGGGCTGCGCAAGGACGCCGCGGAGACCGTTGCCGCGTTGAGCCCAAAGTTCGTGCGCTTCTCGAAAGGCGCGCATGGCTTGGGGTTATATGAGTTTTTCCGTTTTTGCGAGGACCTTGGCGCAGAACCCATACCCGTGCTCCCCATTGACGCCACTTGCCAGGACGCGCTCGACATGATAGAGTGGGCGGTAGCAGACACCACGGCTTCGGAGATGGCGAGAAAGCGCGCCGCAGCGGGCCATCCGGCACCGTTCAGATTGAGATATGTCAGCATTGGCAACGGCAGTCATGTCACGACAGCCTTCGAGAAGCGCTATAAGGCTTTGGCAGAGGCCGTGAAGGCTAAATACCCGGCGATTAAGGTCATTGGCAACGCGGGGCCTACGCATAATCCATCGGCCGACTATACGGAGGGGTGGAAATTCGCCGAGGAGAACAATAGCATCGTGGACAGGGTGGGGGAGTGCAACCACGTTTCACCAGGATGGTTCCTCCATAACCAAGACTATTATGACCACTACGACCGAGAGGCTCCAAGGGTGTGCCTCGGAGAGTGGGGCTCGCAAGGCTTCACGGTGGAGAACGCCCTCGCTGAGGCGTTGTTTCTATGTGCGGTGGAACGTAATGGCGACGTGGTTGAGATGGAAAGTCATGGCGTGGCAGACGGCGACGTGGCCGCAGGTCTTACGCCGAGCTATTACACGCAGAAGCTGTGGGGCAACAATAGTGGCGACAAACACATAGGCTCGACATTAAGCTTGCCGTCGGCCATTGGTTATAGAGTGAGCAGCAGCGTGGTGAGCGATAACGAAGGTAAGGTCATCGTCAAAATTGTAAATGCCCTGCCCGCTCGTCTCGCCGTGAGCGTGTCGGGCGTGAAGATAGCCGACGGCACCGTGGCGGAAGGCATAGCCGGAAAGCCTGGCGACAAGGCCGCCACAACGGTTAAGACCACGGTCAAGGGTCAGAAAGTCACACTCCCTGCTTACAGTGTCGTGGTGATAAGGCAATAATAGCGTGTTGTTTGTGTCATTCTGTCAGTCGCGATACGGAAGGCAGCCCTTGGCATATCGTTTGTTTATTATTCAGCGGACATTAAGTCCAAGCAACATTAACACAGAATAATAAATAAAAAATACATACTATTATGGGAAAGATTATTGGAATCGACTTAGGTACTACCAACAGCTGCGTAGCCGTATTCGAGGGCAACGAGCCGGTAGTGATTGCTAACTCTGAGGGCAAGCGCACCACGCCATCCGTGATTGGCTTCATGAAGGACGGCGAGCGCAAGGTGGGTGACCCAGCTAAGCGCCAGGCCATTACCAACCCGAAGAATACAGTCTATTCTATCAAGCGTTTCATGGGCGAGACCTATGAGCAGAGCAAGATGGAGGCCGAGCGTGTGCCTTATACCGTCATAAACGACAATGGTTATCCAAAGGTGCAGATAGATGGTGCCGCGCATCCTTACACTCCGCAGGAGATCAGCGCGATGGTGCTTCAGAAAATGAAGAAGACAGCCGAGGATTACCTTGGCCAGGAGGTGAGCGACGCCGTTATCACCGTGCCTGCCTACTTCTCCGACTCTCAGCGCCAGGCCACGAAAGAGGCCGGTGCCATAGCGGGCTTGAACGTGCGCCGTATCGTCAACGAGCCTACGGCTGCCGCATTGGCCTATGGCGTTGACAAGGCCAACAAGGATATGAAGATTGCCGTGTTCGACCTTGGCGGTGGTACGTTCGATATCTCCATCCTTGAGTTCGGTGGTGGCGTGTTCGAGGTGCTTGCCACAAACGGTGACACGCATCTGGGCGGCGATGACTTCGACCAGGTGATTATCGACTGGTTGGCAAATGGCTTCCAGGCCGATGAGGGCATTGACCTGCGCAAGGACCCGATGGCCATGCAGCGCCTGAAGGAGGCTGCAGAGAAGGCAAAGATTGAGCTCTCAAGCACAACCTCCACCGAGATTAACTTGCCTTACATCTCAGCCGAGGGCGGCGTGCCAAAGCACTTGGTGAAGACACTGACTCGCTCACAGTTTGAGCAGTTGGCCCACAACCTCATCCAGGCTTGCCTGGTGCCTTGCCAGAACGCCATCCGCGACGCCAAGCTCTCAACATCAGATATCGATGAGGTCATCCTCGTGGGCGGCTCAAGCCGTATACCCGCTGTGCAGACACTGGTCAAGAACTACTTCGGCAAGGAACCTTCAAAGGGCGTCAACCCCGATGAGGTAGTGGCCGTGGGTGCTGCCATCCAGGGTGCCATCCTCAACAACGAGAAGGGTGCGGGCGACATCGTCTTGCTCGATGTCACTCCTCTGACACTTGGCATCGAGACCATGGGCGGCGTGATGACAAAGCTCATTGATGCCAACACCACCATTCCTGCCAAGAAGAGCGAGGTGTTCTCTACAGCCGTCGACAACCAGACAGCCGTGACGATTCACGTGCTTCAGGGTGAGCGTCCGATGGCGGCTCAGAACAAGAGCATAGGCCAGTTCAACCTTGAGGGCATAGCACCGGCTCGCCGTGGCGTGCCACAGATTGAGGTGACATTTGACATCGACGCCAACGGTATCCTTAACGTATCGGCTAAGGATAAAGCCACAGGCAAGGAGCAGAGCATTCGCATCGAGGCCAGCAGCTCACTGTCAAAGGATGATATTGAGCGCATGAAGGCTGAGGCCAAGGCCAACGAGGAGGCTGATAAGAAGGAGCGTGAGAAGGTGGACAAGATGAATCAGGCAGACTCCATGATCTTCACCACCGAGAACTTCCTGAAGGACAACGCCGACAAGATTCCTGCCGACAAGAAACCTGCCATCGAGCAGGCCCTCCAGCAGCTCAAGGACGCTCACAAGAGTGGCGACGTGGCTGCCATCGACACGGCTACGGCAGCCCTGAACACGGCAGTGCAGGCCGCTTCGGCCCAGATGTATGGCCAGGCCGGACCTCAGGCTGGCGCCCAGGGCTTTCAGGGCGGAGCTAACGCTGGTCAGCAGCAAGCCGACAATAGCAGCGCAAAGCAGGATGACAACATCCAGGATGCTGACTTCGAGGAGGTTAAGTAAGTTTGACCAATTTGTAAATCTGAATCCGAATTAATAATAAAAGGCGTACAACTTAAATCATAATGATTTTGGTTGTACGCCTTTTTTGTGTTTAAATGAGGTGATGTTCTGTCAAACTATTCTCTATGTATCCCTCCTGGTCGTAGCAACGATGATATTTGTGTAGTGTGTCTATAAGTTGTTGTAGAGGCTGGATATTGGAGGTGAGGTGGCAGTATTTTGGGTATTGGTCGTTGTATCTCTCTGCAGAACCATGCTTTATGCGCTGTTCTATGTCTTGCGGAATGAGGAAAGAGGCGCGTGCGCCGAGGTGTTTTTGAAATTCTGTAAGGAAGATATGGATGCCGGCGAGGTCGAAATCACCGAAGTGGACGTACTGGTTGGGGATGGTCTGCAGCCATGTCCGTAGGTCGGACGACTGCGGATAGCGCGACACGAACAGCAGTCGTTTGCCTGCCAATGCTGAGGCAAACAAGGATTGCTGGCGACGTATAAGACGGAAATTCTCCATGTTTTCGATGTTTACGACGGTCACATCGTCAGGTATGGCAAATGAATGCCAATCGGCAATGAATAGGAATGTGCCTTCCTGTGGATTGACCACCAGCTCCTTACCGTTCAGACAGCATATGATTGGTTCGTATGAATTGACCGGAAAACCAGGGCATGAGCGTGCTGTCACAAGTTTGGAATTACCCGTTTCTGCCGCCTGTTCTGACCTTGTGGTTTCCGCGTCAAGTGTCTCTTTCATTTTGTCGAGATGCCCTAACCGTTCGTTGATATGCATCAGACTTTGTTCCAATGTTTCTGGAGAAGCCGCAATTATGCTGCTTCTGCTTCCGTGTGAACAGCTGATAAGCACACCGTCGCTTAGGAGTTCTTCCACCCATTCACCACGTAGAGCGCTGGACGGAAGTGACTCACCTGAGCGAAGTCTGATAAGCTTGTCTATAAGAGATGACGTAATCATCATATACGAATATAGTCAGCTGTTTCTGATGTGTTTTTATTGTTGTGATATCAAAGGATTAACCACGGTCTGCGACTTGCTGTCCTTGCTAAGCAGGTAGGTGTAGCGATAGTCCGAAACGTTGTATGTTGTGGGCGAAGAGTTGATGAGCAGGATGTTTCGAGCATTTGCAAAGTCGAGTATGCCTTTCACGTTCTGCGGGTGTAGCTTGCCGATTTCGTCCATCATGCAATGTATGCGAAAGTCGCCGAACTTACGGCTTACCTTTCCTTTGAATACATTAATCAGCATGATGTTTATCATTGCCTTAACCAATGTGTCCGTTCCTTCGCTTCCCACATGCGACAGCTTGTCCACCCATCCCGTGTCGTTGTCGTTCTCCACGATGCGGAACTGCAGCAGGAAAAGGTCAGAGAGTGTAAGGTATCGTCGTTGCGGATTGTCAACAAGCGACTTCATCAGGTCGAGCAGGTGCCCTACAGCCTTCTGGTTCACCTCGTCGCGGTTGGCTGAGGAGAACAGGTTTAGCTCACCCATGGTGTATTGGTTGTCGTCGTGAAAATCCTTTATGCGCTTCATCAGGAGCACCATCTTGTCTGCTGAAGGAACGGGTTGAAGGGCAATGAGTTTTATGACGCCGGCAAAATTGCGTTCGCGGAAATCGTTATTGATATCATGAATGACCTTATCCACATCTGATTCGTGCCGCGTCAGGTCGCCCATTTCCTTGGATACACGTCCCAATATGTCTACATATCGTTCGCTGGTGCGGCGGCGGAATTCCTCTATTTTGTTGTAGGTGAGGAAGTCTTCCAGATTGTTGGCGAAGTCGAGATAGTCTTCGTCGAGAGCCAGTTCCGTACGGAAATTGAATGTGTTCTTGGCTGTGAAATTGCCCTTGAACACGTTCACCGTGCTTTTCAGTTTGTCTTGTTTTTTTTGGCGTGACACGATGATGCCCGTAAGCTCGTCCACAGCCTGTCCTGGTGTGCGCAGTGTCTGACGTTCTTGTGCCTCTGCCAGCATTGGCGGACACAGGTTTTCGTCATGTGTGAAGCGTTCAGCCTTTTGCAGGTTTTCATCAAGCAGTCTCTTTTCGTCCTTTCGTTCCGCCAGCTCCTTTCCAAGAGATGCCAGTGCTTCGTTGTGTTTTTGCTTGCGCTGGTTATATTTCTCGTTCAGTTGCTGAAGCTTGTCGTTGATGAGCTTCTTCTTAGCCTTGAATTCGTCTTCACGGTTGAACAGACTCTCGCGGTCACGTTGAAAATCGAACACAATGCGCCTGTGGTCGTCTATGAATTTCAGTTCGTCTTCTGTCGCTTTTATCAAATTCTTGCATTCGTCCACCATGCGTGTGTCAGCCCCTCGTCCGCGCAGCTCTTCGTTCTCTTGCTGTTGCAGCAGAAGCAGTTGTTCTTCAGCTTTCTTTTCCTGTTGTTTTATGTCCGCCTTTATTTCTGCCACACGTTGCTTGTGCAGCCTGATGTTCTCGTCCTTAGCCTTTTGGTAACGCTTGTCTTCAGCTGTCAGCTGTTTTTGCTTTTCTGCTTGAATCTTATCCAAATTGGTGTCGGCAGCTGTGCGGCGTAGCGCCACCTCTTGCAGACGCGTGTTCAGCAGTTTCGCCCTTTCCTCTTTTTCTTGTTGCGCCTTGGCAGCATAGTCTTCCTGCTTTAGTTTTAAAGCTTTTTGTTTCTGTGGAATGACGCGCAGTTCGGTTTCGTGATACGATTTCTGTTCACGCAGTTCCCTCATTTTTGGAGCGACCCTTCGTTTAAGCTCGTTCATCAGTTTTTCCTGCTGTTCTGTCAATGCTTTTTTGTCCGTCTGCAATGAGCGAAGTTTCAACTCCAATTCGTCGCGTTCTTCCTTAAGCTGTGTCGGCTTGCGAACAGAAAGCGGCAAGTCTATAAGGTCCAGTTTCACGCCGAACAAAGACGTGCCGTCATCCTTCTGCGGATGCAATCCGGTCTGATAGAGCACGCTCTCTTCGTTTACGACCTTACCGATGTTCTGCTCCCAGTCGCGCTTGTTTTCCTCCAACCATTCGTATAGCGAGCCTTTCGTTCTGTTCAGCAGACTATTAATCTCAGCAATCTTTGCCGCCACCTCATCCATCTCCTGCTGCTTGGCGTCAATCTTGTTCTTGCTGTCAGCCGTTATCTCAGCTTCTTGCTTGTCATATTCGGTTTGCAGCTGGTTTATCTTTGCCTCCGTTGTGGCAATCAGCCCGTTAAGTTCTTTTTCGCGAAAAGCCAAGCTGTTTGCTTCTTTGTTGAGAGCATCGGTCTCTTCCTTGTAAGGCTGACTGAATTTCAGCTTCAGCATTTCCTTCTCTAATTCAGACTTCTCATTCTTCAGCAGATCTATAGCATTGTAGGCAACAGTTAACTTTTCTGCAAAAGCCGCCTCTATGTTCTTGCGTTGTTCTGTGTGTTCATTGAACATTCGTTCTTCAGCCTTTTGCTTTTCCTGTCCAAGGGTGAAGATGCGATTGTTCTGCGACAGGCGATAATTTTCAAGACCGTTTTTCACTCCTTGGCATAGAACCTTAAATTTTCCCGTCACGTCGTTAAACCGAGCCGTGAGTTCTGTCAATCGGGCTTTGCTTTCTTCAAGCTTTACTTTCAGAACATGTTCCTGCTCATATCTCTTCAACAGGTCTTCTATCTTTTGGGTGGCATATAGTTCCCTACGCTCTTTCAACCGTTTAAGGTCTTCGTTCACCACACCCTGCTGTTGGTTGAGGTTTGTCTTTTCCGAATCATATTTCTGCTGAATCTCGTTTATTAGCCGTTTCTGTCGGTTCTCTTCCTCTATAATCTCGTCAATCTTTTTCACAACCAAAGGCAGTCGCTCTTTAGACACGCGCACGGCATATTTCAACTCGCCGCACAGCTCCTCTATCTGCTGCTTCATGAATAGCAGTTCGCGGTAAGTCTTCACCACGTTTTCCGCTTGTGTGCGTACTATGGATTCGCCTTTCTGATTCAGCTTATACCAACATGAGATGTCCTTGTATTCCTGTCCGAAGTCTGCCACCTGACGACGGTAATATCCGAGGTCGATGTTGGCTTCCTCCTCACTCATTGATCGGATTATGATGTCCTTGATGAAGTTGGCGTCCAGTCTGGAATTGAGAAAGACATTCTGTATGCTTCGCGGTATGTTCTGATAACGGTTCGACTCCATCAGCTGGAAACGTGCAAACTCCTTGCCCACGGCTTGTTTGTTGCCATAGAGAATGTCGCGGTATTGCTCGTAGCGGTCAATTATCTTGCTCATCGACGCTCCTCCCAGACGTTCACGTATCACCTTGCTGTCTGCCGTCACGTCTCCCTTGTTGTCTATAAGCCATTCCTTACGGTATGCTGCGTCTATGAATCGGTAACAGGCACGGCCTGACGAACGGAACGTAAGCACGCAGAACGGTCCGTGCTCATGCTCCACCTCATACACGATGTATGAGTTGGCATGTGGCAGATAAAATTCGTCGTATGATTTCATCTCCTTGGGAATGCCGAGGTGCAATTTGTCGGCATTATAGAAAAACAGGATGGCGCGTAGCAGGGTGCTCTTGCCCACGCCTTGTGTGCCGATGAAGTGCACATTTCCGTCCAGTCGCACCTCTGCGTATCTTATGTGTGCGCTGTTCACAAATATTATCTTGCGTAATGCTCTCATGCTTGTTCGGTATCGGTTTCTATAATGGTGAGACAATCAATAAGTTCTTCTATGTAATGGAAAGCTGCTGTCACCTTGAAAGTGCCGTCAAGCTCATCCTGCAGTTCCACGAATCCCTGACGTTGTAGGTCGGCTATCAGCTTGTCCATTTTCTCATCGTTGGTTTTGAGGTCGGTATATAGGTGACGTGCCTTTTCCTTTAGTTCTATGTCGCTTGAGAACTGCTCCAGGATATTCGATTTGCGGAATGTGAATCCAGACCCGAATGCAGTGTTAAAGGTTTTGAGGAAGTCAATCCGGTCTATCCATTCTGCCATTCGCTGTACCTTGTCCGCCAGTTCCACCTTGTTCTCCGATCGTGAGAAATAATAATATCCGTTGCCGCCTTCAAGCAGAAAGCCAATTCCGCTGAAGTAGTCTTGGTATTGCTGGAAGTCATCTTCTATGGCATCATAAAGGTTAGAGAGTTGCTGTGAGACGGAGTTCTGCGATATAAATCCGCCTCTGCTCAATATGTCGAATATGTCTTTGGTATAACGCATAAGTGTCAAGCTGTTTTAGGATAAATCAATGGAAATTCAATGTTGCCATGTCGGCTACGTTCTTCGCTTATGAAAAGCTCGTCAAGATATTGTGCGGCAATCTGGCAGAACAACACCAGTTTTTCTTCTTCCGTCATTTTCTTTCTGTATCCGGAATAGTTCATTACGAAATGGAAGAGATTGTCGCCCGAAGCCATGAATGCCGTTTTCACCTCACGCACGTCCACCATCTGCAGCACCTGCTGCTGTTCGGTAAGTTCTTCCATAGTGAGCGGTTCAGCCAGGTTGCCTTTACGCAAGCGGCTGTTGTGTTTTCCTTTGGCAACGTCTTGCAGAATCTTCAGTCCGAGGTCTGTTGTCCTGAGCATCGACAGCGACACCTTCAGTGTATATCTTGGGCGAGGCTCCATCCATACCGGATTCCTTGCGTCCATCTTCGCCTTTATGTCAGTGTTGGTTTCGAGCAGCATCTGGTCGCGCAGATATTTCAGCTTCTGCACTTTTTCGAACAGTCGGTTCTGATATTCTATGAGGTTGAGGTAGTTTATTATCTGTCGGTCAAGTTCGAGGAGGTTATGATAAACCTCCCTAAGCTGTAGCTTCACGTCCGTCACCGTCTCCTTCAGTCCCACGTCCATTGCCATCATGAAGAATGTGGCTTGTTTCTCGTCTATCACCTTCTCGCATTCGTTGATCAGCACGGCTATGTCCTTTCGCTTTTCATCAAGGTTCACTAGTTTCTTCTTCTTTACTGCGAAGGTCGGTTCGTTCTTGTATGTGTTGTCGATGTTTCGCTTTAAGTCGATAACGTTTCTTAATGTGGTAAGAGCTATATTGCGCAGGATGCGCTTCACGTCCTTCAGGTATCCGTACTTGCGCGTCGGGCTGTTCTCGCTTTGATAATAGTCGATGGCGGCATTAAGATTGCCGATGCTCTCCTTTACACTCGCTACGTTTATCTCCTCGTTCACTTCGAGCACTTCTTCGAAGAACTTCATGTACACATCCTCCAATTCCACGAAGTCGCCGTTCTCTCTGATTACTCCGAATCTGCGCAGAAACTTCAGACTCTCGTCCTTCTTGGCTGCCATGTCGCGTGCCACATCATAACGGAACGACAGTCGCTTGCGGTCCTGAAACAGTCCGCCAAGCAATTTGCGTTCTCTGTCAAGAGCGCGTATCAGTTCGTCAAGTGAATGGAAGTGAGATAGTGTGTCCATTGTTTAAAAGTGATTTTTTTTTGCATACAAAGATAGCCATTTTAGTTCAGATATAAGAAATAAGTGCTATATTTGATGTGTGAAACTCAGAGAAAAGAATTCGTGCCAGTCCAAATCGCCAGCCGTCGGCTGGCGATTTATATTCAATAGAGTCAAAGTGGGTGAAATTATCTCCTTTTCAGTAAGTTGCAAATCGTCAGCCGTCGGCTGGCACTTTACAGCGACGTTCCATGATTCATAAAATTGTCGCATGTTTTTAATGTTAGACACGCCAAAACCTCGCAATCCTGGCAGTTCTCTCCTAAGCTGTTCACTAATCGTTTCAATGGCTCCAGTGCCCCAAACTCCTTTGCGTGTATTGTCAGAGACATACTTGCCCACACTATAGTATAGTGCGAGCATCTGTCGGTTGACAGCCTTAGCTGCTTCCAACTGATTTTGGAGTATAGCCGACTTTATAAGTTTTACCGCTTTATTGTATTGGGTGTTTATCTTGTCCATCATCTTGCATTTTCTTACAAAGAAAATCTAAAACATGAATATTGCCAACAGAAGTGTTCATCTCTTATGGATTTTTATCTTTAATGTCCGATATATGACTGGAAATCTGTAGTTTTATCTTCTCATTTTAAATTTTTGAGGTGTTTTATTTGTAGTTTTTGAGGTATACAGTACAACATTAAGTTTCTTTATGGTGCTTTGTTCGGTCTTTATGCGACAAACATTATTTTTCTCTGATTATTTTTAGAATCGTTTCCGTAGTACCGGCAAAAGTTTCCGTAGTTATAGAGAGTTTTCGTAGTTGTTTCCGTAGCGATACAAGAAGTTTCCGTAGTAAATTTATGGTTTTCCTTAGCATCTTTGACGATACATCGTTTATACAAGACATAAACATCCTCAAATCCGCAGCTAAGCCCTTCAACGTCCTTCTTGTGTGTAGATGTCCTCTCATTACTGAATTTTAAGATAAATTGAGTCAGGAATACTCACTTCTGCCTACAACATCCCCTTACCCCACAATGCGACTTGAGACAATACGCAGTATCATACCCATAAGTTGTAGACGTTATCTGATAACCGAACGATCTACATCTTAGACCGAGGGTCGAGTCGATTACAGATGACAATGTGGAGTCAAATTGCTCCATGACCCGAAAATATTCCCCCAAAAGGAGTGAGTTTCACAGATTTAATTCGTATTTTTGCCATGTCTACCGTCGGATTCTCTTGTTTATATTTGCAACACTAAGATAAGTGAAATCTTCGATATGACAAAATCCTGGGCTACTTTTTGTTGCTCAGGAACTTAAAAAGTTTAATTTATAATAGTGTTGCGGAATTAAGGAATACAACTATCTGCTGACAAAGGACAGCAAGTCGAGAACCCACATAAAGCGTCTGCTTACGATAATGTAGCTTATGAAACTTTCAAGAACGACATTGGCAAATCTCCTGCGGCTCAGCAATGGCGAGTCGATAGCGGCAAGCGGCTTGCGCAAGGATATTGCCGAGGAACTTAGAAAAGAGGGCTTGTTGACTGTGCGCGCGCAAGGCAGCCGACGTACCATGCGCGCCGTTGATTGTGCGGCGTTAAGGCTTTATGTCGAGGCCAACTATACAATGATGGACCTTGATGAGGCTGCAGCTATTGGAAGCGGCGATAATGAATTGACGAGAGCCTGTCTTGCCGAGGCAACTGGCGATTCAAAGCTTGTCAATGTCCGCTCATGTCCAGGCTTCCCGGTTAATGCTTATTCGCCAATAAGATGTACGTTGCACGGACGGGAATTGACAGTATGTCCACCAGAAGGCAGCTTTATGTTTATTTCCGACTGGAAGGAATTTGCGGTTGATGCGGATGCGTTGGTTGTCGGCATTGAGAATATGGAGAACTTCCGCAAGGTCAGCATGCAACGCCATTTGTTCGAGTCGGTTTTGGGGTGCAACGCAAGGCTTCTTTTTGTCTCACGCTATCCGCAGTCTACCGACTTGCGCTCGTGGTTGCGGTCAATCCAGAACAGGTATATTCATTTCGGCGATTTTGACCTTGCCGGGATAAGCATATTCCTCACCGAGTTTCATTGCTGTCTTGGCAACAGGTCTTCCTTTTTTATCCCGAATGACATAGAAGAACGCTTGCGTAACGGCTCGGCTGGCAGATACAACAGTCAGTATGTGCGTTTCCATAATCTGCGGTGCAATGACGTGCCGGAACTGCAATCACTTGTTGATTTGATAAATAAGTATCACAGATGTTACGACCAAGAGGGATATATAGAAGGGTGATGTAGTGGATTCTTTATTCCTGTGACACGGAATCGCCGAGTCTTGTGATGCTTTTCAGTCCATTGATGACAGCGTCCAACCTCCCTTGGCAGCTCCTTTGCGATGTCCCACTTCCCAAATCATCCTGGAAGCCTCAAAAAGGCATCTCCACATAATCGGCAAGGATTAATACCTTATAAGTGGTCTCGCCGATACCCATTGGCTCCACCATAGCCCAGTCTTTGAAATTATGGGCTATGGACGTGAGGTTAACACCTTTGTCTTTCACGATCTGGCGTTTTGCCCTGCTTTTGTAAAAATATTAAAAAAGGGAATGATAAATCAATAATGATACTCTATTTTATTAACTTTGCATTGATAAAACTAAGCTGGATGCTTTTTAAGGTATGAGACAACAACCCACTTTTTGGCTGGAAGTGCGCAAGGAATACGTGATAGAGAATTTCGCGGCCTTGCTGCCGTATTTGCGTGGCTATCAATACGACTCGAGGATGGAGGCCGATGATAGCGATTTCAACAAGACGTTTCGCTGCTTGAGAGAAGTGGTGGACGACATTTGTCAGTCCATGAGCGGCGACAACGTGTATCTCCACACCCCATTGCGATGGGACGAGGACACGCTGAAGAAAAACGTGGGATTGATGGCCTCTTATCTCCTCGCGGCGCAAAAGAAGGGGCTGACCGATGATCATGCCTTGTTGTCGTTGTGCGACATCCTGCTTAGCGTGGAAAAGAATCCCGACCTTGTCGTGCTTTCCTATTTGAAGGACGTGGTTGTCCATTGCGCCGCCAACGCGGAGGTCGTGGTCTACGGGTTCAACTGGGACGACATCGAGAAGATTCCGCAATTCTCGCTGTCCTTGTTCTTCCAAAAGGCCGTGAAAACCACATTCCGTAAGCCAGAGGAGGAGACGGCGATGTTTTACGAAGGCAAGGGATTGGTCATGATGTCCGAAAGCGGCGTCAAGCTGCTGCCCATGAACAAGCAGGCTTACGACAAGGGCAATTCGGTGTCGCAATTTGAGCTGCCTGTTGGCGTGGGCATAGCCGTGAACAGGACGGACAAGAGCAACAAGACCGAGTTTCCGGAGCTTATAGACACGTGCACCGACATGCTCCGCTCGCTCGACAATGTGGTGCCGAGCATAAAGAAGGAGCTGAAGGAATATGAGGATGGCGACATGCTGAAGGTAAGGGTCTTGGGCGAGAAGTTTGGCTATGTGGAGTGTGAGACCATTGACCCCGACTACGAGAAGATACGGGGCAACGTGTTCATTCCGTCTGTGCTGTTCAAGTATTACAACATCTTCTCCATATCCAAGGAGAATCTCGTAGGCACGTTGCAGACCAACGACGTGTTGATGGTGAAGAGGCAAAAGATAGAACGCTACAATTTCTACCCGTTCATCCTCGACATGCAGGTGTTCAAGGATTTCAACAGTTACCAGATAGAGCATGTCCAACCCTATTCGTGCGATGCCATCCATCTTACGGAGTTCGGCAATGGCTTGGGCAACCGCTGGCTCACCGACATGGGAATGCAAGTCAACGTGATTGGCGAATTGACTGAGGACCAGCAGTATTGCGTCGACAACGACCAGCCTGTGCGCATACAGGTCTTTGAGTCTAAAACCGACAAGAACGGCAACTGGATTGTCAACGGAAGGTACCTCTTTGAGGAGTCATCCACGTTCGTCGGCTCTCGCAACGAGTTCGTGGAGAACGCGCGCGACAAGTTCATTGAAGACTTCCTCGACTATTATTATGAGGAGCCAGGCGAAGACCAGCAAGTGGCCACGAGGCAACTGTCGCCCACGGCCATCCCCATGCTTGTCAACGTCTTGAGCTGTTGCTCCCAGCTCGTTGGCGACACCACGCTGCGCTATCTCTATCTTTTCGCCGCCCGCTTCCTGGCGGCCATTGTCTCCGACGATAAGAGCCGTGCGTTCTTGCGCCAGAAGATGCGCTACGTGGAGTGCCTGGTCCACTTTGCCATGGGCGACGAGACGGCCTCCACGCTTAACCTGCGTCACGACGACGACCTGCCAGAGTTGTCGGCACTGAGCAAGGAAGAGGCCGTGGTGGCACAGATTGCCAAGTACCAGGACATGGACGTTGAGCGCAAGCCTCGCTCGGCAGGGTCTGACATCAACACAGCCTACCTTGAGGAGATGATCTCAGCGTCTAACGTGTTGCGAGGCAAGCTGGAGCCATCGGAGCTGAACCGCATAAAGAAAGGCATTGCCGACTACTTGCACGTGGCCGACGTCTACCGCAACATCACGCGCGAATACACCGACTATGGCGAGGAGAGCGACACGCTCGAGTTCAAGACATCTATCGTGTTCCCGCCAAACAACGGCATGCAAGCCGACCCGCAGCAACAGCAGTGGGCCATCCTCAAGGCCGTGTGCGGCTTCCTCAACACCGTCTCCGGAGGCGAGATATTGCTCGGCGTTAACGATTATGGCAGGGCCTCGGGGTTGAAAAACGACATAAGCTATCTTTGCGCCCACAGGTACATAAGCACCATGACGATGGACAGCTATCGCCTGTATGTGAAGACCGTCATCGACAAGGCCTTCCGCGACAACCGCAACGTTGAGGGCCTTGACGTGACCTCCACCGTTATCACTTACGTTATTGAGCGCAACAACGAGGGCGACGACTTGCTGCGCATCCATGTCAATCCTTACGAGCATGGCATAGTGTCGTTTAGGGAGGAGCACTTGCCCGAGGGCGTCTCGCGCTCCTATTACCGCACGAGCGGCGCCACGGTGAGGATGGACGACAAGCTCATGAAGCTGGTAAAGCAACGTAAAAACTTATAACTTGAATGTCGCCACTATGGGCAGGTGGTCGCTGAAGCCGCCCTGGTAGCGTGGACCGAGATATGTGCGGTGGGGTTTCGCCCCACCGTATTTTTTGTCCTCTTCCATCAGAAACGGCGCGTCGTTCACGCGACAGCCCGTGAGCAGCCTTGCCATCGTGGTGTTGCAGAATACGTGGTCCAGGCTTCCCCATTCGCCCTTGTAGCGGTAGGTGCCCTTGGCGCCGTTGGTCCCCCTCGCGCCGAGCGACACCTCTGTCATGCCGTGGCTCTCGATGAGCTTTAGCGACGCGTCGGAAGAGTAATCGTTGAAGTCGCCCGCGATAATTATCAATGGATTATCTGAGGCGCTTCGTATGGAGTCTATCATCTGGCAAACCCTCTCGGCCACGTGCAGGCGATAGGGTCTTGTGCGCGTCTCGCCGCCTGCCCTGCTTGGCGCGTGCACCGCCACCACGTGGAGGGTGTCGCCGCTCATCACCATGCCCGAGGCGTAGAGGATGTCGCGCGTGGGGCGTTGGCCTTTGAGCGGATCGACGCGCACCGAGTGGCTGTTGATAAGGCGGAAAGAGAATGGCGAGTAGACCAGCGCCACGTCGATGCCGCGCTGGTCAGGGCTCTGGGTCATAACGTAGTCGTAGCGTGCCGCGCGCAGGGGCGACCGCCGTGTGAGGTCGCGCATCACGGAGTCGTTTTCCACTTCCGTCAGCACCGCCATGTCGGGCAGACGCCCGCCGCCGGCATTGTCGCCACACGCCACGAGGGCCTGACCCACGTGGTCGAGTTTTTGCCAATAGCGCCGTGGGGTCCAGTGACGGGGTGAGGAGGGCAGGAACTCCGTGTCCTGCTTGCCCTCGTCGTGAACCGTGTCGAAAAGGTTCTCGACGTTATACTCCACAAACGTGAAGATAAACAGAAGCAGCGTCCACGGCGTCATTGGCAAGTCTTCTGATGAATGAATTGTTTACAGGTCGTCGGCGAACAATGGGTCCTCCGGCATCACCATCACCGGCTTTTGGTCAAACTCGCCCTGCAGCTTGGCAGGCACGTATTTCTTGTTCACCACGAGGCGGAACATGTACTCGTTGAACCATCTGTTCGACATTATGAGGCATCCGGCCTGTCCGTACGACGCGCCCCATGAGTTCTCCACCTTCCATTCCGTTGGCTTTCCGTTGGCGTCGAGGTTCACGGCCGTGAGTGTCATGGCGTGTGTGGAGCCGCTGTCGAACGTGGCTATGCGGTCGGCCTTGTTCATCGGGAACGTGGTGCCGAAGAGCGTGCCGTAGTCGTAGTTGTCGAGGTCCATGTATCCGAGCTTGCGGTCGAGCTGCTTGCCCACGTCGTAGCTTGAGTACATCTTGTGGCCGTCCTTGAGCGAGGCGATGGCCAGCTGCGCTATCTCGTCCATCGGCAGGTTGAGATACTTCCAGTTGTGGCCGTCGTAGACGTGGCGGTCGTAGTCCACCTCGTAGGTCTTGTGGTATGGTCGGCGAGGGTCGTTCATCACCATGATGAATGTGCCGTTGAGCTTGCTGCCCACGGTGGCGTCGTAGAACGACTTTGGCGTGTAAGTCTTCGCCTCGCCAACGGCGTTGCCCTTGCTGTCGCGGAAGGTGTAGCTGAACTCCTTCGTGGGCTCGCCGAGTGTGAGCGCGAGTATGTGGTATATCGTGCCAAGCATCTCCGTCTTGCGTTGCTTTATGGCCGCGTCTTTCTTCTTGGCCGCCACCATGCCGCGCAGCTCAAGTCCATATTCGCGTAGCTTCGACGATATGATCCTCGCCATGCGGCTCGTGTTGTCTGAGTTGTAGGTCTCTGGCATAGCCTGCATTGGCACGAGGCCGTATTTCTCGGCCAAGTCGGCAACTCCGCAGAAGGTGCCGCCGTCGTTGATGGGGTTTTTGAAGAAGAACTGCACGCGCTCGTCGTCGATGGGCTTCGAGGCGTTGTCTATCGAGCCTTGCAGCATGAGGTTGGCCTTCTCCAGCTGGTCGTAGAAGAAGAGGTAAGCCTGTGAGAAGTCAACCACCTGCTTCTGGTCGTGGGCGGCAGCGAAGTTGGCGCGCAGCACGTTGAGGCCGGAGAACATCCAGCATCTTCCGGAGCTCTTCTGGTCGTGGATGCTCTGCGATGGTGTCTCCACGTTGAACTTTGTTGTCATGCCCGACGCGTTGCGGTAGTTTTTCGCGAGGTCATCAATCTTGTTTTGCGCTATCGCGTTGGCGAGGGCCTTCTCGGCGGTCGACGAAGGCTGCGCCTTCACTATCTCCTGGAGCATGGTGGCCGATATGCCACCGTCCTTGCACGTTTTCTGCGCGTTGATGGCGGTTGCCGCAAGCAAGAGGCAAACGCTGACTATTATTTTCTTCATGTCGTTGTTGGTTTTTTGGTTTGTCATTTCAGTTTTCCGGCGGCGTCCAGGGCCTCAAGTTTCTGGAGCATCTCCTCGGTCTTTATCGTGGCGAAAGCCACCTTGCCCTCCGGGTCTATCAAGTAGGATGTCGGAATCCATGAGATGTGGTAGTCCTTCGAGATTTTTGTCTCTTTCCATTTCTTGAATTCCGAATACTGCGTCCATGAATACTTGTTTGTCTCCAGGTATTTGGCCATTTTCTCCTTGTCGGTGTCGAACGACACGCCGATGAGCTTTATCTTCTTGCCGAATTTCTCGTTTATTTGCTTCACTATCGGCATGTCCCTCCTGCAATCAGGGCACCACGACGCCCAGAAGTCGAGCACGGTCCAGACGCCATGCCTCACCTTGCCGTTGGTGGCTTTCTTCGCGCGCAAGTCGGAGAGGCTCAATGCCTTTTTGCCATTGCCGTTGGCGATGGTGAAGTCGGGAGCCAATGTGCCCACGGTGAGCAAATCTTGTTTGGTTTGCGCTCTACCGACAACGACAGCCGTTATCAGGAGCAAAAGCAAAACTAACTTCTTCTTCATTCTGTGTTTTTCGTATATTGTTTCTCTTGTCTGCAAAATTAAGCAAAAAAATGCGACAAACGGCTTACCTTGTGGATTATTTCAAAAAACCTTCGTCTTCGCACGACCTCTTGTAAGACGTTCTCCCCCTCTGTGGCTAACAACCCCCATTTTTAGGTATTGCGCAATTCGCTGTCACACCGTAACTTTGCAAACGGAACAAAAGAGATTATAACAACAGAAAAAAACAGACAAGCTCATGAAATCAACAATCGTTATTTATGGCTCTTCCACTGGCTCTTGCCAGTCGATAGCCGAGACCATAGCCTCTAAGTTGGGTGCCGAGGCAATAGATGTCGCCAACCTTGACAACGATGTCATAGCCAACCACGACAACCTGATACTCGGAACCTCCACATGGGGTGCCGGCGAGATGCAAGACGACTGGTACGACGGCGTGAAGACCCTCAAGGCCGCTGGCTTGGCAGGCAAAACCGTGGCACTCTTCGGCTGCGGCGACAGCGAGTCGTATTGCGACACGTTCTGCGGCGGCATGAAGGAACTCTACGACGCGGCAGTGGAGGCCGGCGCCAACGTGTTGCCAGGCGTGTCGACCGAAGGCTACACTTTCGATGACAGCGACGCCGTGGTCGACGGCAAGTTCGTGGGTCTCGCCCTCGACGAGGTGAACGAGGACGACAAGACCGAGGAGCGTGTGGACGCATGGCTCGAGGCCATCAAGCCATCACTCTAAGCATATAGGTAAGTTTATAACACCTTTATTTAATAGCGGATAGTATGCAGCAAAAAATAGCGACGCCAATCGACTTGAAAGTACTGATGAATCATATCTATGAGTATCAGAAAGGTGTGCGCCGGATGGTGCTCTTCACTTTCAACAAGAAGTATGAGGCTTTCGCCAGGACGCGACTGGAGCGCCAACACATCGAATACGTCATCCAGCCCGTGGGCAACGACCGCCTGAACCTCTTCTTTGGCAAGCGCGAGTGCCTGGACGCTATCCGCATGATAGTCACGAAACCCCTTTGCCAACTTTCGCCCGAGGAGGATTTCATCCTCGGGGCGATGTTGGGATACGACATCTGCGCGCAATGCGAACGCTTCTGCGAGCGCAAGAAGAGGATTTGCTGACAAGCCCAATCGCCTTTTCACATCGAAAAGGCGTTTTTTTATTCACGGGGGATGATTCTTTTCGCCTAATGGCACCTTTTTCGGCATAAAGCCGTAATTTTGTAGTGAAAACCTAACTCACGGAAAATTATGTTTCGAAGAATCATCCTTACCATGGTTCTCTTGGCAAGCCTTTCACTTTCTGCCAAGAATCAAGACACCGGCAGCTGGCGGATAGTGCCATTGCCGCAAGAAGTGCGGGAAACGGGGGGCAAGCCATTCCAGATAACCGCGAAAACCACAATACTCTATGCCGCCGGCGACGAGAAACAAAGGAAAGACGCCGAGTTCTTGTCGGCCCATATCAAGGAGGTGACGGGCATAGAGGTCAAGACTACCGTCAAGCCATCCAAGTCGCAGATTCGCCTTGTGCTGAACGCGGGCGACGACAAGTCGGAGGCTTACTCCATCTTGGCCGGCAAGTCGGGCGTCACCGTCTCGGCTACATCCCACGTCGGCCTGTTCCGTGGCATAGAGAGCATAATGAAGGCTCTGCCCATCACCGAGGGCGAGAACGCCAAGAGCGTCTTGTTGCCTGCCGTGCAACTGAAAGACTCGCCACGCTTCGCCTATCGCGCGTTCATGATAGACGTGGGCCGGCATTATTTCAGCGTGCCATATCTCAAGAAGCTTATCGATGTCTTCGCCATGCACAACATCAATTACTTCCATTGGCACCTCACCGAAGACCAGGGCTGGAGGCTTGAGATAAAGAAATACCCGATGCTCACCAAGATAGGCTCGGTGAGAAAGCAAACCGTCGTACAGGGCAGCAAAGACGCGTTCGATGGTGTGCCCGTGTCGGGCTATTACACCCAGGAGGAAGCCCGCGAGATAGTGAAGTATGCCGCCGACAGGTATATCACGGTCATTCCCGAGATCGACATGCCGGGCCACATGCTTGCCGCCCTCGCCTCCTATCCGGAGCTGGGCTGCACCGGCGGTCCTTACGAGGTGGCTTGCCGTTTCGGTGTCTTCGAGGACGTGCTTTGCGCTGGCAAGGCCGAGACCCTACGCTTCGCCAAGGATGTCATCGACGAGGTGATGGACATCTTCTCCTCGGAATATATCCACATTGGCGGCGACGAGTGCCCCAAAGACCGCTGGAAGGTGTGTGCCAACTGTCAAAAGAAGATAGCCGAGCTCGGCATCCAGGAGCTGCCGGGACATTCAAAGGAAGAACAACTTCAGACATGGTTCATGGGCGAGATAGAAAAAGAGATTAGGGACCACGGTCGCAAGATGATGGGCTGGGACGAGATACTGGAGGGCACTCCGGCAAAAGACATCACCGTGTGTGGCTGGACCAGCAGGGAGGCGAGTGTTCGTTCGGCGCGCGAGGGTCATCCCACTATCGTGGCACCCATCACCAACTTCTATTTCAGCAACCCGCGCATCAACAAGATAGAGGGCATTCCGAGCATCCAGCGCGTTTACGACTTTGACCCTTGCTCCGACAAGCTGACTCCGACCGAGCAGCGCAACATCATCGGCGCCGAGGGCTGCATCTGGACCGAATGGGTGAAAGACGCTGAGAAGATGGAGTGGGAGATGTTGCCAAGGCTTGCCGCCCTTTCCGAAGTGCAGTGGACAGCCAAGGACAAGCGCGACCTTGAGAGCTTCTATCCTCGCTTGCTCCACATGCAAGACCTGTATCGGCTCTATGGTCTCAACTACAAGGCCGACATAGAGAAGGCCGTCAAGGAGCACATGGATAAGCAATAGAACCATAAAATATAGTATGCCTTCTGCGAATTTGCGTGTTTAGGCAATATAATTGGCAAAAAGTTGCAAAATAGCCATTGATTTCTTGGCAAAAAGTTGCAAAATGACCGTTGAATTCTTGGCAAAAAGTTGTATTTTTTGTGAGCTGTATGCTGGCAAAAAGTTGTAAATGTATGCTTAAACCCAAATCGGTCATTAGGATTTCTCTGTGTCGTACGGCAAAGAGAAATC
>ENA-OPFH01000037-OPFH01000037.1-human-gut-metagenome-genome-assembly--contig:-NODE-37-length-23400-cov-2.950953_pt1 | contig 23400 bp, 19 predicted proteins | sample MGYA00241310_ERZ501554 | MGnify/ENA primary metagenome ERZ501554 (study PRJEB25962, sample SAMEA2042426) | human gut metagenome | biome: human gut; feature: human-associated habitat; material: faeces...
CGTTCCTCTGTCTCATCTTGTCGTATTCCCGTCTTCGTCTGTCCTCGCCACTTTTAACCAAAATGAGGAAAGTAACTGATAACCAGTAAACTTTCCTCATTCTTCTCTCAAACACTTTTATATGCACTTTCCAATAGTGAAACTGCCCCCATGAGATAGGGAAAGAAGGTCGGTGAAAAACGTTGAAAAAACACCCTAGAACCATATCTTCTTCATTTTCTTGCGGTAAAGGACATCCTGGTGCATCAGACTTTCAGCCTCTTCCAGAGTTGTGGTGAAGGCTTGCGGACAATAAGTGCTCACCTTATATTTCGGATAGTGTGAACGCTTCTTCTCCTCCAGTTCTTCCGTTTCTAAAACTTCGAGCTTGAAGATGGCAGGAACATCCCGATGCTGTGGATGCTTAGCCAATTGCTTGAATTCTTCGTATGTCATGGGATGGTTATCTTAAGAATTTGTGAAAGTCAATCTGAGGTCTAGGTTCAGGGAGACCATCTTCATCAGGTTCTATCTGATTTTTTGTAGTTCACTTTCTAACTATATTTTTGTGGATTCTGAGTTGTCTAAGTCCCTTTCGGGGATCCCCTTTTCCGTTACGATTCTTTAAGGGATGATATTGGTGTTTCTTCTGGTATTTTGTACCATCACAGTTTGTGATGTCGATTTCCAAGACCAATCCTTCCAACTGATAGTCTATCGGAATATTGATAGCACGTCTTTCGATATCCGTTTCGTTGAAGTTGCTTCCGTCTTTTTTGCAGAGCACGATATCCAGATAGTCTGACATATCTGGTATAGTTCCCGGCTCTGACATTTGAGGTCGAAACTCCCCAAACGCTTCCTTCACATACTCGAATAGTCCCCGAGTATATTTTTCGATATCCACCCCTACATATTGAGTATAGGTGTATTTGATGATACATAAAGACATTTTATTTGCCATTTTATTCTTGCTTTTTTGGTTATACCTTTATAATATAGTAATATGAAGGGAAAATTTCAAAAAATATTCTTGTAATTCCAATTTTTCATCTTAAAATTTAGAACGGCAAGGGATTGTAAGCTATAGCTCTACTTGTTTTGCAGTTTTACAAGAACAATGACTTTATTGATATTGTCAATCATATCGTCAAGTGTTTTATCTATATTTTTAGTAACGTTATTTAAATCGTTATAATAGAAAACTCCAAAAGAATTGTATTGGGGCTTATCTTCTGATTCCACTTTCTTAGGAGGAACCATAGTTTCAAGTTTTGCTTCTCTAATGATCCTATCAGTCTCTTCATTCCAATTCTTTGTATCATGTTTTTTGGAATATTTTGGCTTTTTCGAAAGCATATCTATAAAACCGGCTCTCAAAGGATGTTTACCTTGCTGTTGGAGCACAAAGATACCCTTTTGGGGAATAAGATACTTCAATTCAAGGAGGGCTTCACCATGGTAGTAGCTAACTCTCATAAATAATTTGTCTTTATTTTCAGTACCATTTTCTCCCCAGATTTCTTGATCAGAAGTGACGATTATTGGCTGAAAATCTTTACCAAACTTCTTTTCTAGTTTCTTGGCTAATTGCAAGGCACATTGGTGCATAACAAGCTTCTGCCATATATCATTGCAGCGGAGGGTGGAAAAATCCTCATTTTTGAGAATTTCCCAATTGTCAGTATATTTAATTTGTTCCAAACAGTTGTTGGTATATGTGTAGAATGCATCAATAAACTCGCAATATTTTTCCAGAAGTTCCTTGTAAAACTTATCTTTGACAAGATCCAGATTGTCGTGTAGGGTTTTAGAGTAATCTGCATATGTCACAATTATCCATCCGGATTCTTTGACAGCTTCTTTGTCTAAGAAATCTTCAGCTAATGTGAGTAAGATATACTTTGTCTTTGGAAGTTTGGCGCTTTCTTTCCAATTTTCAAATTTTGCACTATTTAACTTCAGTTTTGCTTTACATTGTGCTTTGTCTGCCTCTTCGTTAAGAGCGTCAACTTTCTTTTTATAATTATCAAGCTGAGCTTTATAAGCTATGCTCTTGAATTTATTCTCTAGAACCAGACGGATTCTTCCCGTTTTTGATTCCTTATCGTTGATTATTTTCTCGCAAATACTAAAATCAAAATTCTTGTATTCACGTTTGACTTCCATACAATCTGTATTATAATCAAAAGTATCTTTTCCTAACCAGGTAGAAAGAATCTCTTTGAAAAGAGTTTGCGTATTCTTATCTTCTGCTAACCATGCCAAAAAGTTGCTATGAAACAACTCTTTGGATGATAAGGATAGCTGGAAGATAGGATTGTTGTTTAATTTTTCTACAAATGTATCCATAATTCTTCGTTATAGTTTCTAAGACGATGTCGTACTTGTTTGCGACATCGCCTTGTTATAAATAAGAAGCAATTCCGCTTGGACAAGCATAAGAACTTGCCGACTTCGTTCTTGTGTACAATGAATTGTCCAGATTCTCAGTACGAACCAAGCATGGTTGTTTCCTTAACATGTCTGCTGCTTGTTTAGAACAGCACCGCAAATATACCATTTTTTTTCTAAAGTTGTTCATTGTGAGCTGATTTTTTGCAAAAATAGGTGTTTTTTCTGCTTTTTCAGCGTTCCATTCCGTTCCAAGTTCAAAATATGAGGCTTTTTTGTGGAAATATCTTATTGGTTGGATTTGTTCTACTATCTTTGCAGCATGGAACAGATATTACGTGAAATGATAGAAAGGATGGTGGGGCGCAAGATGGTTGTGCCCCGCGACTTCGCTTGGTTGAGCGAAAAGGTGTTGGAGCGTACCCGGCAGAGGGTGAGTGCCTCTACGCTGCGACGATTCTGGGGATACGTGAGCGAAGGGGTTTCTGCCAGCAAGTTTACCAAGAATGTGCTGGCTAATTTTCTCGGTTATGCGGACTTTGAGGAGTTTGGATTGTCGCAAGGAACGGGAGAGCAGCAGAGTCAGATGGTTATAGGCAAGGAAATCTCATGCGATGTTCTTTATGAGGGACAGATGCTCAAACTTTCCTGGCTGCCCGACAGAACCTGCATCATCAGGTATCAGGGAAACGGAAGTTTCAAGGTGGTGTCATCAGAAAATACCAGATTGTCGAAAGATGATACTTTTGAGTGCCATCATTTCATCAATCATGAGCCTGCTTATCTTCATGCTTGGAAACATGGAGATAGGGAGCCGGTCACTTATGCCATAGGTAAGAAGAATGGCATCATCGTGGAGCATTATTTGGAAGATTGAAAACTAGACAGGGTGGGCTTCACATATCTCTCAGCGGTATAGGAGGATAGCTCATAGATGATATCTGCCTTGCCGTCGATGTCTTTAGGGAATGTCTGCGGATAAGTCGTTGTGATGAATTCATTACACTTTTCGACAAACTGATTGAATGCCTCGCTCTTTTTCACAACAGACTGGATGGTGTCTATGCCGGATTCCTTCCACATCTTGTCGATAGTCTTCTTTCCCTTGGATATGAGTTCGGCGCTTTGCAAATGGGATGCAGAAGATGGCTCAGCAGCTGCTGGCTGCTGGGAATGTTTGCTTTCAGAAAGTGGGGCAGGCTTCTTGGCTTGCTGGCGGATGACAGTATCCTTCTTGGCTTCGTGATGTGCCGGGGTGATGTTAATGCTCTTTTCCTGCTGATACAGTAAAGGATAACTGATGAAACCTAATAAGATGATACAGGCCAAAGCTGCGATTGCTATACGCTTGATAACGGATTGATGGCTGTTTCTGCGAGCCATGAAATCGGCTTTGAGTTCGTCAACATTGGCATATCGCTGGGCTATGGGAGCCTTGCAACGCTTGATGATTGCTGTATAGGGTTTGCCTGGAAGTATCTTTTCCAGGATACAGCCTATGCTGAAGATGTCGTTGCGGATGTCGGCTTGTCGGGAGGCGGCTTGTTCGGGAGAGATGTAGCCCGGTGTGCCGGCTGGCTGTTTGAGGATGGCAAAGTCGTCGGTATCTGAAAGTCCGAAATCGATGAGTTTTACATAATTGCCGTTATGGGTAATAATGATATTGGAAGGTTTTAAGTCTCTGTGTACTATCTGCTTGGCATGGATGTAATGCACTGCATCAAGCAGCTGGAGGAAGATGCCTTCTCCCTCAGTCTTCTTGCCACTCCAGTGTTCCAGCGTGATACCATCTATCCATTCCATCACGATACAGGTACCCATTTCCGGTATTTCTTCCATGCTGTAGGCTGATACGATGTAGGGATGCTGCAGGGATATGAGGATATCGAACTCTTTGTGCAGCAGGTTCTTGTAGTTTTCGTCTTGGCGATATTGCTCCTTCAATCCCTTGAGCACCCACCATCTGCCATAGCGCTTTGCCTTGCAAAGAATGTTGAAACCTTTGCAAGGTATGGGAGTAAAGTCGGAAAAGCGTTCCGAGCTATGCGCCTCTTGTGGCGAGATGATGCCAGATGCCGTGTCCATCTTTCTACATGTCATAAAACCATTCATGCGGCATTGCAGGGTGGGTGCCGTCGCGATATCCGCGACAAAATTAATGTTTTTTTGTCGCATTGCCAAACATGAACACGGAAAATGCATGCGGCGTGCGTGTCGGTGGCCATCGTTGCGATTCGTCATGTTTCGTGTTGGCATTCGGGATGATTTGTACATCAAAATAATTTACAAATAGTCGTCTGAGAATCGATTTTTTTCAACCGAGGTGTCGCTTGCGTGGAAATGACGCGATTATGGGCCGTTTTGGTAAACGGTTGATTATTAATGGATTATGTTTTTGCCTGTTTCCCAGCGTTGCCAATTCGCTAAAAAGGCGTCGCCGTTACGGTGCAATCGCGTCGCCGTTACGGTGCAATCGCGTCGCCGTTACGGTGCAATGGCGTTGCGATTACGGTGTAACGGCAACGCCATTGCACCGTAACGGCAAACAAAAATGGCCGAAAAGTTGTCGACGGTGTTGCGAAAGGGCGAAAGGCTACCCTTTTCCCGTTCTATTTGCCCCTGTCTCCAAGTGTTAAATTTTGGCAATAATATTTTACAATTCAACGTGGATGCGGCGTTTCCTTTTCAAACACGGATGTACATTCGCGTGCATTGCAGGGTGCGGGTAGGGATTGCGCATTAAACCTTCGGGCATGGTTTTACGTCTAATTGGCAGATAGAGCTTATCTATCATTATTTAGGTATCATAATAACTATTCAAGTTTTTGTGGCTTATGAAAAGAATGATGAAAATTTTGATGATGGTCATTTGCTGCATGCTTTCATGCAACATGGCGGCCAACGCGGGCAACGACAAGCCCATCTCTGTTAACGCCCTTCCTGCCAAGGCCCAGACATTGCTCTGCACCCATTTCGGCAAGCAGAAGGTGATGCTCGCCACGGTGGAGGGCGTGGTCAGCAAGAGCTATGACGTCGTGCTGAAGAACGGCACGAAGCTGGAGTTTGATAAAAAGGGAAATCTCACGGAGGTGGAATGCAAGCAAGGCACGGTGCCATACCGCTTGATTCCGCAAGCCATCAAGAATTACCTGAAGGCCAACTACCCAAGGCAGACGGTGAAGAAGCTTGAGATAAAGAAGAACGAATACGAGGTGGAGCTGGCCAACGGATTGGACTTGACCTTCAACAATCGTTTCCAGTTGGTCGACATGGACTGACCATTGTTTTCCGCAACACAGAATATGCGTGCGCGCCGGCAAAGGCTTTCGACAATCGGCGCGCCACCATGCTCTTCGCCACTCCGGGAGGGCCCAGCAGGATGATGCTCTCTCCAGCCACGGCAGCCAACAGCGACAGGGCTATCTCGTTTTACACGGACGTACACTCAACGCGTGTGACTTTTCCGTGCAATGGGGATAAGCGCGAGTTTCGATATGGGCAGTTATGGCAAAGTTGCCTTGTGGTTATGTCTTGTCGCAAGACAAGCGTTAACCCCGTTAACACAAACATGCCGGCACAAGACGTTTTTAACGTCTCCTGCCGGCATGCCGCTTATTTGTCTACTGTGATGTTTCTTTCTCTTTTGCCGCGCAAGGCGGATGCCTTTACGCGCCAGCCAGACCGCGAGAACGGAGAAGAGCCTCGCCATAGGTGCCCATTGCCTTAACATACATGGCAGCGAGGGTGCTCATCTTTGACATGATGGTCTGCTTGATACTTGTGTTCTTCATGATTTGTTATCCTTTCTACATTATATAATTAAACATCGCGAGGCTCGCTTGCCTCATTAATCTAAAACCTAATATCCTTTATTTTCGGCAAAGTTATGCATAAACCGCGAATGTTCCGCCTCTTTCACCGACAAATGGTAAAAATGCCGCGTTTTATTGACCATCGTCAAACCAGAGGGCCTCGACGTGGCATCCCTTGTGGTGCCCTCGTGGTTTTTGGCGGGTATGGGGAAAGGCAGTACCTTTGCAACCGTCGAAAGGAATTCCACGACAAACAAGACAATTTACTAATCAACTTAAAAGAAAGGAGAAAAACAATGAGTGTACGTTACAAGAAGGTAATGGGTAAGGGCGTAGGCAGCCCAGTAGCTAACAAGTGGTATGGCCGCGCGGTGAGCATGGGTCGCGTGAAGACTGCGGACCTCGCCGAGGAGATAAGCCACTCCACCACGGTCACCCGCGCCGACATCATGGCCGTGCTCATAGAGCTAACCCAGGTCATGAAGAAGCACCTGCAAAACTCCATGACCGTGGAGCTTGACGGTCTGGGCGACTTCCGTGTGGGCCTTAAAACCAAGGTCGCTGACAAGGCCGAGGACTTCACTGCCGCTAACATCTACGGCTACCAGATACTCTACCACCCGGAGGTGAGGTTCGTGGCCAGCGGCAAGGTCGGTGATAAAGGAAAGCGCAAGGGAACCTACGTGAAGACCATGCTCGACGGCGTCTCAGCACAGCTGTTGCCATCAAGCACCGCGGCCTCTGATGCCAACACCAAGACCCCTGAGGGCAACGCGTAGACGCTGACATGGCTTCGCAAACGCAATGGTATAACCAATTAAAGAAAGGAAAGGAGGATTAGAATGAAGAAGGAAACTTGGAAGATGGTAATCAACATGCTCATCTCGGTGCTCACCGCCATAGCCACCACTTTGGGGCTGACCTCGTGCATGTAGCATAACGCAAAGTCCGCCGCTCTCCGTATGTGGAAAGCGGCGGACTTCTTCTTGAACAGGTAGGGACAATCGGGCTCGAACCGATGACCTCTGCAATGTGACTGCAGCGCTCTAAACCAACTGGGCTATGCCCCTGTTTCTTGTTTTGCGACTGCAAAGTTAGGCATTTTTCATCGCCCTGCCAAATTTTTTCCCGTTTTTTTCTTGTCGCCACCCGTTTTTTTGTTTAGTTGGGGCGTGAGCGATATGTTTTGATATCTCGAAAAAAGCCTGGCCATATTGTTGTGTATGTCAAAGAAAATGGCTACTTTTACGGCAATAAACCAAAAAACAGGAAACAAGATGGAAAATGGTAAGAGGTTGACACGCTCCATGGGCGACAAGTGTATTGCCGGCGTGTGTGGAGGAGTGGCCCACTACTTTGGCTGGGATCCCGCCATCGTGAGATTGGTGTACTTGCTGCTCACGGTCTGCACCGCCTTTTGTGGCTTTCTCGTATATATAGTGTTGTGGGTTTGCATGCCCCAGGACTGAGGCACATGCGTGAAAGCGTCGCCGTGGCGCGGGTCACTCGTTGGTGATCAGCGCCACGGCGTAGGCTGATATGCCCTCCTCTCGTCCCGTGAAGCCGAGGCGCTCTGTCGTGGTGGCCTTTATGCTCACCTGGTCTTCGTCGCACCCCATCACGTGGGCGAGGCATGCTTTCATTGCCGGCACGTGAGGGTTTATCTTTGGCCGCTCGGCGCACACCGTGGCGTCGATGTTGCCGACCTTGTAGCCCTTTGTGGCAATGAGGTCTATGACCTTTGCGAGGATGACCTTGCTGTCCATGCCAAGCGTGGAGGCCGACGTGTCGGGGAAGTGGTACCCGATGTCGCGCATGTTGGCGGCGCCGAGCAGGGCGTCGCAGATGGCGTGGATGAGCACGTCGGCGTCGCTGTGGCCCAGCAGGCCGACGGTGTGGGGTATCTCTATGCCGCCGAGGACGAGTTTTCTTCCCTCGACGAGTTTGTGGACATCATAGCCCATTCCTATTCTGAACATACGCGGAGTTGGTTTTATAAAAGTCAGGTTATTTCTTGAACAGGTCTTTCAGGCCGTCCATGTCGAACGTCAGGGTGAAGCGCAGGGTTTGGTCGAGCGGGTTCGACTTTGCCGTGGCTATGACATATCCCGCGTCGAGTTGGAAGGCGCTCATCTTGAAGCCCGCTCCCACGGTGAAATATTTTCTGTTGCCCTTGTTCTCGCTCTCGTGGTGATAGCCCGCGCGAAGCGCGAAGCGGTCGTTGTAGGTGTATTCCGCCCCGACGCTCCATTGTATCTCTTGCAGCTCCTCCTTGAATCCGCCCGGCGCGTCGCCGAAGCTCTTGAAGATGCCGGCTATGCTCGACACGTCGTAGTAGTCTTTCTGCACCCGTTGCTGGTATTCCTCCGTCGTCTCGCCCTCGTTTTGTTTAGGGTAGGTGGGCACCAGCAGCTTGTTGGCGTCCACGGCAAAGCCGATGGCGTTGTATTCGTCGAGCGGGTATTTGAGATACGCGCCCAGACGGAGGTTGGTGGGTATGAACTCGCTGTTGTCGCTTCCGCCAAAGGTTATCTTGCTGCCTATGTTGGAGATGTTAAGGCCCAGCCCGAGCTGGCACTCATGCTCCGCTATGACGGGGTTGCTCTGGTAATAGAGCGCGAGGTCGGCGGCGAAGGCCGAGCCGGGCGACGTGTCGGAAGTGTAGTCGTAGGTGAGGTCGGAATAAATCCACCTCACGGCCGCGGCGATTGAGAACTTCTCGCTGAGCATGAGCGAGTAGGCCACGTCAAGCGACATCTCGTAAGGGTTGATGGTCATGCCGGGCTCGTTGGAGCCGTGTTCGCTCATGTCGACCTCGCCAAGCGAGAAATACCTTAGCGAGCCCGACACCGCCGAGTAGTCGCCGATGCGGTAATAACCTGCGAGATAGCCGAGGTTGATGTCGTTGACGAGCTGGCGCAGCCACGGCGTGAAGTTGACGCCTATTCCGGCACGGCTTATGGCGAACGGATATTTCGCGGGGTTCCAATATTGCGAGTTGACGTCGGCGTCGGTGGCCACGCCCACGTCGCCCATGCCGCCGGCACGCGCGTCGGGCGCGATGGTTTGCGACGTCACCGAGGTGTTGATGGGGTTGAACATGTCTTTCTTCTCCTGGGCTCTCGCGGTGAGCGAGGCAACGAGCATGAGCAGACAGGCTATGTATGTTTTGAGCTTCATGATTTCCTTGTTGATATTATTGATAACGTGTTGGCGGCTCAATTATTGTTTATCACGACAAGTTTCTTCGATTTTGTCGCCATCTGGCTTCCGTCGGCTGCCAGGCGTATGCGGTACAGGTACACGCCCGTCTGCAGTCGCTGGCCGCTGGCGGTGGTCAGGTTCCAGTCCACGGAGTAAGACCCGGCCTGCGTGCCGCTCTCGCGATAGGTCCAGAGCTGCCGGCCGCTCATGTCGTAGACGTCTATCGTCACGTCTACGGGGCATCCGGCAAGGCTGTGGCTCACGATGAAGGTGGTGCTTGTCGACGCAGGGTTCTTCGTCACGGCGACACTGTATATCCTTGGCTTGATTGATTTCACCACGTTGAAGCTTAACATCGCCGTCGAGCTGTTGTTCATGGTGTCCCAGGCGCGGAAACGCAAGGTGTGGGTGCCAGGCTCGAGCGTGGGCAGGGTGTAAGAAGTGGTGCCCGCTGTGTGCGACGCGAAGTCGTAGGCGAAGTTGTCGTTGAGGTCATAGGTCTTGTTGGCGTCGCCGTCGACCACGAGCTCAAGGTTGTGGCCCACGCCGTTGCCGGTGGCGTTGATGCCGCTGTCGTCGCTCAGCTGTGCGACAAAATAAGGGCTTGTGTTGACGTCGTCGCCATTGACAAACTCCGGTGAGTTGAGATAGCAGAAGATTTTTGGCCCCACGGTGTCGGTCTTCTGTATGTCGCCGTCGCCGAGCACTATGGCATCAGTGCATCCGTGGGCGATGGTGGCGAGGTCGTCGCTCTTGGCGAAGGCGAGAACCTGCCCTGAGCCTCCGTAGCTGAGGTCGTAGGGCACCACGAACGACACGTGGAACTTGCCGTTGGCCACGCTGTCGTTGCCGCTGAAAATGGTCTTCTGCCTGTCGTGGAAGGTGAACACCGTGTCCTTGACCTCCGCGCTGGCGTTGCCGTGGCAGGCTATGAGCTGCCTTGAGTCGCGCACCTGCAGGCTCACCGAGCCTTTCATGTCGGCGTGGCCCGCCACGTGTCCGGCCACTCGCGCGGTCTGTCCGGCATAGGCGCGCGCCGTGGCGCCGCCGCCCACCTTGGTGCCGTTGATGGAGTCGATGACGACGGTGCCCGTTGGCTGGTTGAGGGCTATGGCAGGGTCGCCGAGCAAGGAATATTGCAGCTTGTTGAGCGTGGGGTCGCTGCCTTGCCTTATCACCTCGTTCTTGGCGAGACGCTGCGCCTCGCCGATGGTGGTGGGCTTGCCGTCAACGGTGCTGAGCACATGCCGCATGAACGCCTTGTTCAAGACGTGGTTGTAGTTCTCATACACGGTGCGCGTGGTGCCGAACACCGCCACGGCGCCACCGGCAGGGTTGGCCATCGCCGTCACGCCGATGTTGTCTTCCACGCCGTCGAACGCCATGATGTCGCAAGCGGCGAAGACCCACAGTGGCAGGTTCTTGTTGCTGAACGCCTTGAAGTCGTCGAGCGTCAGTATCCGCTCGTGGGCCATCTGGTTGGCGCTGCCGTGACCGTAGTAGTCCATGATGAGCGCGCCCTTGGCCTGTTGCCTCTTTATGATGTCGGTGACCTCAGGATACGAGTTCCCCGTGGCCGCTGTCACCTCGTTGTAGGCGTCCCATATCACCTTGCGCACGTTGTAGGCCGGGTGCAGGGCTTGCACGAGGTCGGCCGCCTCGTCGGCGTCGCGCATGTGAATGTTGTCGTTGCCGTCGTCGCCCATCACCATGATGGTGTTTTGCCAGTCGCCGGCGTTGCGGTTCTCAACATAGCTTATGGTCTTGTCCACCATCACCTTGGCATCCTCTTCCGAGTAGGCGGGCAGTCGGCCCACGGCCACGTCGCCCATGTCGAGCTTGCTGATCGACGACGATGTAAGGTTGGTGCCCTCGCCGTCGTCGAGATACGTGAAGAAGCCGTCGTCTACATAGCAGTTCATGGCGCTGAACGAGTCGTTGCTCTCGTAGGCAAGCAGGAAGTCGTTGGGGTTGAGGTTCTTGCACTCGGTGGTGAGCATGCGGTTGTCCCATACGCAGGGGCCGAAGAGCAAGATGTGTTTAGGCGCGTCGTTGCCTGATTGCGCGCGATCGTACAGCATCTTTACGTATCTGCGGTAAGCGTTGGCGTCGGGCGTGCCGCTTGAGAACTCGTTGTACAGCTCGTCGGCAGCCACTATCCTCACGCGCATGGCGTCGTGCTCCTCGTGGAACCGCGCGAGCCGCTCAGCCTGCGCGAGCCACTTTCGCGACGCGGGTATTATTATCACCATGTCGGTCTCCTTGTCGGCGTGCAGGTCTTGGTTGGCCACCCTGCCAGCGTATTCCGGCACGGGGAAGGCGCCTTTGAGGTCGGGCGCGGCCGCGTGCTTGTTCCATGCCGCCGACACGTAGTCGAGCCGCATCGGTCCGCCCGACAGCACGGTGAGCCTCACAGTGTCGGTCCTCGTCGCGCTCACGGGCACGGCGTAAGTGCCGCTGTCCACGCCGCCGTGGTCGTGTTGGCTGCCTGTCGACACGCTGAGCGTGCCCGTCGCCTTGCCGTTGACGCTGACCTGCGTGGTGGTGTTGGTGCCAGCCGACACGCGCACGGTGAACCGTCCCATTGTGGCGCCCTCGGGATGCGCGAGCGTCACCGTCTGGCTCTGACCCACGCTCACGGGCGTGGTGTCGAAGAGGTCGCGGCCGCCGGGATACCAGCTGTAGCCGTCTTCCTCGTGCAGGCTGTGGCAGAAGTCGGGCGAGGGATAGAATGAGTCTATGAACGTCGCGGAGTCCACGCTCGCGGGCTCGGCGTCGCCCTCGGTGATGAAATAATAGCCGTAGTCAGAATAAGGATTGCGGGTGCGTTGCCGGGCGTCGTCGCCGCTCCAGCTCACGGGACCCTTGGCATAAAACAATCGCTTGCCGTTCACCGTGCACGTGGCAACCTCATGCAGGTCGTCGGTGGCGGCGAGCTTGGAGCCGTCGAGCACCTCGTCTTGCAGGTTGCCGCCATAGCCATAGACGCGCACGCGGTTCAAGTCGCTGAAGCCGGCCCGGCTCACGAGGCTCCTTGATAGCTCGTAAACGCCCGATGCCGGCACGCGTATCTTGACCCACCTGCCGCTTGCCAATACCGAGTGGTCGGCGTAGCGCGCGGCTTGCGGCGCGCGGCCCATGCTGGCTTTCGCGCGCGAGGTGGCCTTGGCCCTTTTGCTGTCTACCCTGAGCATGAAGCTCACGAGAAACCGGTACTTGCCATCGCGCTTGACGATGGGGCAGAAGCTCATGCGCAGCATGGGCTGCTTGCGGTCGGTCACCACGCCAAGCGTCACCGAGGGCAACGCCGGAGGCTCTGTGCCACCCAACGCGCGATAACGCTCAAGGTCGAGCGCCGACATGTCGATAAACTCCGGGTAGAGTATCGTGGCGGTGTAAACGGAGTCGCCGTAGCTGGCGGGCAACGGCATGGTGTAGGCAAACGATGGCATGACGCTGTCTATGCTCACCTGGTCGGAGGTGAGGTTGAAGAATCGCTGGGCGTGGGCGGGCAGTGCCGCGCACGCCAGCAAAAGAAGTGAGAGAAGGCTGATGAGCCTTGTCCTGATAATGCGTCTTGTCATTTTGCCATGTCTTGCCACTATGCTATGTCTTGCGATAATAAAGTCACTTACTTGCACCTGCACTCCAGCACCTTGCGCTCCTCGACCCATCCTTCGAGCAAGTCGCCTATGTGTACTGGGCCCACACCGGCAGGCGTGCCGGTGAAGATGAGGTCGCCCGTCTTCAGCGTGAAATACTTGCTCACGTAGGCCACGATGTCGTCCACGCCCCACGTCATGTCGCAGGCGCAGCCCTCTTGTGCCGTTGAGCCATTCACGTTGAGGTGGAAGCGCAGCCGCCCTACGTCGGGCAGCAAGTCCTTTGGCACCCAGTCGCCAATGGTCGCGGCCCCGTCGAAGCTCTTTGCCATGTCCCACGGTTGCCCATTCTCGGAGAGCTTGCGTTGCAGCTCGCGGGCGGTGAAGTCGATGCCGAGCGTCACCGCGTCGTAATAGCGGTGGGCGAAGCGCGTGGGCACGGTCTTGCCCAGCTTGCACACCCTCACCACGAGTTCCGCCTCATAGTCTATGCGCCCCAGGTCGTCGGGGATGAAAAAGGGCTTGCCGTTCTTCTGGAGGCTGGAGTCGGCCTTGAGAAATATCACGGGGTTGTCTGCTTTCAATAACGTGTCTTTCAGCTCTTTATTGTGTTCGGGATAGTTCATTCCCACGCAAAATATCTTCATCTCTACAATGGGTTATAATATATATGTGTAAATTATCTTTTGCAAAGATAGCGCAAACCGAGGGCAATACAAAATAAAAGTCGAAAAGACTTTTATTTTTATTGCCGAGGTGCCGCCTATCTTATGTAGAGATAGCGCAAAACAGCAAGAAAAACGCCACGCCGCCACGCCGAAATCATAAAAGGCTTAAAAAATGGGCAAGGCTATGTCATGGATAGAAAAAGATTTATTATCTTTGCGGCATGAACAAGCAACGAAAGGATATATTTTTGGAAAAATGGGGAAGTTCAGCCTTGACACGGCCAAGCTCATTATTGGTGGTGTCATTCTTGCTGGAATAATGCGCACAGCCGTTTCTCCTGAATGTCGGCGCTTATAGTGACGCATTTGCCGACATCCGATAGCAAGTAAATATCTTTATACAAACCATAACACGAAAATGAAAAGAATCGTTTTAATCCGCCACGGCGAGAGCCAGTGGAATCTTGAGAACCGTTTCACAGGTTGGACCAATGTTGACCTCACCGAGAAGGGCAAGCAGGAAGCCCTCGATGCAGGTAAGCTGATGAAGGAGAAAGGCTTCCATTTCGAGATTGCCTACACTTCTTACCTGAAGCGTGCCGTAAAGACCTTGAACAACGTGCTTGACGCAATGGACGAGGATTGGATTCCCGTGGTTAAGACATGGCGCCTCAATGAGAAGCACTATGGCGCCCTGCAGGGCCTGAACAAGAAGGAAACCGCACAGAAGTATGGTGACGAGCAGGTGCTGCTCTGGCGTCGCAGCTTCGACGTGGAGCCTCACGACCTCGCTGCCGACGGCACGGGCTCAGCTCTCGCTGATCCTCGCTATGCCAAGGTGCCTACACAGTATCTTCCTAAGACAGAGAGCCTCAAGGACTGCATCGCTCGCGTGATGCCTTTCTGGGAGTGCGAGATCTTCCCGAAGCTCAAGGAGGTGGACAACATCATCGTGGCCGCTCACGGCAACTCGCTCCGCGGCATCGTGAAGCACCTCAAGGGCATCTCCGACAAGGACATCTCTGGCCTTAACATCCCAACAGCTACTCCTTACGTGTTCGAGTTCGACGACGACCTCAACCTCGTAAACGACTATTATCTTGGCGACGCAGCCGCCATCGCTGCCAAGGCCGCTGCCGTGGCTAACCAGGGCAAGGCATAAGCCAGCGTAACAACAAGACATAAAAAAGATGGAGTGCCAACGAGCAAGTTGGCACTCCATCTTTTTTTATTGGCTATGTAACGAATGGTGTGGGTAAAACATATCACAGGCTTTTCAAGAAGCTCTCCACGGCATCCACGATCTTGCCAATGCCGCTTGCCGTGGTGCTGTCGGTGTTTTGCCGTATCTCCTTTTTTATCTCCTGGCCGACCTCGTGGCTCACTTTCTTGGCCACGCTCTTTCCCACCTTGCTGCCTATCGACACCACGCTGTCGGACACCTGCGACGATATGTCGTTGTCGGCATCGTTGTCGGTAGACGTCGCGTCATCGTTGTTGTCGTTGACTACTGACGATTGGTCGGAGACGGCACTGTCGCCATTCACTATCTTCGAGATGGCCTTGGCAATGTTGTCCTCGTCGGTGGTGAACACCTTGCCGAAGATGCCAAGCGACGTGCGCACGCTCTTTGAGCCGGACCCCGCCTCGCTGTCAGAGTCGGGCAGGTCTATGGTCGTGGTCGACCAGAAGAGGTAGTTGTGGTATTGCAGCATGTTGTCGATGGCGGCGTTGACCATTGGCGTGGCAAAGGCCTTGAGCATGGCCGTGCCGAAAGTCTTGAAGGGGTCTTCGTTGTCGGGCGTGCTGCTGGTGAGCCCTTTCTCTATGCCGTTGGTCACGTTCTCCTTGATGGCCCGCCTGTGCTCGTCGCGCGACGGGTTGGCCACGGCCATGATTATCAGCAATGCCACCGCGGCCGCGCCAATCCATGTCCAAACCTTCATGGTCTTCTTGTCGGCGTGGGGGGCTTGGCCGTTGGCTGACGGGTCTTGTGGAGTGCCCAGGCCCGATTGGGCGTCGCCCGCGCCATCTTGTGTGCCAGGCATTGGCGGTGGGGTAGAGGTGGCGTTGGCGCCATTGCCAGTCGTGGCGTTGAAGAGCGTCTTTAGCTCTTCCACTTGCCATGCCGGAGTCCATTGTGCCATGCCCTCAGCCCAGACGAGCGTGGAGGCGTCGATGTGGCGTTGACGCAGTTCCTCGATGGTGTAAGGACCCTGTTGCGTGTCATTGACGATAATAAAATAGTTCATGTCGTATATTCCTGTTTAATGATACTGTTATGCTGTCGCATTGTCTTAATGTGCGCAAAGTTATACATTTCTGCCTTATGCGCCAACTTTCCTCATGCTTTTTGTCGTTGATGGCGAATATTGTGCACCTATATAATAAAATGTGCATAGTGTTGGCATGCAATATACACGTGAAGGGCAGAATACGCAGCGAGTGCAAACGATTGCGCAGACAGTTGGCTTTATTTTTTATGATATAAATCAATAGATGTTGGAAATAAAAGTATTTTTGCATTTGAAAACAAAACTAACGACATATAATGTATTTTCGGTTTAACGTAGACTTTCATACAAGTTTCGGTGAGGATGTAGTGCTGAATCTTGTAAGCGGCGTTTGTAAGGACGCGCCGCAATCTAAGTTCCACATGATGACCCAAGATGGCATCAGATGGACTTGCGAGTTGAACATTCATGCCACCGATGCCCTCGTTTATTATTATGACGTGGAGCGTCAGGGCAATACGGTATGCCACGAGTGGACGACCGTGATGCACACCTTAGAGCTGAACGCGGCGACGGGCAACCATTATACCGTGTACGACAAATGGCACGACCTTCCCGAAGACTCCTACTTGTACAGTTCGGCGTTTACCGATTGCATTCGAGACAGCCACATGGAGCTGCCAGCCAAGACCACGTTTGGCCGCACGGTGCGCCTCGCGGTAAGGGCTCCGCAGCTGAACAATGCCAAGCTCGCCATCGTGGGCGAGGCCGACGCGCTGGGCAACTGGGAGGCGGTCAAGGCCCGGTCCATGAAGCAGCACGCTTACAACGAGTGGGTCGTCGACCTCGACGCGGCATGGTTCGCCGACGGCAAGATGGAGTTCAAGTTCGTGGCGGTGAGCGATGAAGACCCCACCGACACGATGTGGGAGGAAGGCTACAACCGCGTGGTGACGCTGCCCGCGCTTGGCGAAGGCGACGTGGTGGCCTATGACCTCGACCAAGCCTTCTTCGCCATCTACAACACCAAGGTGGCGGGCACGCTCGTGCCCGTGTTCTCGCTGCGCACGAAGGAATCGTTTGGCGTGGGCGACTTCGGCGACTTGCGACAGATGGTCGACTTCATGTGCGCCACAGGACAGAAGGTGCTGCAGGTGCTGCCCATCAACGACTCTACCATTACCCACACCTGGACCGACTCTTACCCATACTCCTGCATCAGCATATTCGCCATACATCCACAATACGCCTGCCTGCACAAGCTGCCATTGCTTGACGACAAGGGCAAGAGGGAGAAATATGAGAAGGAGCGTCGCGAGCTCAATGGCCTGCCGCAGATAGACTATGAGCGCGTGAACAACGCCAAGCTGGCCTACCTGCATGACCTGTATGCGCAGGAGGGCGCCAAGACCCTCGGCACGCCTGCCTTCAAGGAGTTTTTCAAGGAAAATGCGCAGTGGCTCGTGCCATACGCGCAGTATTGCACGCTCAGAGACGAGTATGGCACGGCTGACTTCACGATGTGGAAAGACCACAACCTGTGGGATGAGGCCGACCGCAAGCGACTATCGGAGCCGCGCACGAAGGAATACAAGGCCGTGGCCTTCTGGTATTATGTGCAGTTCGTGCTCGGCGAGCAGATGAAGGCCGTGCACGAGTACGCGCGCCAGCACCACGTCATACTGAAGGGCGACATACCTATCGGCGTGAACCGCTATAGTTGCGACGTGTGGACAGAGCCACGCTACTTCAACCTCAACGGCCAGGCAGGCGCGCCTCCTGACTCGTTCTCGACAAACGGACAGACCTGGGGATTCCCGACCTACAACTGGGACGAGATGATAAAAGACGGTTGCCAATGGTGGGTGCGCAGGTTTGGCAACATGGCAAAATATTTCGACGCTTACCGCATAGACCACGTGCTCGGTTTCTTCCGCATCTGGGAGATACCAATAGATGCCGTGCACGGACTCTTGGGACAGTTCGCACCGGCTCTCGGCATGACAGCCGACGAGATACGCGGATATGGTCTCAACTTCCAGGAGGAGCGTTTCACCGAGCCGTTTATCACCGACTGGGTGCTCGACAGGGTGTTCAAGGAACGCGCGGCGGAGGTCAGGGACAAGTATCTTGACCGCATCGACAGCGAACGCTATAAGATGAAACCAGAATACGACACGCAGAAGAAGATACAGAAACTCTTCGAGAACGTCACCGACGAGAATGAGCTCAACTTCCGCGACGGGCTCTACTCGCTCATCAGCGACGTGCTCTTCGTGCGCGACCGCAACGACAAGGGCAAGTTCCACCCACGCATTTCGGTGCAGTTCGACTTCATCTACGAGAGCCTGTACGACAACGACAAGGCTGCCTTCAACCGCCTGTACAACGACTACTTCTATCGCCGCAACAACCAGTTCTGGTATGGCGAGGCCATGAAGAAATTGCCTGTCGTAGTGCAAGCCACGCGCATGCTCGTGTGCGCCGAGGACCTCGGCATGGTGCCCGACTGCGTGCCATGGGTGATGAACCAGCTGCGTATTCTCTCGCTGGAGATTCAATCCATGCCGAAAGACCCGCATGTGCGCTTCGGCCACCTCTCGCGCAACCCTTACCGCTCGGTGTGCACCTTCTCAACCCACGACATGCCGACGCTCAGGCAGTGGTGGGACGAGGACTGGGATCGCACCCAGGCATACTACAATACTATGCTCTATCGCCAGGGCGCCGCGCCACACCCACTGCCGGGATGGCTCGCTCGCGACATCATATCAAGACAGCTCACGTCGCCATCCATGCTCTGCGTGCTCGGCATTCAAGACTGGCTCGCCATGGACGAGAAGTTGCGCCTTGCCGATGCCGACAAGGAGCGCGTCAACGTGCCGGCAATAGTGCCTTACTATTGGAGGTACAGGATGCACCTCAACATAGAGGACCTCATGGCCAACAAGGGCTTCGCGCAAAATATCAAGGATCTCATACAGGAAAGCGGGAGATAAACCTACATTAATTATATACAAAACTAACTCATGAGAAAATCATTTTTACTTACCGCCCTCGCGCTGTTGCTTTCCGTCACGGCTTTTGGGCAAACCGTGAAGTCGCCAAACGGCAACGTCTCGGTATCGTTCTCACTGACTGGAAACGGTGTGCCAACCTACGAGATGTCGTATAAGGGCAAACCTGTGGTGAAACCGTCACACCTCGGCTTGGAGCTTGCCAAGGACAAGCACGCCTCGAAAGGCAAGAAGGAGACGTCGCTGATGGATGGCTTCAAGGAGCTGGACAGCCAAGTGTCGTCGTTCGACGAGACGTGGACGCCGGTATGGGGACAGTATGGCAAGATACGCAACAACTACAACGAGATGGCCGTGAACCTTTTCCAGCCGTCTTCTAACAGGAAGATAACCATCCGTTTCCGCGTTTATAACATTGGCATGGGACTGCGCTACGAGTTCCCGGCACAGAATGACCTGGTGTATTTCGTCATCAAGGAAGAGCACACGCAGTTTGCCATGACGGGCGACCACACGGCGTGGTGGCTGCCGGGCGACTACGACACCCAGGAGCAGGAAACGACAGAAAGCAAACTGTCGGAGATTCGCTCGAAGCTACACGACGCCGTCAACTGGCGCAATTCTTCAGTGGCCGTGTTCTCGCCAACAGGAGTGCAGACTTCCTTGCAGATGAAGACCAAGGTCGGGCTCTACATCAACATCCACGAGGCGGCGTGCATCAACTACGCCACGATGCACCTCAACCTCGACGACAAAAACATGATTTTCGAGAGCTGGCTCACTCCTGACGCCACGGGCAACAAGGGTTACATGCAGACCCCGTGCAACACGCCTTGGCGCACGGTGGCCGTCAGCGACGACGCGCGCGACATGCTCGGCGACGCCAACAGCTTGATTTACAACCTCAACGAGCCTTGTAAGATAGAAGACACTTCATGGATTCACCCAACCAAATATTGCGGTGTATGGTGGGAGATGATTACCGGCCACAAGACATGGAGCTATACCGACGACTATCCTTCGGTGAAGCTCGGTCTCACCAACTACGCCAAGTCTAAGCCCAACGGCAAACATGGCGCCACCAACGAGGAGGTGCGCAAGTATATCGACTTCGCGGCCGCCAACGGCCTCTCTGAGGTGCTCGTAGAGGGATGGAACGAAGGTTGGGAAGACTGGGCGGGCCACAGCAAGGACTATGTGTTCGACTTCCTCACTCCTTATCCAGACTTCGACATCAAGGCGCTCAACGAGTATGCCCACAGCAAGGGCGTGAAGCTCATGATGCACCACGAGACTTCTTCCAGCGTCATAAACTATGAGCGTCACCTTGAGGACGCTTACAATCTCATGAACAAGTATGGCTACGATGCCGTGAAGAGCGGTTACGTGGGCGACATCATACCTCGTGGCGACTTTCATTTCTCTCAGGGGATGAACAACCACTACCTGCGTTGCGTCACCGAGGCCGCTAAGCACCACATCATGGTCAACGCGCATGAGGCTACGCGCCCGACAGGAATTGCACGCACATGGCCAAACTGGATCGGCAACGAGAGCGCGCGTGGCACTGAGTATGAGGCGTTCAGCGGAAGCCGTCCTGACCACACCGTAATCCTGCCTTTCACGCGCTTGCAGGGCGGACCGATGGACTATACGCCGGGAATACTTGAGACGCAGCTCAAAACGTGGAGCAAGAACAAGAACTATGTGCACACCACTCTCGTGGGACAGCTCGCGCTCTACCTCGTCATGTGGGGACCTATTCAGATGGCGGCTGACCTGCCAGAGAACTATGCCAAGTATATGGACGCGTTCCAGTTTATAAAGGACGTGGCTGCCGACTGGTCTGACAGTAAGTACATCGAGGCGGAACCTGCACGCTACATCACCGTGGCACGTAAGGCAAAGGGCACCGACAACTGGTTTGTGGCAGGAAAGTGCAACGAGGACGGACACAACAGCACCGTCAAGTTCGACTTCCTCGACAAGGGACGCAAGTATGAGGCGACCATCTACGCCGACGCTAAGAACGCTTCTTTCGACAAGAATCCTAAGGCTTATGTCATCACGAAGCGTAAGATCAAGAAGGGCGACGTGCTGAAGTTTACTCAGGCTCCTGGTGGTGGCTTCGCGGTATCAGTGAAAGCTCTCTGATTTGACGACATTATCTCATAGCCGCGAATTTGTCCGAAATTCGCGGCTATATTGTTTTAATCCATTCAAAGCTAAAAAACAAGAAACATGATTTTGAGAAACCTTTTGGCCTCGGCCTTATTTCTCCCCTCTTCCTTGCTTGCCTCGGCGCAAGATTTCAACTTCGACGAGATTAACTATTCGCCGGCACGCACCGTCTTCAAGCTCTTCGCCCCTGGCCAGGCGAAAAACGTAGAGCTCAATGTGTATGCCAAGGGCGACGTGGCCGTTGACCCGAAGCCTGTGGTCAAGAAACGCATGAGGCGGTTGGGCGACAATCTCTGGACCGTGGAACTTAAAGGCGACCAAAAAGGGAAATTCTATACGTTCAACATCGGAAAGGGCGAGACTCCAGGTGTGTTCGCCAAGGCGGTGGGAGTGAACGGCAAGAGGGGAGCCATAATCGACATGGGCACAACCGACCCAAAGGGTTGGACTGATGACCGTGTGCTCGCAACGAAAAACCTCGCCGACATTGTCATCTATGAGATGCACCATCGCGACTTCTCCATTGAGCCGACATCCGGGTTCCGCAATAAGGGCAAGTTTCTCGCGCTTACTGAACAAAAGGCTATCGACTATCTTAAACGGTTGGGTATCAACGCCGTGCACATCTTGCCGTCGTTCGACTATGCTTCTGTAGATGAGGCCAAACTCGACAAGCCGCAGTACAACTGGGGTTATGACCCTCTAAACTATAATGTGCCGGAAGGCAGCTACAGTTCAAACCCTTACGACCCTGCCACTCGCGTGCGCGAGTTCAAGGAGATGGTGCAGGCTCTTCATAAGGCTGGCATTCGCGTGATTCTCGATGTCGTGTACAACCACACGTCCGACCTCGACAACAGCAACTTCCAACGCACGTTCCCTGACTATTTCTATCGTTTCTGTCAGGATGGCAAACCAAGCAATGGCTCGGGATGCGGTAACGAGACGGCATCGGAGAAGCCCATGATGAGGCAGTTCATGTTGCAAAGCGTCAAATATTGGGTCTCGGAGTATCATGTTGATGGCTTCCGCTTCGACCTCATGGGCGTGCATGACATAGAGACGATGAACGACATTCGCAAGGAGCTCGCGGCTATCAATCCCAACGTCTTCGTTTATGGTGAGGGATGGAGCGCTGGCCAGTGTGCTTATCCTGCCAGCGAACTTGCGGTTAAGGCATGCATGAGGCGGATGCCTGGAGTTGCGGCTTTCTGTGATGACATGCGCGACGCGTTGCGTGGCCCGTTCAGCGACGACAAGAAGGGCGCGTTCCTTGCTGGAATAGCTGGGTCGGAAGAAAGCCTGAAGGCCGGAATAGCAGGAATGATCGCGCATCCGCAGGTCGACTATTCCAAGGTGAATTATTCCAAGGAACCGTGGGCCGTGCAGCCTACACAGTGTATTAATTATGTGAGTTGCCACGATGACTTGTGCCTCGTGGATCGACTCAAGGCTTCCGTGCCAGGCATAACCACCGATGAGCTTGTCCGTCTCGACGAGTTGGCACAGACGGCGGTATTCACGTCGCAGGGCGTGCCGTTCATGCTGAGCGGTGAGGAGATGCTGCGCGACAAGAAGGGCGTGCACAACAGTTACAACTCGCCCGACAGCATCAATGAGCTTCGTTGGGAGAACCTCAAGCGTTATCCCCAGGTGTTCAGCTATTATGAGGGCTTGATATCTTTGCGCCGTAATCATCCAGCGTTCCGATTAGGCAATGCCGACCTCGTGCGTCAGCATCTTGAGTTCCTGCCATCCGACGATTGTTTTGTCGCCTTTCGCTTGACTGGCAATGCCGGTGGAGACACATGGCGAAATATTATTGTGGCGCTCAATGCCAACAAGCAACCACGCTCGATTACCATTCCCGATGGCCAATACACTGTGGTGTGCCGTGATGGTATAATCAACGAGTCTGGCCTCGACACTATTAAAGGTTCGCAGATTACGGTGCCTGCCCAGTCGGCAATCATCATCCATGATTGACGGCTTGTCAGCACGCGTCACTTGCCTCCGGTGTCCATCCAGCCTTCGGTACCTATCCTGCCTCCGGTACCCCATCTTGCCTTTTGTGCACATTCTGCCCATCCGTCTATAATAGTCTATCCCGTCTATAATAGTCTATCTTGTCTATAAATGTCTATAAATGTCTATAATAGTCCATCCACGTCTAAAAAACCGCCCATTCCATTGATTTACATCAATTATCCATCATTTTTGAAAAATAATCGCTAAAACATTTGGAAGGTATCGCAAAAGTCTATACCTTTGCACTCGCTTTTCGGAAATACACCGGTTAGCAAACAAGA
>ENA-OPFH01000066-OPFH01000066.1-human-gut-metagenome-genome-assembly--contig:-NODE-66-length-17344-cov-2.999595_pt1 | contig 17344 bp, 13 predicted proteins | sample MGYA00241310_ERZ501554 | MGnify/ENA primary metagenome ERZ501554 (study PRJEB25962, sample SAMEA2042426) | human gut metagenome | biome: human gut; feature: human-associated habitat; material: faeces...
AGTTCTGCGTCGAGACGGGGCTCAGCGCCGTGGGCATGACGCGTTACCGTCGCGAGCTCTCGCTCGACTCCGCCCTCGCCAAGGTGAGCTTCAGCAAGGACGGCGTGGACTATAAGAGGGAGTTTTTCGTGTCGTATCCGGCCAACGTCATGGCCGTTCGCTTCTCGGCGTCGCGAGGCGGCAAGCAAGACCTCAGGCTCAGCTACGTGCCCAACCCCGTGTCCACGGGCAAGATGACGGCCGACGGCGCCGACGCGCTCTGCTGGACGGCATGGCTCGACAACAACGGCATGGAGTATGTCGTGCGCGTGAAGGCGATGGCGAAGGGCGGAACGGTGGCCAACAGCGACGGTAAGATAACGGTCAGAGGCGCCGACGAGGTGGTGCTGCTCATCACCGCCGACACCGACTACCGCGCCAACTACGACCCCGACTTCAACGACCCGAAGGCATACGTGGGCGTGGATCCAGCGCAGACCACCGCCGGCTGGATAAAGAAGGCCGCGGCAAAGGGTTACGATGGCCTGCTCGGTGAGCACCTCGCCGACTATTCAAGCCTCTTCGCGAAGGTGAAGCTCGACATCAACGAGGCCTAAAGGGGCAGGGCCCTGCCAATCGGCCAGCGTCTCGCGGCCTACCGCCAGGGCAAGCCCGACTATTATCTCGAACAGCTCTACTACCAGTTTGGCCGCTACCTGCTCATAGCCTCGTCGCGCCCGGGCAACATGCCGGCCAACCTCCAGGGCCTATGGCACAACAACGTGGACGGCCCTTGGCGTGTGGACTACCACAACAACATAAACCTGCAGATGAACTACTGGCCGGCTTGCTCCACCGGCCTGGGACAGTGTGAGCTGCCACTCTTCGACTTCATACGCACGCTCGTCAAGCCCGGCACGGTGACGGCGAAGTCGTATTTCGGCACGCGCGGATGGACGACATCCGTATCGGGCAACATCTTCGGCTTCACCTCGCCGCTCTCAAGCGAGGACATGTCGTGGAACTTCTCGCCATTCGCCGGGCCGTGGCTCGCCACACACCTCTGGGACTACTACGACTATACCCGCGACCGCCATTTCCTTGAGTCGTATTATGACATACTGAAAGGTTCGGCCGACTTCGCCTCCGACTATCTGTGGCACCGTGCCGACGGCGTATATACCGCCGCGCCCTCCACGTCGCCCGAGCATGGCCCCGTGGACCAAGGTGCCACGTTCGCCCACGCCGTGATACGCGAGGTGCTCACCGACGCCGTGGAGGCCAGCCGCGTGCTGGGCAAGGGCGAGAAAGACCGTCGGCAATGGGAAGACGCGCTGAAGCACATCGCGCCTTACAAGATAGGACGCTACGGACAGCTCATGGAGTGGTCCACCGACATCGATGACCCGAAAGACGAGCATCGCCACGTGAACCACCTCTTCGGCTTGCACCCCGGACACACCATCTCGCCCGTGACGACGCCCGAGCTGGCCAAGGCCGCGAGGGTGGTGCTCGAACATCGCGGCGACGGCGCCACGGGATGGTCTATGGGATGGAAGCTCAACCAGTGGGCGCGCCTGCACGATGGCAACCACGCCTACAAGCTCTATGGCAACCTGCTAAAGAACGGCACGCTCGACAACCTGTGGGACTCGCACCCGCCATTCCAGATAGACGGCAACTTCGGCGGCACGGCGGGCGTGACGGAGATGCTGCTCCAGAGCCACATGAGATTCATCCACCTGCTGCCGGCCTTGCCCGACGCTTGGGCCGAGGGGTCGGTGAGCGGATTGGACGCGCGTGGCAACTTCACCGTCTCCATCAGTTGGAAGCAGGGCAAGCTTGCCAAGGCGACCATACTCTCTGGTTCGGGTGAGCCATGCGTGGTGCGCTATGGCGACGCCCAACTGAAGTTCAAGACGCGCAAGGGCGCGCGCTACACCGTGGTGCCCGACGGAGGGAAGCTGAAAGTCGTGGCAGGAGCCAAATAATATGGCGCGGCCAAGGATAATTTATACGCGGAGAGAAAATAGCGAGATTTTTTCGAGAAAAAAGCAGGAAAGATTTGCTAATTAGCTAAAAATATGTAACTTTGCACGCTGTTTAGGGGGGTGTTGTCCCTATGCATTAAAGTTAGAACCTTAAAATAGTTGGATGAAGAAAGACAATTTGAAAGATCAGTACCGCGTCAATGGTCAGATCCATGTGCGGGAAGTTCGTGTGGTAAGTGATGGCGGCTCAGAGGTGATGCCTACGCGCAAAGCCTTGGATTTGGCCCGTCAGCAAGAGCTCGATTTGGTGGAGATTTCTCCCAACGCTCAACCACCAGTCTGTCGTATCATCGACTATAGCAAGTTCCTCTATCAGCAGAAGAAGCGGCAAAAGGAGATGAAGCAGAAGCAGGTCAAGGTGGAGGTCAAGGAGATTCGCTTCGGACCACAGACCGACGACCACGACTATCAGTTCAAGCTCAAGCACGCCAAGGAGTTTCTTGAGGAGGGCAACAAGGTGCGCGCTTACGTGTTCTTCCGTGGCCGCAGCATCCTCTTCAAGGACCAGGGTGAGGTGCTCTTGCTCCGTTTCGCCAACGACCTGGAGGAAGTGGCAAAGGTAGAACAGCTGCCGAAGCTTGAGGGAAAGAAGATGTTCCTCTTCCTCGCGCCTAAGAAGGCCGGCGTGGCAAAGCAAAGCCAGCAGAAGCGCGACAGGCTCGCCAAGGAAGCCGTGGAGAAGGAACAGCAGAAGCTGAAAGACGAGGAAGACGCTAAGAAGAAGGGATTGCTCGGAAACGCCAAGGGCGCCGAGGAGCTCCTCGCAAAGCTCAACACCAAGGCTTGACGGTTAACGCCGTAGCCCGACAATAAAAGAATTATCACTGTGTGGCCCCGCCTGGTATATGCGTTGCCACCTTTCATAAACAATAAATAAACAATAACAAAAATGCCAAAAGTAAAGACAAACTCCGGCGCAAAGAAGAGATTCACATTCACCGGAACAGGTAAGATCAAGCGTCATCACGCTTATCACAGTCACATCTTGACTAAGAAGACGAAGAAGCAAAAGCGTAATCTGGACCACCAGACACTCGTGGACCGCACTAACCTCAAGCAGGTGCGCGACTTGCTTTGCCTCCGTTAACTTAACAGGCGTGTTAAAAGTAAACTTAGTCAAAACGAATTAAAGAAGAAAAATTATGCCAAGATCAGTAAATCACGTAGCATCAAAAGCTAAGAGAACAAGGATACTGAAGAAGACCAAGGGCTACTTTGGTGCTCGCAAGAATGTGTGGACCGTAGCCAAGAACACTTATGAGAAGGGTCTCACATACGCTTACCGTGACCGCCGTAACAAGAAGCGCAATTTCCGCGCTCTCTGGATCCAGCGTATCAACGCTGCCGCTCGCCAGTATGAGATGAGCTACTCACAGCTCATGGGCGCGCTCCACAAGGCTGGCATCGAGATCAACCGCAAGGTCCTCGCTGACCTCGCCATGAACAACGAGGCCGCTTTCAAGGCTATCGTCGAGAAGGTTAAGTAAGATGTCTTGAAGGGAAATCATTAAATAACCCAACATAATAAGGGATGTGCCACACATCATGTGGCGCATCCCTTATTTTCTTTTCATCGTTAACGTAATGCCGGTTCTTCAGTCGCTTGTTGTATTCCTGCTCTATCTTGTCCCAGGGAAGATTGTCGGCAAGCTTCACCCAGCGGTTGGACTTGCTCAAACCCGAGAGAGACTCTTGAAGCTCAAACAGCTCGTGACTGTGGTATTGGGAGTAGTATTTCATGTCGATTCTTGTTGATTTTAACACCCAAAGGTAATCATTTCCTGTGAACTACGGAAATATATTGAAAGATAATTTATTGAAATTCAATTAGTTGCATTTAATTAGTAGACCCTAATTATGAAAAAGTTAATTGCTATCGCAGCGTTGCTGATTTCTTCAGTTGCTACATTCGCACAGCAGCCTGTTGGATCATTCTCAGTCCAGCCTAAAGTAGGTCTTAACATCGATTCTCTTACAAAGGCAGACAACACCGATCCTCGCTTTGGCCTTGTTGCAGGTGCTGAATTCATGTATCAGGCATCAGACATGTTGGGTGTAAGCTTCGGCGCTCTCTATTCTATGCAGGGATGCACAGCTACTGAAAACAAAGTAGATTATACTTACAAGCTCAACTACATCAACCTTCCCGTTCTCGCTAACGTTTATATAGCTCCTGGTTTCGCCGTTAAGCTCGGCTTACAGCCCGCTTTCTGCATTAACAACAAGGCTAAGGCTAAGTCGGGTGGCAGCTCTGTACAGACAGATGGCATTGACGAGAACACCTTTGAGCTGTCTATGCCTATCGGCTTGAGCTATGAGTTCAGCAACTTCGTTATTGAGGGTCGCTACAACTTTGGTCTGACCAAAGCCTTCAAGGATGAGGACAACAAGATCAGCGTGTCCCAGTTTACCGTTGGTTACAAGCTTCCCCTCTAATAAGCTGAAAACATTTTGCCTTTGGCATAAACAGACGCAAGCGTTGTGAATGATATAAATTTTTGCACGCGCTTGCTTATAATAAGTAAAGCAGTTGTTTTTCTATTGCCCGTGCATTGAGAAACAGCTGCTTTATATTTTTGCCCGTCTTTCATCAATATTTCCTTCCTTTTGTTCGTTTTCTATCTTTTTTTACTCTGTTTTTCTGCTTGCTCTTTACATAAGTGAAAATTTTCAATGTACTTGGCCCGATTTTTATGCCTCAAGTAATGTTCTGATTTATAGCCTATTAAATTCGTTTTCCTTTTACAAAGATTTACCTAGAATGTACTTTGTTAAACTTACATAACGATTTTTATCTATATTTGCAATCGCTAACAAGCAAGAAATCAGATATAGTGGTTATTGGAAACAAAAGTCAAGAATATAACACTAAAAATAAAAAGCTTTTTCTTCTACGTTAAGCTAAAGACCATAAAGCCAATAAAGCTCTAAAAGCCGTAAAAGCTCAAGCGCTGTTAAGCCGTAAAAGCTCAAGCGCTGCAAAGCCGTAAAGCCATAACGTGCAAAAGCTTTAAAAGCCGAATAAGACAAGAAAATATTTATACATTATATAATATATAACTTAAAAACACTGAAATCATGGAATCAAAAACAAGACAGAATTCCAAGTTTAGATTAGTGCTTTGGGTCATGTTGCTGTTTGCTACGCTTACGGCCTCTGCCCAACAAGTAAAGGTAACAGGTACCGTTACCGACCCGGGTGGTGAGCCGCTCGTGGGCGTTAGCGTGAAAGTCGGATCAACAGGTGCTATCACCGACATCGACGGCAAGTACTCAGTAGAAGTGGCCTCGTCAGGCTCCATCTCGTTCTCTTATGTTGGCTTCGAGACCATCATGGAGAAGGTGAACGGCCGCACGACCATCAACGTGACGCTCAAGGAGAAGAACGACGTGCTTAACGAGGTCGTGGTCATTGGCTACGGCACGATGGACAAGAAGGAACTTACCTCTGCCATCTCACACGTTGGCGAGAAAGACTTCCTCACCATCAGTTCGCTCGACCCCTCGATGATGATTCAGGGCAAGGTGGCAGGCGTGAGCATCACCAACACCGGTGCTGGCGACCCCAACAACCAGGCAAGCATCCAGATCCGTGGCGTGTCATCGCGCTCGGCAGGTCTTGGCCCGTTGGTTGTCATTGACGGTGTGCCTGGCGGCAACCTCACCAACCTCAACCCCAACGACATCGCTTCGTTCGACATCCTCAAGGACGGTGCTGCCTCTGCCATCTACGGCACACGCGGCTCAAACGGCGTTATCGTGGTGACCACAAAGAAAGGCACAAAAGATGGAAACATGCACACCTCTTACTCGGGCATGGCGTCATGGGACGTGATGAAGAAAGAACTGAAAATGATGAACGCCGACGAATATCGTGACGTGCGTCTCGGATGGGGCGACACCGGCGTTGACCTCGGCGGCAACTACGACTGGCTCGATGGTGTGAGCCGCACAGGTTTCACCACCCAGCACACCCTCTCTATGAGCGGCGGCAACGCACAGAGCAACTATCGCGTGAGCGTAGACTATCGCAATGCCCACGGCATCGACCTCCGCTCCAAGCGTGAGGAGTATGGTGCGCGTGCTTCTATGATGCACACCACCAAGGGCGGACTGTTCACCCTCACCGCCAACGTGGCACCGCGTATCATCTACCGCGACCAGGCCGACTGGAGCGTGTTCAAGGATGCTATCGAGGCAAACCCCACAACGCCTCTTATGGATCCCGAGAACCCAGCACGCTATTACAACTTCCAAGGTCAGGTCGTAGGTTCCAACCCTGTGGAGCGTCAGAAATTGGAGAAAGATCACGGCGACACCAAGCTTCTCGACTGGGACGGCACCGTGAAGCTCAACCTCCTGCCTCTGCTGCTGAAAGACGGAAAGGGCAACCACAACCTGTCAACACAGGTCATGTTCGCCGACCACCAGTATGACAACAACACCTCGTGGTTCCGCCCCTCAACAAGCACCATCTGTATAAACAACGGCCACGATGGCGAGGCAAGCCGCTCTTACAGCAAGGAGCGTCAGTATGTGCTCGAGTGGCTTACCAACTACACCGGTACCTTCGGCAAGCACAACGTAAAGGGAATGGCTGGCTACTCATACCAATATTCACAGTATGAGGGCTTGAACAATGAAAACAAAGATTTCCCCAACGACGGTCTCACCTATAACAATATGGGCTCAGGCGAATATGCCAAGGAAGAAGGCAAGGTGCTCATGGGCAGCTACAAGAACGACTGCAAGCTCATCGCCTTCTTCGGACGTGTGAGCTACGACTTCGACGGCAAATACATGTTCACCGCATCGCTCCGTCATGAAGGCTCATCAAAGTTTGGTGTCGACAACAAGTGGGGTAACTTCCCCGCTGTGTCAGCAGGCTGGCGCATCTCGCAGGAGAGCTTCTTGAAGGACGTCAAGTGGATCAACGACCTGAAGCTTCGCGCCGACTATGGTGTCACCGGTAACCAGGACTTCGGCAGCTACAACTCGCTCAACACCATGACAGGCTTCGGCTATTATTATTACAACGGCAAATATTTCCAGGTGTGGGGTCCCTCGAAGAATGTTAATCCGGACCTTAAATGGGAGAAAGGCAAGAACTGGAACATCGGTATCGACTTCTCGCTCTTCAACAACCGCGTCTACGGTTCGTTCAACTACTTCAACCGCAAGCAGCAGGACCTCCTCGGCAACTACAAGGTGTCGGTTCCTCCTTACCTCTTCGACGAGACCTTCGTGAACGTGGGAACGATGAAGAACGCCGGCTTCGAGTTTGATATCAACGTCAAGGCCGTGACCACCAAGGATTTCTCTTACGACTTCAACGTTGTGGGAGCAACCATGAGCAACAAGTTTGTCGACTTCAGCAACTCACAGTATGTTGGTCAAGACTATTACGACGTGGTAAGTACAAGCGACCCCTATCCTTATTTTAACCTGCAGCGCATACAGAAGGGCAAGTCGATAGGCAACTTCTACATGTGGAAATATGCCGGCCACACCACCGACGGCGAATGGCTCGTCTACGACAAGGACGGCGACATCATTCGTGCTTCACAGGCAAGCGACGCCGACCGCCAGAAGGTGGGCAACGGCATGCCTAAGTTCACAATGTCGTCAAGCCATAACTTCCGCTACCGCAACTTCGACCTCTCGCTGTTCTTCCGCGGTGCCTTCGGTTATGACATCTTCAACATTCATGACTTCTACTATGGCACACGCAACTTCACAGGTAACCGCTTACACAAGGCCTATGGCAAGAACTTCCAGATCTCTGCCACCGCCAACCCCGTGGTTTGCGACTACTTCCTGGAGAAGGGCGACTACCTGAAACTCGACATGGTGACGCTGGGTTACACCTTCAACCCCAAGAGCTGCCGCTTCCTCGACCGCGTGCGTCTCTACGGCACCATGAAGAACGTGTTCACGCTGACCAAGTTTAGCGGTGTCGACCCCTCTACCTACCAGGTTAACGGTCTGACACCGGGCGCAGAGGGGTCACGTACCTATTTCCCCTCTACCCGCCAAATTATCGTAGGCTTGCAAGTAGACTTCTGATAAAATATTTAACATATAACAGATAAAATATGACAATATCTAAATATATAGTATCCGCAGCGCTGTGCACACTCTCTCTTGCCAGCTGTACTGATCTGAGCGAAACGCTTTACGATCAGGTAGGAACACAAAACTATTATAACACCAAGATGGATGTGGTGCGAGCCACATTCCGTCCTTTCGAGCACGCCTTCTGGAGCATCCAGAGCCGTCATGTGCTCAACGAGCTTTCTGCCGACCAGCTCATCACGCCGACCCGTGACGGTTGGTGGGACGACAGCGGCAAATGGCGCAAGCTCCACTATCACGAGTGGAACGTTGAGGATGGTGGTGACGCCCAGACCGAGTGGAACGGCTGCTTCCAGGGCATCGGCCAGTGCAATTATGTAATAGAGGATCTCGACAAGATCTCTCCCGAGAAGTTCGGTTTCTCTGACGCCGAGTTTAACAACCTCAAGGCCCAGTGTCGCGTGCTCCGCGCCTGGTTCTACATCCGTCTGCTCGATGCCTTCCGCCACGTGCCGTTGTCGGTGAGCTTCAGCGATGTGTCAAAGAACACCGAGACACAGGTGGAACCAAAGGTCATCTACGACCTTATCGAGAGCGACCTCAAGGCGTGCATACCCATGCTTACCGCTAAAACCGAGTTGGGCACTAACGCCACCCTTCAAGGACAGTGGACCAAGGCAGGTGCCGCAGCCCTGCTCGTGCGCCTCTACCTCAACGCCAAGGTCTACATTGGCGAAGACCATTACAGCGACTGCGCACAGGTGGCACAGGACATCCTTGACGGCAAGTATGGCAAATATCAGGTTGCCGACCGTTGGGACGCTGCCTTCGACTGGGACAACGACAACTGCGACGAGGTGATCTTCGGATTCCCCGGCTCAGCCAATTATACCTACTGGCATTATCAGGCCGACACCTACTGGTGGACGGTTCCTGCACGCGCTCGCTACTATTTCAATGATGCCAAGGCCGAGGCTGGCGACCACAACACCAAGTATGCTGCCTCACCGAGCTACGCCCCCAACGGTGTGCTCATGACCTACAAGCTGGGCATGCCCATCCAGAAGTTCCGCAAGTATGAGGGCGACGAGCGCATGAAGCTCTACAAGAACCTCGGCAACAGCAAGCGCGAGGGAATGTTCCTCTATGGCTACCTCGAATATAAGGATGAGAACGGCAATACCAAGCGTGTGAAGGCTCCTGAGGTCGATTATGAGCTGTATATCAGAGACGCCGTGGGCAAGTTCCAGGGCCTGAACCCCAACAAGTGGCTGAACGTGGCAACGAGCACCCTGCGCGACGGCGACCACAACTCAGGATGGCATTTTGCCAAGTATCCGTTCTACAGCGACGAGGACGAGCACCAGATGGAGAGCGACTACACCGAGATCCGTCTGCCCGAGGTCATCTACTCGCTTGCCGAGTGTAAGCTGCGTGCTGGCGACACCGCTGGAGCAGCCAAGCTGTTGAACAGCGTGCGCAAGCGCAACTATCCCGCTGCCATGCTTCACAAGAACCTCTACGCTCCCGAGGGCGAGGCACAGCTCGATATGGACGAGATGCTTGACGAGTGGGGACGCGAGTTCTTCGCTGAGAGCCGCCGACGCATAGACCTCATCCGTTACGGCAAGTTCTCTACAGGAGGCACATGGTGGGACAAGGGTGCCGATGCCGACAACCACACCGAGATTTTCCCCATCATGCGACCCATCCTCAACGCCAACCTCAAGTTGGTGCAGAACCCGGGCTACAACAAGTAACGGGTGAGAAGAGAGCAATGTGTTAAACAAAGAAACAACAAAAAACACTTCAACGTTATGAAACGAAACATCAATTTCAAACATACGTCGCTCTTCGCGCTGCTTTGCCTCCTGTTCATGCAGATGCTGGCAAGTTGTGACGGCGAGAAAGACCTCAAGATCATTGAGGGCAACCTGCCCATCAAGACCTCTACCTTGTTTATGGTGGGCGATGCCACGCCCAACGGATGGAGCATCGACGCCCCCACACCGTTCACAGCCTCTGAGGCCGACCCCATGGTCTTCGAGTGGACAGGCTCACTGAACAAGGGTGAGATGAAGCTCTGCCTCACAACGGGCAGCTGGGACGCTGCTTTCATCCGTCCCATGACAGCGGGTGAGGAGATCAGCAAGACCAACATCACGAACAAGACGTTCGACATGCACGCTGGCGATCCCGACAACAAATGGAAGGTGACAGAGGACGGCAAGTACAAGCTGTCGTTCGACATGCGCAATTGGACCTTCTCTACCGAGTATCTGGGCGAGAAGGAGAAGCCTGCCGTTGAGCCTATCGAGGCAGAGACCCTCTACATGGTGGGCGATGCCACACCCAACGGTTGGAACATCGATGCTCCCACGGTGCTTACAAAGCAAAGCAACTATGTGTTCGTCTACGAGGGTGAGCTGAAGGCTGGCGACCTCAAGTGCTGCTTGAAGACCGGCGACTGGGGACAGCCCTTCGTTCGTCCCGATGCTGAAGGCGTGAAGATCAACAAAGACGGTGTCGAGAGCCCCGACTTTGTGTTCACCGCAAGTCCCGACAACAAGTGGAAGGTGGAAGCCCCAGGCAACTATCGCCTTACCTTCGACCTTGAACACTACACACTGAAAGCCGAGTTCCTAGGAGAAATTGAAGAGGCAAAAGAACCTATCGAGGCAGACAACGTGTGGATGATCGGCACCGCCACCCCTGGCGGCTGGTCGCTCGACGATGCCGCACAGTACACCAAAGATGCGAACAACAAGTATCTCTTCACATGGGAAGGTGAGCTCAAGGTTGGCACCTTCAAGGCATGCACAAAGAAAGACTTCAGCGCTGCCTTTATACGTCCCTCTTCTGCCAACGTGGCCATCACCAAGTCGGGTGTTGCAGCCGACGACTTCGTCTTCACTACCTCTCCCGACGACCAGTGGGAGGTTAAGGAGGCAGGCAAGTATCGCATAACCCTCGACCTGGAGCATTACACCATCAAGGTGGAGAAGAAAGATTAACACTAAACCTCGTAACATAAAAATATGAAAAAGACATTTTTGTTTGCTACGGCTCTGGCCGCTCTCTCCATGTTCTGTTCTTGCAAGGACGAGATAGAGATGCGCTACCCGCCAAAATATGAGTTGCCTGAGCTGCCAACGGTTGAGGGCATTCACGAGAACCAGAAGGCTCCTCTCTATTGGAGCGTGTATGAGAACTGCTATCTGCAGGAGCGTCAGGGTCACACTGGCGAAGACCTCGACATCAGCGAGGCCGAGTGGGACAACATCATCGACTGGGTTGCCACCAACCTCAAGCCCTATGGCTACGACATGATCTGTACCGACGGCTTCATACCCATGCTCGACAAGGAACACCGCGGCTACATGACCCACTATGGCAAGATGGCGCTGAAGGATCTCGTGGCCAAGTGTAAGGCCAAGGGCCTGAAGCTCGGCGTCTATGACAACCCGCTGTGGATTCATAGTGACGACGACTGCGTGGTGGAAGGCACCACCTACAAGTATGCAGGTCTGAAATGGAACCACAAGTCGACGGTGATGAACCCCAACGCCAAGGAAGTTTTCTCATGGGCTGTGGCCGAGAACCCCGGCTGCGAGGAGTTTATCGATGGCTTCTTCAAGTATTACAAGGAGCTGGGTGTCGACTTCATTCGCATGGACTTCCTCTCATGGTATGAGGATGGCAAGGACCGCTACGCCGGCATACAGGGACGTGGTTACGGTCGTGAGAACTATGCCCGTGCCCTGGCTTACATCGCTGCATCGGCAAAGAAATATGGCGTGTTCACCTCGCTCGTCATGCCTCACATGTATGATGACGCTGTTGTGGAGGCCAAGTATGGCAACATGGTGCGCATCGTTGCCGACACCGGCACAGGCACCTGGTGGCATTGCTCGGCACAAGATAAAGGCAAGTCGTATAGCAACTGGCCAAACTGCATGAACCAGTTTGACGGCTTCAAGTATTGGTCACACATCGCTGGCCGCGACAAGGTCATCCTTGACGGCGATTTCCTGCGTCTCAACACCTTCGACAACGACAACGAGCGTCAGACCGCCGTGTCGTTGCAGCTCCTCGCCGGTGGTCCTGTGGCCGTTGCCGACCAGCCTGGATCCATAGGCGACAACCTTAAGTTCTACACCAACAGCGAACTGCTCGCTCTCAATGCCGACGGTTTTGTGGGTAAGCCCCTGAGCGACAAGCTTGGCGAGAACAACGAGGTGTGGTATGGACAGATGAAGAACGGTGACTGGGTTGTCGGCCTGTTCAACCGCGACGAGAACACCGCCACCATGACCGTCGACTTCAGCCAGCTCGGCATAAGTGGTGAGATGAACGTTCGCGACCTCTGGAAGCATATGGACGAGGGCAAGGCTTCATCGCTGACAGCCAACGTGCCTGCCCATGGCTGCAAGATTGTCAAGCTTACAAAGTAAGAACGGTTTCCTGCCAACCACGGCACCATAAATGTTGTGTCCTTTCCAAAGGGGTGTATGTGGTTAAGGCCACTGCCTCTGGCGAATCGGTTGTCAAAAAGGTTGTGGTAAACTGATCTTTTAAAACTTAAGGAAGAAAATGGTCGTTAAAAAACTATAGAACATAGATATGTTGAAAAAATAGATTTTTATCGGCCTTTTCTTTTACCTATCCTTTGATGCAGCACATAGAAAACATTGGTGCAACAAATCAAAATCATTGATGCAGCAAATCAAAATCATTGGTGCCGCAAACCGATCCTTTGATAAAACCAATCTTAAAATCTATTGATTGCGTAATTCTTTAAACTATAGATGATGCAAAGTTATAAAAACATCCTGCTCTCATGCGTGCTGGCATGCGCTTCAGCTCTCTCTGCCCCTGCTGCCACATGGGTTCCCTCGCTTGACGTTACAACAGACAAGGCGTGTTACGCGCCCGGACAGACGGTCACGTTCAAGGTTGTGGGCACCATGCCCGCCAACACCAACATACGTTACCGCCACGGCTCTGCCGTCGTGGAGACCGCACGGCTTACGTCAAGCTCATGGACATGGACACCGCCGACGGCTGATTATCAGGGCTACATGGCAGAGCTGTTCACCACCGCTGCCGACGGCACCGAGACAATAGTGGGCACCATCGCCGTAGATGTGTCGAGCCAGTGGACGCGCTTCCCGCGCTATGGCTTCGTGGCCGATTTTGACAATCACCAGGGCAACGTCGACAAGAACGCTAACATAAAGACGGAGATGGCATATCTGAACCGTCTCCACATCAACGGTGTGCAGTTTCAAGACTGGCAGTGGATGCACCACAAGCCTGTAAAGTTTAACGGCGACGGTTCGCTCACACAATGGTATCAGGACATCAGCAACCGATGGGTGGGAGTGGAATATGTGAAAAACTACATCGCCGAGCAGCATAAGTATGGCATGAAATCGATCTTCTACGACCTCTGCTTCGGCGCGTGGAAGGATGCCGACAAAGATGGTGTGAAGCCCGAATGGGCATTGCTGAAGAAAGATGCGTCGGGGTGCTTCTATCAAGATTATCACGGTCTGCCGTCGTCATGGGCGAGCAACATCTACCTTCAGAACCCCGGCAACGAGGGATGGATAAGCTACATGAAAGACCGCTGCGACGAGGTTTACAACAATTTCGGCTTCGACGGCTTTCAGGTCGACCAGCTCGGCAATCGTGGCGATGTGTTCGACTATAGCCACAACAAAGTGGAGCTCAACAAGGCCTATGAGCCTTTCCTCGCTGCCATGAAGACGGCGCATCCCGAGAAAACGCTTGTCATGAACGCTGTGTCGGGCTTCGGCACCGATTATATCGTGAAGGCCAATGTCGACTTCTGCTATAACGAGGTGTGGGGCAACGGCAACGGCTATGGCGGAGCGCCAGAACAGAATTTTGCCAACCTCTACGACATCATAAAGGAGAACGACAAGTGCAGCAACCAACAGCGCTCCACGGTCTTCGCCGCCTACATCAACTACGACAAGGCGGGCAACGACAAACGGCCCGACACAAAGGTCAACACCCCTGGCGTGCTGCTTGCCGATGCCGTGATGTTTGCCCTCGGCGGCTCTCATCTTGAGATCGGTGACCACATGCTCACACGCGAGTATTTCCCTGCCGCCCCCTTGCAGATGGATGATGAGCTGAAGCAACGCCTTGTCCACTATTACGACTTCCTCACCGCCTACCAGAACCTTCTTCGTGGCACGTCGTTGGACCAGTCGGAGTTCAAGGCTGAGGTCTCCACCTCTGCTTCCGATGTGGCCATAACCGCATGGCCGCCCAAGGCACACACCATGACAACGTTCGCGAAGAGGATCGAAGACAAGGATGTTGTCCACTTCCTCAACTTCACCAACACCGACGACTTGTCGTGGCGCGATGTCAACGGCACACGCCCCGCGCCAACATTGAAGACCAACATCCCCGTAACGGTAAAGGTCGCACGCCCTGTAGGCAAGTTGTGGGTTGCAAGTCCTGACATCGACGGCGGCGCTGTGAAGGAACTGTTGTTCTCGCAAAACGGTTCCGACCTCTCGTTCGTCCTTCCTTCAGTGGAATATTGGACCATGGCGGTGGTTGAATATAAAAATGTTGAAGACAACATCTTCATAACGGGCGACGGCGTGCAGAAAGATGAAAGCATTGCCTGGAGCATTAAAGACGGCATACAGATGATCAAGGGCGACAACGATGTGTTCACCGCTACGGCCTACATAACGAAAGGCAAGCCGTTTAAGTTTGTTACCGTGAGCACAGAGTCGATAAACTCGAACAACAATTTCAGTTGGGATGTCTGCAAAAGCTATAATGCCGAGTTTGAAAACTTTGAGTTCAAGCAGGGCTATAACACGGCTAATGTGCTCTTCGACGATTCGAAAGATTATAAATATACAGTGAGCGAGGATGCTAACTACGACATCACGCTCGACCTTGCCCACATGATCATAAAGGTAGACAAGTCGGCTTACCAGGATAAACCCGTTGACCGCTTCCCTGCTCTTTATGTTGTTGGCGCTGAGGGTAACTGGAACCTCTCGCAGGCCACGCCTCTTGTGCCTACAGACCTTTCAAAGCCTTATGTCCTCACAGGTCAGCTACCTATAAAGAAAGGCAACGACTTTAAGTTTGCCACACGCACCATCGACGAATATTGGGATCAGACGATGTTCGGCATGGGTGAGTCGGCAGACAAAATGACAGTCCTGAACAGCGTCGACCGCAAGTGGGTCGCACCCAACGACGGCTACTATTTCGTGACCGTGAACAAGCTCACCAACGATGTGAGCATAGAAAGCCAGACCACCGTCAATGTCGCCCCATCGGGCTATGCTACCTATTGTTGCGACAAACCCATCAACTGGGCCTCGGTGTCGGGTCTCGATGCTTATGTGGCTGTGGCCACAAAGACGGACGGCCAAACAAGCAATGGCGGCTCCGCAAGCGCAAACGGTGCCATCACAAAGGTCACGATGAAACCGTTGGACCTTTCGTCGCCAGGTACAGGCTTGTTGCTTCATGGCGCAAAAGGTTCTTACGTCCTTCCTTTCTGCAAGGACAACGGCGCTCATGTAGAGAACCTTCTGCGCGGAGTGCTCACGGATACCTACATTAAAAGCGAAGCCGACGGCTTTACCCACTATATCCTTGCCAACGGCAAGGAGGGCATTGGTTTCTATCCTACCAAAGACGGCACCATCGCTGCAAACAAGGCTTACCTCGCTCTCCCTTCAGACAGGGCTGGTGCCAAAGCCGTAATGATAGATCTTGGCAACGCCACAACCTCGATAGCTTCTTCTGCTGCCAACAGTCCAACGTCCAACAGCTGTTACAACCTCGCTGGCATCAGGATACCTGCCTCAACGAAGGGCTTGCATGTGGAGAAAGGCAAGAAGGTTGTTGTTAGGTAGGTGTTCATAATTAATCGAATATATGAATCTTACAGAAAGATGTTATCAAAAAAATGCTATTATGGAAAAAGCAAAATATACACGTCCTCTTGTCAATATGGTGCCTTTGCAAGGCTCTTGCTTGCTCGACAATTTCAATTCGAAAAAACAAAGACTAAACCTTGAGACGAAAAACGAGCAGATGGATCCTGAAGTGGCTTTGGGCAAGGAGCAATATGACTGCTGGTTTGACGGTGAGGAGTGAGGAAAAACAAGAAAAAGAAAGAAGAAAAAAACGAAGAGACATGATCTTGATTGAAGACATGCTTCATAGCTGACAACTAACATTTTATAAAAATTAAAACGGTTAAATTATGAGAATTATGAATTTTACTCGTCGAGTGTTGAGCTGCGTTCTGTTCGCAGCGTGTGTCATGACAGCCAACGCTGTAGAGCGTCTGATGGTGGTCGGTAACGGTGTGTGGGGCGGTTGGTCGATTGACAACAGCATCGTGATGTTTAACACAGCAGAGCAGCCCGACGTATGGAAGGCTACCGTAAACCTCAAGGCCGATGCCGGCTTCAAGTTTCTTACCGAGGCATATTGGGGCGGTCTTGAATTTCGTGCCGGCGACAACGACGTTGTGCTTAACAGCGGTGTGGCTACAGCCCTCGTGTCGTCAGACAACGACAACGGCAAAGACTGCAAGTTTAAGGTGAGCGAGAAAGCCAACTATGACATCGTGTGCGATCTTGCAAACAATAAGGTTACGGTCACCAAGGCTGCTTATCAGGACCATGAGATCAACCACCCCGCTCTGTGGATGATTGGTAGCGCCACACCCGGCAGCTGGAGTCTTAGCGATGGCATCTTGCTCGTTCAGGATGCTGCCAACCCATGCGTGTTCTCCGCTACCGCCGACCTCGTGCCTGGTGAGATGAAGGTCGCTGTCAACAAGTATGGCGGTTTTGACCAGACCTTCTATCTTCGTGACCTTTCAGATGACACCAAGATGGTGTTTGGCGGCGACGACAACAAGTGGAACATCGCCGAGGCAGGAACCTATGACGTTAAGGTAGACGTTGCGGCCATGACCATCTCTATCCAGAAGCACACTCCTTCAGGCATCGGTGTCGTGAAGGGCACAACCGCGGCTCCCGCAGTCTATTACACCATCGCCGGCGTGAAGAGCAACGCTGCCGCAAAGGGCCTCACTATCGTTGTCGACAACAACGGCAAGGCTCGCAAGGTAATGAAATAAAAAAGTGGCGTGAAAACGCTTCACATAGATTGTTGAGCCGACAAAAAAAGCCCGATTGCAGACAACG
>ENA-OPFH01000072-OPFH01000072.1-human-gut-metagenome-genome-assembly--contig:-NODE-72-length-16524-cov-3.479446_pt1 | contig 16524 bp, 10 predicted proteins | sample MGYA00241310_ERZ501554 | MGnify/ENA primary metagenome ERZ501554 (study PRJEB25962, sample SAMEA2042426) | human gut metagenome | biome: human gut; feature: human-associated habitat; material: faeces...
GCTGCCGATGAGCGTCACGTCGAACATCAACATACCGCGCGGCATCGGCTTGCGCGGCAACGTGAAGCTGGATGGCAAGCGGATAGCCACGAAGTTCTCGGCCTGGCAAGGTGGCGGCTCCATCGGGGGCACGCTGGCCCTCGACATGAAACGCATGGCCTACAACGCCGACATCAAGGCGCGCCGACTGCCAATAGCCCACTTCCTGAAACATCAGCCCGTGCATCCTTTCACCGGCTCGATAACGGCCCACGGCAGCGGCACCGACTTCTTCGCGCCAACCACCAACCTGCGCGCGGCAGTTGACATAAAAGCCTTGGGATATGGCAAATACAATCTCGATGGCATCAACCTCACGGCGAGCCTCAACGGTGGCCACCTCACGGCAAACGCCGATTGCCGCAACAAGGCCCTGAAAGGCAAGATAGGTCTCGACGCCTTGCTCTCGGACCTGCGCATCGGCAAACACAAGGCCTGCGCGTGCACGCTCACCGCCGACCTCTCGCACATCGACCTGCAGAGGCTACACGTCGTCGACGAGCCGACAACCGTGTCGGTGTGCGGACAAGTGGACGTGGCAACCAATCTCGACAAGTTTTACAAGGTTGAAGGACTGTTCTCCGACATCACCGTCAGGAACGGCAACAGGCACCTGCGCCCCAACGACGTGACGCTTGACATCTACACCAACAGCGACACCACTCGCGCCATTGCCGACTGCAACGACTTCCATCTCAACCTCCATGCCTCTGGCGGCTACGAGAAGTTGCTCAAGGCCGTGACGCCTTTCATGGCAGAGCTGCAACGGCAGATAAAGGACAAATACATTGACCAAGAGCGATTGCGCCATCGACTGCCGCAGCTGCAACTGGCATTGCAGACGGGCACCGACAACTTCGTGGCGCAGATTCTCCACCACTACGGCCTCGACTTCAAGACCATCAACATGGATGTCACGTCGTCGCCATCCCACGGCATCAACGGCTTCGCTGAGGCGATAGGCATAGTGGTGGACAGCATGGCCATAGACACCGCGCGGCTGAACCTGTCGTCGGCTCAACGCGACATGACCTATAACCTCGAGGTGCACAACGGCAAGAAGAGCCAGTTGCCGTTCCACGCCTTCCTCGACGGCGCCATCACCGACCATGGCACGTGGATAAAGCCCCGCGTATACGACGCCAGCGGCAAGCTGGGCGTCAGCCTGAGCCTGATGGCGGAGATGAAGCCGGGTGGCATCAACCTGCGCATCTTCGACGACAAGCCCATACTGGGCTACAAGGCGTTTGAGGTAAACGACAGCAACTATATCTTCCTTGGCGACAACCGTCGGGTAAAGGCTGACGTGAAGCTCACGGCCAGCGACGGAACCGGACTGCAGATATACAGCGACGACAACGACCCTGAGGCATTGCAAGACATCACGGCTTCGCTCCACAGGCTCGACATAGGCAAGATACTGGCGGTCATTCCTTACGCGCCCAACATCACGGGCGTGCTCGACGGCGACATCCACCTCACGCAAACGAAGGAGGAGCTGACCATGGCCTCGTCGGTCAACGTGGACAAGACGACATATAACAGCTGCGCCTTGGGCAACGTGGGCACGGAGTTCACTTACATGCCAAAGCCGGGCGGCGGCCACTACGTGGATGGCATCATCACCAAGGACGGCGAGGAGCTCGGCACGCTCCAGGGCACTTACTTCTCGGTGGGCAAAGGCGTGCTCGACGCCACGCTCGACATGACGCACATGCCAATGGACTTCATCAACGGCTTCGTGCCCGACGGGCTCTTCGGCTTCAAGGGTTACGCCGAGGGAACGCTCGCGCTGAAAGGCTCGCCGGCGCAACCCAACGCCAACGGCGAGCTGTTTCTCGACTCGTGCTGCTTGTTCTCCGAGCCTTACGGCATGGAGGTAAGGTTCGCCAACGACCCGGTGAGCATAAAGGACAGCCACGTCGTGCTGGAGAACTTCGAGGTGTTCGCCCACAACGACTCGCCTCTCAACATCTCCGGCTCCATCGACTTCGCCGACCTGTCGAGGATGATGGTCAACGTGAGGATGCGCGCCAGCAACTACCTGCTCATCGACTCGAAGGAGAACGCGCGCTCCGAGGCTTACGGCAAGGCGTTTGTCAACTTCAACGGCACGGCGCAAGGACTCATCGACAACTTGCGCGTCAGGGGTAAGGTGGACGTGCTCGGCACGACGGACCTGAAATACAACCTCAAGGATTCGCCGCTCAACACCGACGACCAGCTGAAAGACATCGTGGAGTTTACCAACTTCAGCGACACCACCAAGGACGAGATAAGCCAGCCACCGCTCACCGGACTCAACGTGGACCTGTCGCTCAACATCGACGAGGGCGCGCACATCGACTGTTATCTCAACGCCTCGAAGTCGAACTATGTCGACGTGATTGGCGGCGGAGAGATGCGAATGCAATACAACAACTCCGACGGCATAACGCTGCGAGGCAGGTACACCATCAACAGTGGCGAGATGAAATACGAGCTTCCCGTCATTCCTCTCAAGACGTTCACCATCGCCCAAGGCTCCTACATAGAGTTCACGGGCGACCCAATGAACCCGCGCCTGTCGCTCACCGCCACGGAGACCACCAAGTCGACCGTCGGCACATCGTCGGGCAATGGCCGTGTCGTGAACTTCACGTGCGGCGTGAAGGTGTCGAAGACGCTTCAAAACATGGGACTGGAGTTCACCATCGACGCGCCAGAGGACATGACCATCCACAACCAGCTCCAGGCCATGACGGTGGAGGAACGCGGCAAGCAGGCCGTGGCGATGCTCACCACCGGCATGTATCTCGCCGATGGCAACACGTCGAGCTTCTCAATGAACTCCGCGCTCTCCGCCTTCCTCAACTCGCAGATAAACCAAATATCGGGCAAGGCATTGCGTACCCTCGACGTCGGCTTCGGCATAGACAACAGCTTCACCGGCACGGGCCAGCTGCATACCGACTACTCATTCAAGTTCGCGCGCAGATTCTGGAACAACAGGCTGAAGCTGAGCGTCGGCGGCAAACTGTCATCGGGAGCCGACGCGGCCATGACCAACGAGACCTTCTTCGACAACGTTTCGGTGGAATACCGCGTGTCGCCCGTGTCTAACATGTATCTCAACCTCTTCTACGTGCGCGACAGCTACGATTGGCTGGAGGGCAACGTGTCGCGCTTCGGCGGTGGCTTCTTGTGGAGAAAGAAGATGGACTCGCTTTCCGACATCTTCAAGCTCGGCAAGGCTGAAACCGCTAAGGCAGATTCCACCAAGAGCGGAAGCGAAAACAAAACACAGCGCAAATGATGAAAAACAAGTATATAGCATGCCTATTGCCTATCGTGGCGTTTCTCTCGGCCTGCTCGTCGACAAAGAGCATACCCGAAGACGACCAGCTCTTCACGGGAGTGGAAAACATCAACTACGTCACCGACAAAAAAGACAGCCACTTCGCCTCGACCAAGGAGGAGATTGACGCCGCCCTTGCCACGGCGCCCAACGGCGCGATATTCGGGTCGGGCATACGCTCGCCCTTCCCTATTGGCCTGTGGGTATGGAACGAGTTCACCGGCAAGGACGACGCTTTCTCGCGATGGATGCTCAAGAGCTTTGGCTCCAACCCAGTGCTCATGTCGTGGGTGAACCCGGGGTTGCGCGCCAAGGTGGCGAAGCTCGTGCTGCAAGCGCACGGATATTTCCGCGGCAACGTGGAATACGAGGTGCTGAAACAAGGCAACCCCAAGAAGGCGAAGATAAGATACGACGTGCAGACGGGACCACTGTTCACCATCGACTCCCTGCGATACGTAGGCTTCCCCGAATCGGCCGACAGCCTGCTGGCAAGCACCGCGTCAAAGGCTAAGATACACAATGGCGACCCGTTCGACGTGACGGCTCTCGACGGCGAACGGTCGCGCATAAGCAACCTATTCCGCAACAATGGCTATTTCTATTACCAGCCATCCTACGCCTCCTATCTGGCCGACACCGTGAGCGTGCCCGGCAAGGCTCTGCTGAGATTCCAGGAGATTAGCAACATTCCGTCGATGGCAACAAGGAAATGGACCATCGGAAAGGTGAACATCGACATGCACAAGAGCTACAACGACGCGCTGAACGACAGCCTGAGCCACCGCGACTTCACCATACGCTTCAATGGCAAGAAGCCGCCTGTGAAGTTCAGCACCATACTGAAAAACATGCGGCTCATGCCAAAAGCCACTTACAGATACTTCAACCACCAGGAGAGCGCTAACAAGCTGGCTGCAACGGGCATATTCTCAATGGTGGACTTCAACTTCGCGCCCCGTGACACCACTGGGCGCGCCGACACGCTCGACCTGCACCTCAACCTCATCTTCGACAAGTCTTACGACTTCTACGTACAAGGCAACCTCACGGGCAAGACCAACAACCGCGTGGGCCCGGGCGTCACCGTCGGTCTGACCAAACGCAACGCGTTCCGCGGAGGCGAGCTGCTCGACATCAACCTAAAGGGCAGCTATGAATGGCAAACGGGACACAAGGCGGAAAACACGGGGTCGAAGCTCAACAGCTATGAATATGGCATCGATGCCTCGCTCACCTTCCCGCGCCTCATCATGCCATGGGCGTCGAAAGTCAGGCAGAGGCTCATAAGGCGAGCCATACGCACGCAATACATTCCACAGCTATCCACGAAACTGAAGTTCTCGTCCGACATCGTAAGGCGGTCGTCGTTCTTCACGCGGCATATCGTGTCGGGTGAGTGGACCTATGAGTTACAGACATCGGCCCAAAGCCGACACCAGTTCTCGCCCCTCAACTTCTCTTACGACTACATGCGGCGCTCGTCGGCGGAGTTCGACTCCGTGCTCAACGCCAACCCATATCTCTATTACACCATGCGCAACCAGTTCATACCGCGCATGCAGTATGTCTACACCTACACGTCGCCCAGCGAGCTGAAGAATCCCTTGTGGTGGCAGACCACGGTGTCGGAGTCGGGAAACATCCTGTCGCTCGGCTATCTCGCCGCGGGAAAGAAATGGGGCGACAAGAATAAGGAGATGTTCAACAACCCATACGCACAATTCTTCAAGGTTGAGACAGAACTGGTGAAGACGTGGCGGCTCTCGCCCCACTCCACCCTCGTGGGACACGTCGACGCGGGTATCGTTTGGAGCTACGGCAACTCTGAGGACGCGCCTTACTCCGAACAGTTCTACGTGGGTGGCGCCAACTCCATACGCGCCTTCACGGTGAGGACGATAGGCCCCGGCTCTTACCACGACGCGGCCTCGGCAGGCGTCTATTACCTCGACCAGACAGGCGACATAAAGTTCCTGGCCAACCTTGAATACCGCCCACGCCTCTTCGGCAACCTCTATGGCGCGCTCTTCCTCGATGCCGGCAACGTGTGGAAGATGAAAGACGACTATCGCACAGGAGGAAAGTTCAAGATGAAAGACGCCCTTCAGGAAATGGCGTTGGGCACTGGCGCCGGCCTGCGCTACGACATGGGCTTTCTCGTCATACGCCTCGACTGGGGCGTGGGGCTCCACGTGCCATACAAGAACGGCTTCTACAACGTGGGCAAGTTCAAGGACGCGCAAAGCCTCCACTTCGCCGTGGGCTATCCTTTCTAACTCAGGTTAATACATTTTGAGAAATCCAAAACGGTGACCAAACATTATTCCATCCAGTTGTTTCATGCTCGCTTCGTCTTCTTCAACTATCCCCTTCTTTATCAATGAGGGGTAAAATGTGGATATGTATGAATAAATGTTCTGGCCCAACTGTACCGATTTGTTTTCCAATGCCTCATGGAAAAACAATGGCCTTGGAATGGCGTATGTAAGTGCCAACACCTCGATAATGCCAAGTTCACGGCAATCCTTGTCGAAATAAAACCTTGCCCCATCCTCAATGCCATAAATATTTGGAGCCAGTTCTATCATGTTGAGATATGCCTCCAATATGTCCATCTTTGGCACATGATAATAATTTTCCATCAATAGAGCCAATATCAGCTCCTCTGCTTTTCTGTACAAAGTGCGCTCAGAATTGAGCATGGCGTTCTTTATCAGTTGTTGCGTAATGGTGCTGCAGCCAACAGAGAGACGCCTTGAGTTGATGGCTTTCCGCAGAGCCATTGCCAACGTGACATCACAGAATCCATTATGCAACAAGAACATAGGATCTTCAGTACATATTATGGTTTTCCACACCTTTACAGGTAAATCAGCCATGGTAATGTAGTGTTGCCCAAGGTGATCGCGTTGCCTCAAAAGTTTTAGTATGTAGCTCTTATCCATATGCATAACCGATGGTGTTATGGAAAAACCTTCAGTCGTCTGAATCGAATACGATATACGCGGAAAGCGCCGTGCGTTGTCGTGTGTGTAACTTGCGTTTATATTTATCCTGTCACTGCTTTCCATCTTTCTAATAAACGTAGATATGATATTATTCGCGAAAACCTTTTTGAAAGTTTCAAGCGAGAAGTTCCTAAGTTCGAAACCAAGTACTTTTAGACAGCCTTCTTTCTTCACTTCCAATTTTAGATCAAAATTGTAAGGCAATTTCACTGCTACGACGAGGGTCTTAGGTTGGAGATAGATTTGCAATGTGCAATATTCAAGTTCAACTTCTTTGCTTGCGATTTCTTTGCAGAGGATTCCGATTCTTTCAAATTCAAGTTCCACTTCTGCCTGTCGCTTAAAAATATTCAATGCTTTTAAATCCGCAAAAACATTGTCATATTTGACTATAATGCCTTTACGTCTCAAAGCATGGCAGATAACTGCAATGCCACATTTAAGGAATACATTCTTCATAATGCTCTTTTTGTTCTGGATAATTCCGCCTTTGAATAGAGTTCCTTTAATTTGGAAGAAAAACGGCTGTTCTGACCTCGCTGATGGGAAAGATGAAACAGCACTGTATTGCTGCGGAATATGTCGTAGCCTCCATTTAAGAATCTAATATAACGGTCGAAGTCGTCATCGCCCCATCCATAATAGTTCTCGTTTTCATTGCCCAACAGGGAAAAAGTGTCACGATTCATTAACACGGCGCCACCAGTAAGCACATGGTTCTGTAACCTCCTCATCTTTTGCATTTGCCTTTTAAGCACACCATAGTCATTGGTCTTCATATAGACATTTCTTATTATGGACGAAGTGTCAAGGCACACCCCATTGTAGGGTAGCGCAAGCTGGGCTGTACCGGCACGCAGTTGATTGATGCATTCAATAACGGCATCACTGTCGGCAATGACATCGGCATCCCAAATTCCCACGAATCTTGTGCCGACACATTTTATCATTTCGTTAAAATGCCATGTCTTATATAATGTAGGGTCATCATCCTCTACAAACTCATATTTTATGTCTGGCGCAATCATTCTTGGCAGAATCTTGTTGCATAATGGAGCCGCCTCACGCACACAAATGTTTATGTCCAAATGCGAGTGAAGGTAATTTGTTACGGCGATGACATTTTCAAGACGTTCTATCGAGTCGCCTCTATATAAAATCAATATTGTAGTGTCTTTCGTGTCGTGTTTCATCGTCAGTAACCTTTCATTTTTTTTTCTGTCAATGCCACACCTGCCAAACCATTGAATAATCCCAAGTGGCAGAGCCTGTACTTGTTGTTCGCATCTAAAAGTTTTAGCTCGTTTGAGCCGTCTATCAATTTCCGTATCTTATCTGTAATTTCCACTGTCAGTTGTTTGTGCCTGTCCAGTTTTCTTAATAGCCAGAAGACACCGCTCACACCATCCGCAATATATATAGAACCTTTAACTTCATCAAGTACAGTTTCAATGGAAATGTTTTGTTCAAGCATGCCCATATATTCTTTCCAGTAATTGTCAAACTTGCATGCTGAATATAATTGTTCTATGGCGAATAACATGAACAGTCGGTTGGCATGCATCAATGGCAACCGTCCTATGACAAGACGTGACATTTCCGCCATGGTCCTTTCTATTCGTTTTTCGTAGACACCACATTTACATGCAAAAGCTAAAGCCAAAATAACATTTGGCAATACATATTTAAGGGAAAAAGTTGGCGGCTCGTATAGTTCTGAAACTGATACTTTTTCAAGCATCAAATTGACAATATTTTTCAGCAGAGCCAATCTTATGTTTCTTTCTTCCTCACAACTGTCTTTGCCTTCGGATATTAGCCAAGCCTCAAAGCATACAAGGTGGGCTAATGCAAGTAGCGAGAAATTGTCATTGCAATTGCGATACCCAACTTCTCTGAACACAAGCGAGTCAACCTCTGCAGTTAGATTGGCCAGTTCAGCCAACTCCAATCCTTTCTTCTCCAACTTGTATGCGGCAAAGACAATGCCTGTAAGCCCATGGAGAAAATCTATGTTACCGTAAAGTCGTGAGAGATCTTGCATTACTTTCTTCCATAATTGCCTGGCCGCCTCGGCATTAATTTCCGCAAGATAGAGGCATAGCCCTGCTTTCCCGTCCCATATTCCCGTTGGAAGACTGTCTGCAAATTCCAATATTTCAATGCCATTCAAATTCATAATCATTCCATGTTAGTTGATTTGGCTTTCAGAAAACGTTTTGTGAAGGGCAAGACCTTGCATATTGCAGGTTCCTCATTTATGACAATCTCCACCCAACCTGTCATTTCAGGCAAAAGTCTTACTGCATGTCCATAGCTGAGCCGAAAGGAGTCAATATTAAGTCGCACCCTGTATTTGCCATTGCACAGATGGTCATCCTTCCACACTATATGCCCTGACAATGTGCCGAACTCGTTGCGTGGATATATGTCCAGTGAAACAAGGGCTTTCTGTCCTTTCTCTATTTTCCCATAGTCTGAACTCTTAATATAAGTTTCGCATACACGGTGTTTAGAGCTCGTGCTTAGAACCATTTGTGCCACCACCGTGTCCTTGTATGGCAAAAACACTCCAAGGCAAAACATCATGGCAAGTATGCCTATTATAGCGGCATTGCTGCGCATAAGCCATGCTGTTGGTATTTTGCCGACAATCTCGTCTCTCTCGTCCACAAAGATATTCCTGATATTCTTGCCTTTTTCCATAACCACTCTTTATCACAAGGCTTCTTAATCAAGCAGAAGCTGGTTCCTCACTAATTCAAAATAAACGCCTTTTGCCGCTACAAGATCATTGTGCGTGCCTTGCTCAACGATTTTCCCATGCAACAATACTATAATATTGTCGGCGTTGCGCACTGTGCTTAATCGGTGTGCCACCACGACAACCGTACGGTGTCTGAAAAACGTATCAAGGTTTTGCATTATGCATTTCTCGTTATTGGCGTCAAGTGAGTTTGTGGCTTCGTCAAGAAAAATATATCTCGCGTTCTTGTATATGGCTCGCGCTATAAGCATACGTTGCTTCTGGCCGCTGCTCAATCCGTGTCCGTCTGCTCCGATTTGCGTGTTATATCCCATGGGCAGTGAGTTTATAAAAGTGTCTATACAGGCCAGATGAGCCGCGCTCACTACCCGTTCATAATCTATGTCATTGTCACCAACCGCGATATTGTTCAGTATGGTATCTGAAAAGATAAATCCTTCTTGCATGACAACGCCACAATGTCGTCGCCATTCCCTAACGCTGTAAGAAGAGAGATTTATTCCGCCAAGCTGTATGTCGCCCTCTACAGGATCAAAGAAACGTAATAGCATCTTGAGAATGGTGGTCTTGCCGCTACCACTTGCTCCGACAATGGCCGTCACCTTGTTGGCTGGAATCGTTATGGACAAATTCTCAATAACTTTATGTGAGCGTGGTCCATCATACTGGAAACTGACGTTACGCAGCTCAATATCACCACATTCTGGTATGACAGATGACATGACGTCATCTCCCGTTTCCTCATTCTCCATCTTCTGTATCTCATTCATACGTTCCATGCTTATCTTTGCATCCTGAGAAGATTGCAGGAAAGCCACAAACTGGTAAAGAGGTGCATTCATCTGTCCTATGATGTACTGGAGGGCCACGAGTTCGCCCAATGTCATTCGCCCGTCTATAACAGCTTTTGCCGAAATGAATGTTATTACAATGTTTTTAATTTGGTCTACAAGACTTCCGCCTATGTTCTGCATATTGCCAAGAGCAAGGCTTTTCGTGTTTATTTTAAACAACTTGGCTTGAATAAGTTCCCACTCCCAGCGTTTGTTTTGTTCGCAGTTGTTAAGCTTGATTTCCTGCATTCCGTTTATCATCTGAATCACGGTGCTTTGGTTCCGTGCCATCTGCTGGAAATGCATATAGTCGAGTTTACGGCGACGGCGCATGAAGACCATGACCCACGCCACATATAATATGCAGCCCAAAAAGAAAGCCAAAAGAATGGCCGTACTATACGTGGACATTACAAACACGTAAACCACAAATGTCACGGCAGACAGTGCTGTGCTGATGAGTGTGCCTGTGAGGAATGTGTCTATGCGGTCGTTGTCCTTTATGCGCTGAATAATGTCACCGATATTCTTGGAATCGAAAAAAGCTATCGGCAACCGCATGAGTTTGCTCAGGAAATCGGAAACAAGCGATATGCTTATTCGTGTAGTAACGTGCAGCATAAGCCAACTTCGACAGACATTATTCACCATTTGGCCCACTACAAGACACAGCTGGCCAACAAGTATTAATGCCACGAAACCTATGTCGCCCGTACCAATACCCACATCGACAATTGACTGGGTAAGGAATGGAAACAGAAGACTTATCACACTTGCCGCTATCATTGCCAGCATAATGTGTGCGACAGCGCGCTTGTATGGTGACAAGTATCTTATGGCCTTAAATAGCAGGTTGTTGCAGTCTTCGTCGTCCTCTTCCTCGTTGTAAAACTCCGGCTTGGGGCTGAGCAACAAGGCTATGCCACATTTCTTTCCATCGTGGCCTTCAATCTGCAACCACGATTTAAGGAATTTCTCTTCGTCATAATTCAGTATTCCTTCGGCTGGGTCTGAGACAACCACCACGTGCTTGCCGTGTCGCTTCTTTATGGCATACACTACTATGAAATGGCTTTGATTCCAATGCACAATGCATGGAAGATGGGCGTTGTCCTTTAATTGTTCCCATGTGAGCTTGACCCCAAGTGTGCGCATTCCTATGGCTTCGGCAGCATCACTTACCCCAAGCATGGAAACCCCGCTTTTAGTTATATGACACAATCGGCGGAGCCGTTGCTGAGAGAAATATTTCCCGTAATATTTGGAAATACTCTGTAGGCAGGCGGCTCCACAATCCATCATGTCTAACTGCTGGTATGATGGTTGGCTCATTTTCTTTATTGCCTATTTGTACGAAGGGTTGTCGTGAAATCAGAATTGACTCTGCGGTACTTTGACGAAAAGCCGTTAAAACTATATCTCAACGAGAATGACACACCACGAGAATCATAACGATTGCGTACCTTTTCATACACATTAAGATAGGTAAACTCTGTTTCTGTGGGCGCAATGCTTCTGTTGAAGAAATCGTTGGCTTCGAGCGACAAACGCAGGCGTCTCTTGAATAATTGAGCGGAGATGCCTATCTTTGAGTCTAACTGGTAACCGTATCTGACTCCTCCATTTATACGTGGCGACTGGTAAAATGCCTCACCAAATAATTCCCAGTTCTTGGCGAACGACCAGCTCAAATCCATATCGCCAAAAATTGATGTCTGGCGATTGGTCTCGGCTTTGCCATTGGCCGTGTATTTATTGGTGACATATTCAACACCCGCGAAAAATGAGGATGAGAACTTCCCGTCATCGCTATCTATAGAATAGTCAACGTCAAAGTCGTAGCTGGTATACAAATCTGAACATACAGGCATATACTTTATGACATTGCCTTTTTCGAGTATATTGGCTTGAATTGGAGAATTGTGCCCCCAAGTGTAACTCGTGGTAAATGACAAATCGCCTATATTTGAACTTGCGGAAATTTTATTGCCATAATATGAGCGAAGTGAGGGATTGCCCGTACTGTAGTGCAGGGAGTCAATATATTCAACGACAGGATTCAATTTATATATTGAAGGATTTGAGGCCGACCTTACGTATTTCAGTTGGTAGGAATTCCCGTTTTTTCTATATTTCAATCGGATATCCGGAATGAAAAATGAGGAGTGTGTTCGTAAATTGTTTTCTCCCCTCAACATGCTGTTGTTGTATTCGTATCGCAGTCCTAACAGGATGGCAAGGCCATTCTTGAATGTCTTTCCTCCTTTGAAAAACGCTGCGACCCATGTGTCGTTGCGACGTGATAGCTGTTCAACTTCATTTATAGTATACGGATTACGGTTGAGGATGTGACCGAAATGCGCTCCAATTGTTTCTATATCAAAGCCTTTCATCTTAAAACTGTAATCACCGTCAAAGGTATAAAAATCATATACGTCACGGGAAACTACACCTGTTTTTGATGTCTCTTTTGCGTTGACGGTATGCTCTAACATATATTTGTCATAACCATACGACTTGTGCGTGTAGCTCGCGGTCATGTTAAGGGCTGACGAGGCATTACGCGTGTAAGTGTAACCGGCTGTGTAGTTATTATCCTTTGTATCGGAATACCTGAAAAAGCTTTCGTCATCTTTTTCAATGTTTGCGCCATTGTCGGATATGGAATGGCGCGTCATGGAATATGGATGACTCCTGTGATGTCCGCCAGAGTATTGCACGGCCAACATGCTTTTTTTAGACAGGTTGAAATTCAGTCCTGTAAAGATGTTGTAATAATTGCTGCGATCCTTATAGGTCTGATGCGACGTGTCATGGTACACGTTGTTTGGGGAATGTGTTATCGTGTTTTCCTTGTCCATGTATGACAAGGAACGATCATGGTCGAATCCCAAGGAGATGTTGCCAGACACTATACCCTGCTTGCCGTTTATGTCAAGTGTCGAGCTGTTGCTCACTTTCCTGTTTATGGTTGTTCTGTTGTACAAGGAAGCCCCCAAGTAGTCTTGCACGGGGCGGCGGGTTGATATGCGGATTACGGCTTTAGTGCTTCCACTATATTGCACGTCTGGGTCTCTTATAATCTCTATCTTCGTTACAAGGTTGGATTTCTGTCCACGCAACTCTGCCGATGTCTTTACCTTGCGACCATTTACATACACGTCTGCCTCGCCACGTCCAAAGACATTAAACGTTTCTTCCTGTCCGTTTCTGCTGACAGTTATGCCAGGAGTCCACTTTAACATATCCACGAGATTGCCAGCGTTTCCAAGATGAGTGCCTTGAATATTACTTATTGTATAGTCTCTGCCGTCTCGGCGTATATTTATTTTCTTCGCTTTTACCTCCACTTCCGCTATCTCCACTGTCTTCATTGGCCTTATCTCGCCAAGACTGACGGTATTGTCCGCCAACACGAGGCTGTCGCTATACACGACCTTGCCTTGCTGCATTATCTTGAACGTACAGCGTCCCTTGTTCCCTGTGCTGATATTGAAAGAAGGCTCATAGAATGTGCCCTCTACCTTCCATTGGTTTAAGGTGTCGCAGCTTTCTATCACCACTTGGAATGGCGATGCCGTTGATGTTGATGCTGAAGACGTGAAGTGTCCTTTTATATCAGTGGCATAAATGTATAACGGCGCCATTACCATTCCCATAAGTATAGTTTTTACATTTATCATAAAGCTACAATTTAGTTTGTTCCCTATTCAATATCTGTCCTGTTCAGATAATCTGTAATTATCTGTTTAATCCGCTCCCTTATAATACTGCAATTATTAGGTTTCTTTTCCTTTGAGGCCCTTTCCCTATCTATTGGGCAACCTCCGCCACATAAAGGGAAAATTTCACAATTACAACATTTTTCATCATTAAACGGGTCGTAAGAGAGGGCATGGCTTGCCTGTTTTCTTATGTTAATATTGTGGGTGAGCATATTGCCAATGGCCTTGTCTTTATTTCCTAAAAATTCCAGACATTTATATATGCTTCCATCAGGCCCAATTGCAAAATCCGAACAACTTCTAAGAGGACATGGCGCAGCTATGTTTGTCAAGTAATTGATTGCATATTGAGGTTCGTAAAATTTGTCAAAATATTCTTCTTCTGACAAGCACGTGCCGCAACCCTTAAATTCCGTTCTGTTTCTCACATAATTGTGCAAGATCTTCAAACGACCTGCTTTAACATAGTCAGTATATAAATTATCAATGTTATTACGCAGTTCAATATAAGAGCTTACATTTGTTTTATCTAAATTTACTTTCAACAAAACATGCACATTTGACAATTGCAATAGTAATGATACGTTTTCGAGGATTTTCGCATAAGTTCCCTTACCATTGGCAAAGAACCTTTTTGTATCATGTTGCGCCTGTTTCCCATCAAGAGTTATTTGAACGGACTTTATTGAATATTTATCTAATTTTTCAATCATGCCTCTTGTGAAAAGAGTTCCGTTCGTGATAATGGATGCAGAAAACTTAATGGCATTCTTCTTCAAGGAGTTGCTTATACGTTCTATCTCTTTGAAATTCATTAGAGGCTCTCCGCCAAACCATGTTATGTTTATGTTATGCGCTTTTTTAGAAACCAAGTATTTTACAATAGCATCAGCTACGTCATCATGCATAAATTCTGGAGATTTATTGCCTTCCTCAAAACAATATGGGCATCTCAGATTGCATGTCATTGTCGTGGCAACACTTAAACTTATGTTCTTGTTGTCAAATATTCGGCTTAAATAGTAATACTTATATGTCATTAGGTCCTCATCATCCTTAACGACAAATCCCTTATCTCGAAGAAATGGGTTATCTACATTAAAATCATCTTTAGCAACTCTTATTAAGGCTCGCGACAATGTGTTAAAAGAAAAGATGTCCCCATTTCTTTCTATAGATACATTATATTTTGAAAAAACATATTTCATAGAAGTATTCACTTAAAATGGCTTATGCCATTAATAAGGCATAAGCCCATTTGGCAAGTTAGGATAATGTGTTAGGACACATAGTTTGAGGTGCAATATTTTTTCATGCACTTTAGCCCTTGGTTTTCGTACTCTTTAGCGCAGTAGCCTGAAGGACAATGTGTGTAACCACCAAAAATTTCTCCAAGCTCATCGTCGCTCAGCAAGTTCGTATTGCTACTCATCCCCGTAAGCAGAAGATTTGGTTTTGTCGTTGATTTTTCCATGTTGTTTTGAGTTAATATTTATTTGATAATTGTTCAGCAAACGCATTTGCATTTGTCATGAAGCAAAATTACTTTTTTTGAGGAAAACACAAAAGACCAAATCGTTCAATATCATGTCAAATTCAATCATGCATGTTTTTTCTCATATATAGACGTATAATTCACAAGCGTTTTTATTAATTTTGCAGCGAAAAGAACGAAAAAATATTATTTACATGAATCAAACTGAGGATAATCATGAAATCTGGAAAATAGAAATCTTTTCTACCCAAAATAATTGTGACCCAATGAAACAAATAGAACATTCGCACGATTACTTTCAAATAATATGGGTAAAGAAAGGTCAAGGGCAATATACTATCAATTTTGAAAACAAGGAGATAACTGACAACTCATTGATTTTTATAGAGCCTGACATCCGCCATAGCGTATATCTGTGTGGCGAGATGGATATTGTGAATATCACTTTTTCTACAAGCTTTCTTGAATACTTATGTCCGAAGATGGAGACATTGGTCAAATATGACCTGTTTTCCATGTATGACGCATCCACAATGGTCACAGTTAACTGTCAAGTGGCCAACAAGATTAATCATATTTTAGGAGCAATGTTGGAAGAGCAGGAATGCCGCACATTTCCCATATCAAAGATGTTGCGCATTGGCTCTCTTTTTACCCTTTTTATAATAGAAATTAAACGTCATCTTAGCGCTTCTATACCTATTAGGAAGCCGTCCAATGCTTATTCAATGGCATTGAATTTTATAAGGGCATTGAAAGAGAATGTGGGCGATACACACCACGTAAAGGATTATGCCGACTTGCTTGGTATTTCCCAAGCCTCGTTATATAGATATGTAACAGCCACATTAGGGGTAAGCCCTTTGGAGGTGATACATGAAGAATTGGTCACACGCGCCAAACAACTTCTCATGACCTCAACTCTTACCATAAAGGAGATTGCTGAGGAATTGGGCATTTGCGACGCGATGCATTTCGCGAAAATCTTTAAGAACGTTACGGGTGAATCACCGGATTCATTTAGAAATAGTGCTATCCGGTAAAATTCAAAAGACCACAAATATACTGCCCGAAGCCCAATAAAATAGGACTTCGGGCTTTCTTTTTTTTCAAAAGTAAGCTACACTAATTTCCTTTTCAAGTAACTTTAACCTTACTATAGGCTATCTTTACCCATAGTTATGATTGTTACAATACAAAGATGTCCAAAGGACTTGATACCTCGTGAGAAGTGTATGCCCTAATTTTTATGGCTCTTACGGAATTTGGAGTGATGGTTCTTACGAAAGAAGGCAACACAGCATCGGCCTTGTATTA
>ENA-OPFH01000078-OPFH01000078.1-human-gut-metagenome-genome-assembly--contig:-NODE-78-length-16292-cov-1.722424_pt1 | contig 16292 bp, 7 predicted proteins | sample MGYA00241310_ERZ501554 | MGnify/ENA primary metagenome ERZ501554 (study PRJEB25962, sample SAMEA2042426) | human gut metagenome | biome: human gut; feature: human-associated habitat; material: faeces...
AGCTTCAGGCAGCACAATGGGAAAAAATCAAGGAAGAAATTTTATTAATTAATTAATGTGCTGATGTGCCAATGTGTTAATTGGCTGCGCAATATTTGTTTCGCTATTACGCTGCAGGTTATTAGCACATTGGCACATTGGCATATTAGCACATTATCATAATTATGAGAAGAATTTTAAAGATACGCTGGATGGTTGCCTTGCTGATTGTAGCGGGAGCCGTTTGTTTTTGGGGGTTTAAGAGTGGTGATAGCCGTAGTTTCCAAATAGCAAAGAATCTGGATATATTCAATTCCATTGTGAAAGAGTTGGATATGTTCTACGTGGATACGATTGATCCGAACAAGACTATCCGTGAAGGCATTGATGCCATGCTCTACTCGCTGGACCCCTACACGGAGTATTATCCGGAAGATGACCAAAGCGAATTGGAGCAGATGCTGAAGAATTCCTATGGTGGTATAGGTTCTGTGATTACTTGGAATCCGAAACTGAAACGTTCCATGATATCTGAGCCATACGAGAATATGCCTGCTGCCGATGTAGGCCTGAAAGCCGGAGATATTTTGATGGAAATTGACGGAAAAGACCTTGCCGGAAAGAACAACCAGGAAGTCAGCGAGATGCTTCGCGGACAAGTGGGTACCAGCTTCAAGCTGAAAGTGCAACGTCCCGGTACAGAGAAACCGTTGGATTTCGACATTGTGCGCCGTTCCATCCAATTGCCGTTCATACCTTATTATACGGTGCTGGATAATAATATAGGTTATATCAATCTCAGCACCTTCTCGGGGAATCCTTCCAAGGAGTTCAAGCAGGCTTTTCTGGACTTGAAGAAGCGGGGGATGACTTCGTTGGTGATTGACTTGCGGAACAATGGGGGTGGCTTGCTGGATGAGTCTATAGAGATAGCCAACTTCTTTCTGCCTCGCGGAAAAACACTTGTGACGACAAAGGGTAAGATTAAGCAAGCCAGCAATACCTACAAGACATTGCGTGAACCGTTGGATTTGGAAATTCCTTTGGCTGTTCTGGTCAATGGCGGAACGGCTTCTTCGTCAGAAATCCTTGCGGGCTCTTTGCAGGACCTTGACCGTGCGGTCATTATCGGTAACCGTACTTTCGGTAAGGGATTGGTGCAGACCACCCGTCCGTTACCATACGGTGGTACCATGAAGCTGACGACTTCCAAATATTATATTCCCAGCGGCCGTTGTGTGCAGGCTATCGACTACAAGCACCGGAATGAGGACGGCAGTGTGGGACGTATTCCGGACAGCCTTACTACCGTGTTCCATACGGCTGCCGGACGTGAAGTGCGTGATGGCGGAGGCGTGACTCCGGACATTGCGGTGAAGCAGGAGAAGCTGCCCAACATTCTGTTCTATCTTGTCAATGACAATCTTATTTTCAATTATGCAACGGACTATTGCCTGAAACATCCTACCATCCCTTCAGCAGAGAAGTTTGAAATTACAGATGCCGATTATGCGGACTTCAAGGCGATGGTGAAGAAGGCGGACTTCAAATACGACCAACAGACAGAGAAGATGCTGAAGAACCTGAAGGAGATGGCCGAATTTGAGGGCTATCTGACTGATGCTTCGAAAGAGTTTGAAGCGCTGGAGAAAAAATTGTCGCATAATCTGGACCGTGACCTTGACCATTTCTCCAAGGACATCAAGGGCATGATTGCGGTAGAAATCATCAAGCGTTATTATTTCCAGCGTGGAAGCATTATCCAGCAGTTGAAAGATGATGATGACTTGAAAGAGGCTGTAAAGATACTGACTGCTCCGGAAAAATACAAGGAAATGTTGAGTGCTCCGGCAGTGACGTCAATGTCTCTGCAACAAAGAAAGGAGACAGCCCCGGTTTTTCTGAGTACCGCTACGAGAGCAAATGAGCATGTTTATGATGAAATAGTATAAGGGCATTCTTAAGAGGGTTCTTTTATTTGCTCCTTAATTTATACCGGATAGTCTCTGTATAAGCCTTTTATGAGCGACTATCCGGTTAAGTTGTTTGTAAGGTATTAACTTGTTTTATATTTTTGCAGGTGATAATGAAAATATTGACAAGGTTATGAAACGATTGAATTCTCTGAAAGTATGGCTGTCTGTGGTATTGTTGCTTTGCTTCTCTCTTTCCGGACAAGCCCAGTTCCTGCGCACTTCCTACTTTATGGAAGGAAGTAACCAGCGTATGCAGCTCAATCCGGCCTTGATGCCGGGACGCGGTTATCTGAATATTCCCGTGATAGGTTCGTTGAATGCTACCGTCAACTCCAGTTCCCTGGGGTATAGGGATATTATGGACATTATTGAGAACAGTGATGATAGCGACTATTTCATGAGCAATGACTTTATGAACCGACTGGATGCTACCAATAACTTGAATGTGAATTTGAGTACCGACATTCTGTCTGCCGGGTGGTATAAAGGAAAGAACTTCTGGTCAGTCAATGTGGGGTTGCGTAATGATATCGGTGCCGCCATACCGAAAACCATGTTCCAGTTTATGAATAACATGAGCAGCCGGGAGTTTGGTGACAATATTTCTGACTATTTGGGTATTAACGAAACCATTAATGGACAGAAGCTTGAGATAAATTCCTATGCGGAAGTCGGCCTTGGCTTTGCAAGGAATATCACAGACCGACTGGCTGTAGGTGGTAAGGTGAAGATGCTGCTGGGTATCGGTAACTTAAAGCTGAACATCAACCAGATTCATGTGGAAACTCCTTCTGTCGGCTCTTCAGGAGTGACGAGTAAAGCTTCCATTCAAGTGGATGCAACTTTGGAGAACTCGTCAAAGCTGTTGGAGCTTCCCGAGAATGAGAGTGGCGATTATATCGATGAAATCGATTTTGGCAGTTTCGGTTTTGCCGGATATGGTGGGGCTATTGATTTGGGAGTATCTTACAAGTTACTGGATAAATTGACACTTTCTGCTTCAGTTCTTGATTTGGGTTTTATCAAATGGTCTAAATCGAATACCAGTATAGCGCGAGCCAATGCAGAGCAGACTTATGATCTTCTTGACCCGGCCTCTCAGCAGGAGTTCATGAATATTGTGAACAGCGGCGAGATTCTTAACTATGACATGTTGAAGCTCAAGACGGAGGAGGCTTCTGAGAAGAGCCGTACCCGTGGATTGACTTCTACAATGGTTCTTGGCGCTGAATATGCCTTATTGAATGATTGGCTGGTAGTGGGTGCCTTGTATACCGGTCGTTTTGCCAAACCGAAAACTTTGAATGAGTTGACTTTCTCTGCCTGCATCCGTCCGACGAATGCTTTCAATGTAGCTGCCAGCTATTCCGTACTTCAAGGAGCTGGTAAAACCTTCGGTCTGGCATTGAAGCTGGGTTCCTTCTTTGCAGGAACAGATTATATGTTCTTTGGCAAGAATACGAAGAATGTCAATGCTTACTTGGGGGTTTCTATTCCTTTGGGAAAACAGAAAACGGCTGAAAATTAATAAAGTGAGTTATCAGTTGTCGCGGGTTATCTTTCTATAAAAGAGGATAATCTGCGATTTTGTTTTTACGAAAACGCAAAAAGCTTTATCTTTGCTGGTAAATACCTATAAACAGTACTCATGAGAATTGCAATAACGTTTCTCTTGTTTTTGGTTTTCAGTAGTTTGCTGCAAGCTTCACCCATACCTTTTTCTCCTATAGTGAGGAACTATTCGGTGTCGGATTATAATGCCGGTATTCAGAATTGGGCCATTGCTCAAGACGAAAGAGGAGTGATGTATTTCGGTAATAACAGTGGGCTGTTGGAATTTGATGGAAGTGCTTGGCGGCTGTATGAATTACCGACAAAAGGAATTGTGCGTGCTATATATATCAGTGAAGATGGAAGAATTTATGTAGGCTCTTACGAAGAATTCGGTTATTTTGTCCGTACTCCTTATGACACTCTTGAATATCATTCATTGAAAAATAAGGTGAAAGATTTTGCGTTTCATAATGACGAAATCTGGGATATTGCTTGCGTTCAAGGAGAAATTGTATTTCAATCATTCGGTTCTCTCTTTTTTTATAATGGAAATTCGGTAGAAGGTATTCGAATGAAGAACCTTCCACTGAATTTGTTCCAGGTTGGAAATACTTTTTATTCTCAAAGAATAAACGGTGGACTTTATGTCTTTGCCGGTAGGGAAATGAAAGAACTTATTCCCAGAAAAGCATTTGGAGATAGTGATGTCCTGGCCGGGCTCCCTTATGATGATGCGGTTTTAATGTTTACCCGTAATCAGGGAGGTTTCCTGTATCGAGATGGGAGGGTAGAAAAATGGGAAACTGAATGTGATGATATATTCAAGAAGCATACCATTAATCGTGCGGTGATGACCAAAGATAGTTGCTACGTTGTTGGCACAATATCCGATGGCATATATGCGTTGGATAAAAAGGGAAAGCTGATTTGGAAGGTCAATACGGATAATAAACTACAGAACAATACTGTTTTGAGATTGTATTGTGATGATGACAACAATATATGGACAGCTTTGGATGAAGGTATTGCCTATATACACAACAATTCTTTAATCTATTATTATGAACCTCCATTTCGTAAAATAGGCATGGTATATGATGTTTTGGTAAGGGAAAATGAAGCTTATATTGCTTCTAATCAAGGACTTTATTGGCTTAGGGATGGAAAGACTGAATTAGTTCCGGGTTTGGAAGAACAAGCGTGGTTCGTCGATGAATGGGGAAAACAGATTTTCTGCGGGCACAACAAGGGAACTTTCCTTATATCAGGACTGAAATCAAAGCTGGCATCTGATGTAAAAGGAGGGATGTGTATGGAAAAAATTGAATTGAAGGAACAATCTTTTTTGTTGGAGGGAGCTTATGCGCTTCTGAATTTATATACGGAGACTGCTTCGGGAGAGTATTGCTTTACTCGGTCCTTACGTGGGTTCAGTCACATGATTCGTCATATAGAAGTGGACCATCAAGGGAATATTTGGGCGAAACATTTAAGGAATGGTTTGTATCGCTTTCGGATTGATTCGGATATGAAGCAGGTAAAGGATGTGCGGAAGTATGAGAGTTTGGGAGAAGTGAAAGGTGGGAGTTTTACTTTGTTCAAAATCAATGGTCGGGTAGTTTTTTCTAATGGGGAATATTTCTATACTTACGAAGATATGACTGATTCGATTGTTCCCTATGAAACAATGAATGAACAATTGATGGAATTGAAGGGAATCAAGACTGTGAGTCATGCGAACGGAGATTACTATTGGTTTGTGGGCGACAGGACTGTGTATTTGGTGAAGTGTGCGATAAATACTTTCAATATCGAACTTCGGATTCCATATTCTTTGTTTGACGGTCTGGCTGTGGAAGAACGAGGAAGCGTGGTTTATGACAAGAGAAATAATCATTCCTATCTTTGCTTGAATAATGCTATTGCCCGTATTGAAACAGATAGTTCCTCGTTATATAAATCTCAGACTAGGCGTTCTTTATGGATTTCAGAGATGCAGGTTACTGAGGAATTCAGTGATAAACGGAAAACATTGGTCGTGCAGTCGGGAGTCAAGGTCGAACATGAGTTTAATACAGTGAGTTTTACATTGTGCTATCCGGTTTATAACGATTATACTTATAAAGTAAGATACCGGTTGGAAGGGTATTCTGATCAGTGGATACCCGATGGACGCAATTTGCAGAAAAAGTATGCCCGTCTTCCTTATGGAAGTTATGTTTTTCGGGCGGAGATATATGATACTGGTAGAGTTTTGGCATCGGTAGAGTTTCCCTTTGAGATTTTGTCTCCGTGGTATTTGTCTTATTGGGCTGTGGGAAGCTACATTCTGATAGGGTTGTGCCTGCTGGCCTTGCTGCAATATATTGTTTATCGTTTTGTGAAGAAAAAGAAGGATCGTGTGATTGAGCAGCAGCGTGTAGCCCATCAGGCAGAGCTTGAACGGCAAGAGAAGAAGATTATCGAGTTGGAAAAGGAACAGCTTGAGGCCGATTTGCGTTTTAAAAGCAAAGAATTGTCCAGCGTGGTAATGATGAATATCGCTCATCAGGAGTTTTTGAATTCATTGAAAGAGGAGATACAGAAGCAAAAGTTGTCGGGACAGCATAGTCGTAAGAATTTGGATAAGCTTCTCGCTTTGGTTAACAATAATATAGTGTCTGATGAAGAGAGCTGGATAATGTTTCAAGCTAATTTTGACCGTATACATGAAAATTTCTTCCGGAATCTGAAACTTCAATATACTGATTTGACTTCAGGAGATTTACGCTTTTGTGCATTGCTCCGCTTGAATATGCCGACAAAGGAGATAGCGAAGTTGCTCAACATTTCTACACGTGGGGTTGATGCTGCGAGATACCGGTTACGTAAGAAATTCAATTTGCTTCCGGAAGAAAGTTTGACTGATTTCCTTATAAATTTTAAATGACTGTTTTACAGTAAAATATTAATGGAGGAAGTACTAATATTGTACTTCCTCTTTTGTTTTTTAGTGATGGGTGTACTTTTGTTGTAGTGCGGGATGTGGAGGTTGTCGCATGCTTTTCTTTTATTTGCAGCAAAATAATATTTCTATAAATTAAAAGCATGAAAGACATGAAGCATTTACTTTTCAAGTTACAATCATTTTTAGTCTTGTTGGTGTTTACTGCCGCTAGTGCGTATGCGCAGAAATCTCCGGTCGATATGAATCGTTTCATCGACGATTTAATGAAGAAGATGACCCTGGAAGAGAAAATAGGTCAGTTGAATCTGCCGGTTACCGGTGAGATTACGACCGGTCAGGCTAAAAGTAGTAATGTGGCCAAACGTATTCGTGCCGGTGAAGTGGGCGGGCTTTTCAATCTGAAAGGCGTGGAACGTATCCGCGATGTACAGAAGCAGGCGGTTGAAGAAAGTCGTTTGGGTATTCCTCTCTTATTTGGTATGGATGTTATTCATGGATATGAAACGGTGTTTCCCATTCCTTTAGGATTATCGTGTACATGGGATATGAAGGCGGTTGAAGAATCGGCACGTATTGCAGCCATTGAGTCCAGCGCCGACGGTATTTGCTGGACATTCAGTCCGATGGTGGATATTTGCCGTGATGCCCGTTGGGGGCGTGTGTCCGAGGGCAACGGTGAAGACCCGTTTCTGGGAGCAGCCATTGCGCAGGCCATGGTACGTGGTTATCAGGGAAAGGATATGAGCCGTAATGATGAAATCATGGCTTGTGTAAAGCATTTTGCCTTGTATGGTGCCGGTGAGGCAGGACGTGACTATAATACAGTAGATATGAGTCATCAGCGCATGTTCAATGAATACATGTTGCCCTATCAGGCGGCGGTTGATGCCGGTGTGGGTAGTGCGATGGCCTCTTTCAATGAGGTCGATGGCATTCCTGCCACTGGAAACAAGTGGTTGATGACGGATATACTGCGTAAGCAGTGGGGATTTGACGGCTTTGTGGTGACAGACTATACTGGAATTGCTGAGATGACCGACCACGGTATGGGCGATACGCAGACTGTTGCCGCCTTGGCACTGAATGCAGGTGTGGATATGGATATGGTGAGCGATGCATTTGTAGGTACGCTCAAGAAGTCATTGACAGAAGGAAAAGTGACAGAAGAAGCAATTAATGCGGCTTGTCGCCGTATTTTGGAAGCTAAGTACAAGTTGGGCTTGTTCGATAATCCTTATAAATACTGTGATGTGAAGCGTGCCAAGAAGCAAATCTTTACCAAAGAGCATCGTGCTGTTGCGCGTAAGATTGCTTCGGAGAGCTTGGTGTTGTTGAAGAACGAGGGTAATGTGCTTCCGCTGGCCAAAAAAGGCACTATTGCTGTGGTAGGTCCGTTGGCAGACAGCCGCAGTAATATGCCGGGTACTTGGAGTGTGGCTGCTGTATTGAAGAATGCAACTTCTTTGGCTGAAGGTTTGAAGGCGGTAGCAGGCGATAAAGCCGAAATATTGACTGCGAAAGGCTGTAATTTGATGAGTGATGCCGAATATGAGAAACGTGCCACTATGTTCGGACGTTCTTTACACCGTGACAATCGTTCGGACAAGGAGTTGCTGGACGAGGCTCTTGCCGTGGCTGCCAAATCGGATGTTATTGTGGCTGCGCTCGGTGAGTCTTCGGAAATGAGTGGAGAGAGCAGTTGCCGCACGAATCTTGAAATGACGGACACCCAACGCATACTGTTACAGGAATTATTGAAAACGGGAAAACCTGTGGTACTGGTGCTGTTTACCGGTCGTCCGCTGGTACTGAACTGGGAGCAGGCAAACGTGCCGGCCATTCTGAATGTATGGTTTGCGGGCAGTGAGGCAGGTTTTGCCATCGGTGATGTACTGTTTGGTGATGTGAATCCGAGTGGGAAGCTGACTACGACTTTCCCGAAGAGCGTGGGACAGATTCCTTTGTTCTACAACCACAAGAACACGGGCCGCCCTCTTGCCGACGGTGCATGGTTCCAGAAATTCCGCAGCAACTATATAGACATAGACAATGAACCGCTTTATCCCTTTGGTTTCGGCTTGAGCTATACAACATTCTCTTATAGCGACGTGTCTTTGGACAAGACTAGCATGACGGATAAGGGCGAACTGACTGCTACCGTGACTGGGACCAATACCGGCAAGAGAGACGGTGCAGAAGTGGTTCAACTTTATATTCGTGACCTTGTGGGAAGTGTAACCCGTCCGGTGAAAGAGTTGAAAGGCTTTGAGAAGATTTTCCTGAAAGCCGGTGAATCTAAAAAAGTATCTTTCAAGATTACTCCCGAATTGCTGAAGTTCTACAACTACAATCTTGATTTTGTATGCGAGTCCGGTGACTTTGAGGTGATGATTGGCAGAAATAGCCAGGACGTAAAGAAAGCAGCGTTCAAGTTACTCTAACTGATTCTCAAGACGGCAATATGCAGCATTCGAGACACTGCGTTGAGATGGCATTGTTGCTGCATATTGTCTGCATTTTCACTGCAAACGTTTTGCAGTATTTGCTTGGTATATAATCTATCGTATAATGGCAATCGGTTATGGAAATCTTATGGTCGGCTTTGAGGCAGTGAAAGGTATGACGTTCTTGAATATGGGATAAAAAACTTCAGAATAGGATAAAAGCCCCCTTTGCTTTTCTATCTTCTTGCTCTATATATATGAATAGTACCTAAATATTTATTGTACTTTTATATTCCTTATAATCTGTCGTTTATGTTATACAGTAGTAGTAATGATGTACCCCTCCGGTGAACTGTGGTACTCTTGTGGTAGCTTGTTTTTTGACATATATCAACTTCTCCGGTATGTTTGCAAAAGAATTTTAAATCAATACAAAATGAAGAAAAATCTACTAATTACATGTGTGATGTTATTGTTTGCCATTACTTCGATGGCACAGAACAAAATTACGATTTCGGGTGTCGTTACGGACAAGACAGGCGAAACTGTTATCGGTGCTTCTGTTCGTGTGAAAGGGCAGGAGAGTAAAGGTAGTATTACTGATATAAATGGTAAATATCAGATTGTTGATGTGGCATCTAATGCTACCTTGATTTTTAGTTATATAGGTATGCGTGAGCAGGAGATTGCCGTAAATGGGCGTTCAACTATCAATGTGAAGATGGAAGAGGACAGCCAGCTCATTGATGAGGTGGTTGTAGTTGGTTATGGTAGTGCCAAGAAACGCGACTTGACCGGTTCTATCGTTACTGTGAAAGCGGACGAGATTGCCTCTAAGCCTTCTACCAATCCACTGGCATCCATACAGGGTAAGGTTGCCGGTGTACAGGTGGTGAATACGGGTCGTGCAGGACAAGACCCTGAAATCCGTGTTCGCGGTACGAACTCCATTAACGGTTTCAAACCCCTTTATGTGGTAGATGGACTGTTCACGGACAATATCAATTATCTGAACACTGCGGATATTGAATCTATGGAAATCTTGAAAGACCCTTCTTCTTTGGCTATTTTCGGTGTGCGTGGTGCCAATGGTGTAATCATCATTACTACTAAAAGGGCAAAAATAGGGAAGACGATGGTCAACATCAACTCTTCAGTGGGTTGGAAGGTTATTTATGACCGTGTAGGTGTGACGAATGCCGAAGAGTTTAAGATGCTGTACAACGAGCAGTTGATATCTCAAGGAAGCGACCCTTATGATTATACTCAATGGACTGGTAATACTGATTGGCAGAATGAGATATTCCAGACAGGTTTTCTGACCAATAACAATGTGAGCATTACGGGTGCAACGGATAAGAGTAAGTTTTATTTGGGTTTGGGTTACGTCATGGAAGAAGGTTCCATTAAAACGGAAAAGCTCAATAAGTTTACCGTAAACTTGAACAGTGAATATAGCGTAACCGATTTCCTGCGTTTTGGTTTCCAGCTTAATGGAGTTCGTGCCAAGTATCCTGATGCAAAGGGTGTGGATGGTGCTTTGAAGGCTGCTCCTATTGCTCCTACTCATGACCTTGAATCGGGACTGATACATACGCTGCCCGACTTCCAGCGTGCACAAGTGTGGAATCCTCTTATTGAAACAGAGCTGCGCGGTGCTCACAACAAGTCTGAAAACTATCGCGTGGCAGGTAATGTGTTCGGAGAGATAGATATTCTGAAGAACCTTACGTTCAAAGCAACTTTCTCTATGGACTATGCTTCCAGTCAGGGACGTTCATATTCTCCGCTGATTTATGTTTATAATCCCGATGTGGAGGGGGGGAAAGAACGGTTGACTGAAAGAGAAAGTGTGAACCAAAGCAAGTCTACCTCTCTTGCTGCACAGTCTGACTATGTGTTGACTTATCTCGGACAGTTTGGCAATCATGGATTGACATTGACTGCCGGTCTTACAACCAATTACAATGAGTCTTCCAGTTTGAGTGGTGGACGCAGCCAGCTTGCGGGCTACGGCATTTTGGTGGGCGACGACCCGGACAGATGGTGGCTCTCTACCATCGACGATGTATCTACGGCAACTAATGGCGGTTCTCAGAGTGACAGATTTACCATGTCTTATTTGTTCAGAGCATTGTATAACTACAAGAATCGTTATTTACTTAATGCTTCTTTCCGTAGGGACGGTTCATCTGTTTTCTATAAGACAGGTAATACTTGGGACAACTTTTACTCTTTCGGTGCCGGTTGGGTAATGACCGAAGAGAAGTTTATGCAGAACCAGAATGTAATTAACTTCTTGAAGTTGAAAGGCTCTTGGGGTGTGTTGGGTAGCCAGAATACTGGTTCCAGTTATCCGGCATATGCCACCATTGTTAGTTCGGGTTCAGCTGTGTTCGGTGACAATATCATTGCGGGTAAAGGCCCCAACAAACTGATTTCACCTACTTTGGGATGGGAACGTAATTATTCATGGGAAGTAGGTTTTGACATGCATATGTTCAATGATCGTTTGCAGCTTTCTCCGGTTTATTATAACAAAACAACAAAAGATATGTTGACTTCCATTCCGGGTATTGCAGGTACTGTTCCCGGATTACAGAATGTGGGTGAGATTCGCAATCGCGGTTTTGAACTTAGTGCTTCTTGGAACGACAAGATTGGGGAAGATTGGAGATATGGATTAGGTGCTAATTTGAGCACTATTGATAACAAGGTGCTTTCACTGGTAAACAAAGACTATAATATTATCAGTGGTCCCTCACGTGTTTCCGAAGGTTATCCGATTGGCTATTTCTATGGTTACAAGGTTGAGGGTGTATATCAGAACGAAGACGACATCCGTTTCTCTCCGATTAACTCGGTTGGCTCGGTAACACCGGGTGACTTGAAATTTGCTGATGTTGACGGTAATGGCAAAATTACTGATAATGACCGTACAATGATAGGTAATCCAACTCCTGATTTTACTTACGGTTTTAATGTTAATTTGGGATGGAAGAATCTGGACCTGACTGTTGACATGATGGGTGTTTATGGAAATGAAATTTACCGTAATTGGGGAAGCAGTAGCTATGCACAACTGAATTATCGCACAGAGCAATTGAATCGTTGGCATGGAGAGGGCACTTCCAATTGGGAGCCCTTGCTCGACCCTTCACACAAAATAAATCAGGAGGCTTCCACGTATTTCATCGAAGATGGCAGTTTCTTCAGAATCCGTAATATCGAATTGGGGTATAACTTTGACAAACGACTGTTGAATCGTATCAAGGTACAGTCACTGCGTCTTTATACCAATGTGCAGAATCCCAAGACCTGGAGCCGTAATGGAGGATATACTCCGGAAGTGGGCGGAAGTGCTATTTCGTTTGGTATTGATGGTGGAGGCTATCCTATGCCTACAGTTTATACGATTGGTTTTAATTTGACTTTCTAAAATTATATAGAGACAGACTATGAAGAAGATATTTTATTATATAGCATTTTTAGCAGTAAGCTTTGCACTAACTTCGTGTGAGGATATGTTTGATAGAAAACCGCTTGGACAACAGACAGAGGATGATTTGACTGGTGGTACTTATGAAACACAGGTTTTTAATATGTATGCCAAGTTGCGCGGTTTTCATTTGACAAGCGGCAATACTGCATTGGCAATCCACGGTATGCGTTCTGAGGACGCAGAGAAAGGAAGTACATTGTCCGATGGAGCTGCTACCGGCAAGATGTTCGATGACTTTGAATATTTGGCAAGTAATGGGATGATTAAGAGTTATTGGAATGATAACTATTCATTGATACATAAGGTAAATGATTTGCTTGATGAGATGAGCCAAAATCCGTCATTGACAGAAGGTGACCTCGTCAATAAGGGGGAAGCTTTGTTTGTACGTGCTTTCTGTTATTTCAACCTTGTACGCGCTTTTGGTGAAGTGCCTTTGATTGACTTTAAAGTTTATGATGCAGCTGAGGCAAATGTTCCAAAGTCTTCTGTGGCAAAGATATATGAATTAATAGATTCTGACCTTACGGAAGCCGAAAACAGTCTGCCCAGAACGTGGGAGCAACTTTATGTAGGTCGTCTCACTTGGGGAGCTGCTCGTTCTCTTCATGCACGCACATACATGATGCGTAATGACTGGGGGAATATGAAGGCTGCCGCTGAAGAAGTGATTAACTCCGGTTTATATAATCTGAAAACACCTTATGAAGACATATTCCGAGAAAAAGGTGAAAACTGTAGTGAATCTGTTTTTGAATTGCAATGTACGGCAACAGAATCACAACCAGGTTCTAATGACATAGGAAGCCAGTTTGCTTCCGTTCAGGGTGTACGTGGCGCAGGCGAGTGGAATCTCGGTTGGGGGCAGCACACCGCTACTCAAGAATTGGCAGATGCTTTTGAAGAGGGAGATCCGAGAAAAGACGAAACTTTGCTTTATTTTATACGCAACGGCAAGGACGATCCAGAGTCCATACCTGCTAACAAGCCTTATGGTGAGAAACCTATTTCGAATGCTGATGTTATAGCTAAATACTTTAACAAGAAGGCATATACGGACCCGGCGATGCGTTTGAAATTCACAAAGGGAGGATATTGGGTAAATATTCGTCTGATACGTTATGCTGATGTGGTATTAATGGCTTCCGAAGCTGCTTGTGAATTGGGTGATTTATCTTCTGCCCGTAACTATTTGGAGATGGTGCGCGCTCGTGCTCGTGGCAATAATATCGGAATTCTACCGGAAGTGACGACCAACAACCAGAATGAACTGCGTGAGGCCATTCGTCATGAAAGACGTGTTGAGTTAGGTATGGAGTTCGACCGTTTCTACGACTTGGTTCGTTGGGGTATTGCTAAAGAGGTACTTCATGCGGTAGGCAAGACCGGTTATCAAGACAGACATGCTTTGTTGCCCATTCCGCAAGACGAAATTGACAAGTCGAATGGTGTATTGGTTCAAAATCCCAATTATTAATCTATAAATGTACTAACTACTTATGAAAAAATATATAGTATCTGTGGCTTCTTGCCTGTTTGCATTGTGTATGCAGTCTTGTTTTCAGGATATGGATCATCCTGCTTTCGACTACCCTAAGAGTACAGGTGAAGTACCTACTACCCCTTTGAAGATGTATCTTCCTTTTGATGAAGAGGACATTCGGGATAAAGGTGAATGGGGATTTTTGGTAGCAGATAACGGTAATGCCAAGTTTGCGGAAGACGGAATCGCTGGCATGGCCTATCAAGGTGCTGAGAATGCTTACATTTTGGCCAAGACTCCTTCTATATTGGAAAATAACATGCCCACTATCGGTGATTTGACTGTAGCTTTCTGGATGAGAACCACTAAGAATACTTCTGCGCAAGGTTTGTTCTCTATCCCTAACTCTATTAAATTCTGGGGCAACTTCGACATCTTCTTGGAGAATAATAATAGCGAGACTCAGGCATTTTTCAAGGTTCATATCTTCAATCAGACAGCAAAAGAGAATGATGAAAGATGGGTTGAGGCAAAAATAGATGATATTTTTGGTAGCGAATGGGTGCATCTGGCTTTTGTGTATGATGGCAATACTTCTACCATTACTGTTTATCGTAATGGTGAGGGTGTCTTTACCAAAGAATTGCCAGATTGTGGGAAATTGAAGTTTAATAATGTAGGCGCTTCTTTGGCTGTTGGTGCATTTCAGTTCAGCACTACTCCGAGTCTTACTTCGGGTGCAGGAGCACAAACCTGGGCAAAGAACTTTCCCGGTCAGCTTGATCAGTTCCGCTTATATGACAAGGTGTTGACGGCAACCGAAATTCAGAGTATTTACTCTGGAAAAGAATGAAGCTACACTTTAATCTGATGATAGGATGAAAGTATTATATTTCATAGTATGTCTTTTGTTGGTTGCGTGCAGTGGTGATAATCAACCTGAAGTGAATCAGCCTTTCGAGTTGAAGAATATCATTGTGGGTGACCAACAAAACCAACAGACATTTGAGAATGTTGCTCCCAATGTAGCCATTGTTTTGGAGTTCTCGGATGCTGTAGATGAGGCTTCAGCCCGTAACAATATTGCTTTGAAACATGAGGAGCTTCCTGTAAGCTGCGATTATGAGTTCCTGCAAGAGAAAAAAGTATCGGTGACTCCTAAGGGAGGCTTTAAAGTCTTGTCATCGTATAAATTGATTGTCAATCCGGGGGTGAAATCCACTTCCGGGACACTGCTTTCCAATGGCAAGGTTTGTATGATTAAGACAGGAATGGATGATACAGACAAGTTTGAGCGTATCCCTGATGAGGACTTGTTGACATTGGTACAGAAGCAGACCTTTAAGTACTTCTGGGACTTTGGGCATGAATATTCCGGAATGGCGCGCGAACGTACTACTTCGGGCGATGTCGTTACTACCGGTGGTACCGGCTTTGGCGTGATGGCCATGCTGGTAGCTGCTGAACGGGGCTTTATTACCCGTCAGCAAGCTGTTGAACGAGTGCAGAAGATAGTTACTTTTCTTGATAAGGAATGTACGGCTTATCATGGTGCTTATGCACATTGGATAAATGGCGCAACGGGAGCAACCAAACCTTTCAGTGAGAAAGACAACGGTGCCGATTTGGTTGAGACATCCTTGTTATTTCAAGGTTTGCTTGCCGCTCGAGCCTATTTCAAGGAAAATACGGAAGTAGAAAGCAGGTTGCGTGCCGACATAACCCGTCTTTGGGAAGCTATTGACTGGACTTGGTTCCGGAAAAATGGTGAAGATGTACTATATTGGCATTGGAGTCCCGATTACGGTTTTGAGAAGAACCTGGCAATAAGAGGATGGAATGAGTGTCTGATTACTTATATACTTGCTGCTTCGTCTCCAACACATGCTATCGATAAAGTTGTATATGAAGCGGGCTGGGCTAAAAATGGAGGAATCAGGAATGGAAAATCTTATTATGGCATCACTCTTCCTTTAGGTTCGGATAAAGGGGGACCGCTGTTCTTATCTCAATATTCTTTTCTAGGCATTAACCCACAAGGACTGGAAGACCAATATGCCGATTACTGGATGCAAAATCGCAATCATACGTTGATTAATTACAATTATTGTAAGGAAAATCCTAAAGGATATACGGGTTATAGCGCTTCTTGTTGGGGGTTGACGGCAAGTGACGGCGATACGGGATATTCAGCTCATTCACCTACTAATGATAAAGGGGTCATTGCTCCAACAGCTGCTTTGTCTGCATTTCCTTATACTCCGGAGGAGTCAATGGAAGCGCTGCATTTCTTCTATTATAAGATAGGAGACAAACTTTGGAAAGATTATGGTTTTATAGATGCCTTTAATTTGACGGCAGATTGGTACGATACTCAGTACATAGCCATTGACCAAGGGCCGATAAT
>ENA-OPFH01000098-OPFH01000098.1-human-gut-metagenome-genome-assembly--contig:-NODE-98-length-14391-cov-1.597796_pt1 | contig 14391 bp, 8 predicted proteins | sample MGYA00241310_ERZ501554 | MGnify/ENA primary metagenome ERZ501554 (study PRJEB25962, sample SAMEA2042426) | human gut metagenome | biome: human gut; feature: human-associated habitat; material: faeces...
TCACGAGAATCCTACTTATGGTGGCTGGTGCGGTGGAAGGACTCTTCTTCCCGATTCAGTGAAGAATCTTCCTCGTATGGAACAGATGAAGTATAGAGCTGAGCACTATCCTTTACCCGATTTTACGGCTCCGGTAATGAATGGATTGGCTGCCCGTTTTAAATGGTCAGTTACTCCAAGCTATACTGATGCAAATCATGAACCAGTGATAAAAGGTGCACTTGCCATGAATGCCAAACCGGGTGAAAAGCTGAAACTTAAATATACAGTAACCGATCCGGACAAGAATGTACTTGCCATTAAATGGTGGCAATATGTGTCAGCCGGTACATATCGGGGCAAAGTAGCAGTAGATGACCCTACTTCTGCAAATACAGCTTTTACTGTTCCGGCTGATGCCGACCCCGGTGATACCATCCACTTGATTTTGGAAGCTACGGATAACGGTACGCCACAGATGAACCGCTATCACCGTCTGATTATTACAGTGGCAGAATGAACTTGAATCAATGAACTTTAATTTGAAGAACTGAAATGAAAAAGATTATATTGGCTGCATTTATGGCAGCTTGTGGACTGCAAATGTCTGCCCAGCAGAATTTGTTTGTTGCGCAGGACCTCGAGTCTGCAATCGTGAATAAAGACAACACAGTGACTTTTAACTTCAAGGCTCCCGATGCCAAGAGGGTACAGATAGCAGGTGACTTTGCCGAAAAGGCGGAGGGACAACACATTGGAGGTATGGTGGGAGCAGGTTTGATAGAAATGACAAAGAATTCAGAAGGAATTTGGACTTATACTACCAAGCCGTTGGATTCAGAACTTTATAGCTATGAATTCATGGTAGATGGTGTGCCGACTATAGACCCTAACAATGTTTATGTCTATCGTGACTTTGCTACCACAAGCAATGTGTTTATTGTAGGGAATGGTAAGGCAGATTTATATAAGGTAAATAAAGTTCCTCATGGAACATTGGCCCATCGTTGGTATCACTCTGATGGTATGAAAATGGATCGCCGTATCAATATCTACACGCCGGCAGGTTATGAACAATCCGGTGATAGGAAGTATCCGGTACTCTATTTATTGCATGGTATGGGAGGGGATGAAGATGAGTGGACAACTTTTGGACGTGCTGCACAGATTCTCGATAATTTGATTGCACAAGGCAAGGCTGAACCGATGATTGTCGTGATGCCCAATGGGCATGCTGCCATGGAGGCTGCACCTGGTGAGAGTAGTCTGGGATACTATAAACCTTACCATATGAAGAATGGAACCATGGACGGTGCTTTTGAAGCCTATTTCCCTGAGATTATCACGTTTGTAGAAAGTAATTATCGTGTACAAGCGGACAAAGCTCATCGTGCTATTGCGGGGCTTTCAATGGGTGGTTTTCATTCTGCCAATATTTCTTTGAACTATCCTGATATGTTCGACTATGTAGGTTTATTCTCTGCGGCCCTTAATGTCCAGAGTGCAGGTCAGAAAAATAGTCCGGTTTATCAGGATATGGATAAAAAGTTAGCTGTTCAGTTTGATAAGGCTCCCAAACTTTACTGGTTGGGTATCGGTAAAGACGATTTTCTTTATAGAAACAATGCAGCTTATCGCGCTGATTTGGATAAAAAAGGATATAAATATGAGTTTATGGAAACTCCTGGTGGACATGTATGGACCTGCTGGCGTATTTATCTCTCTGTATTTGCTCCCAAGTTGTTTAAATAAATCTGACTAGGCTATGAAAAAACAACTGTTTTATTTGCTGTTGGCTGCAGGCGTGTTGAGCGCTTGTGGCCCTGCGGCTCCTCAATTGGGTAAAGATTCTGTTGAGGATGTTATTGGTGCCATGACTTTGGAAGAAAAGGCACATTTGGTTATCGGTACCGGAATGGTGGGTACTTCGGGTGACAGTACGGTGATTGGCACTACAAAGAAGTTGGTTCCCGGTGCAGCAGGTACTACTTATCCGATACCCCGTTTGGGAATTCCTGCCATTGTGTTGGCTGATGGACCTGCAGGTTTACGTATAGATCCTATCCGCGAAGGGGATTCTGCTACTTATTATTGTACACATTTTCCTATCGGTACGTTACTTGCTTCTACTTGGAATCAGGATTTGGTAGAGGAAGTTGGAAAATCAATTGGTAATGAAGTGTTGGAATATGGTGCGGATGTTTTACTGGCTCCTGCTTTGAATATCCATCGGAATCCTTTGTGCGGGCGTAATTTTGAATATTATTCCGAAGACCCGTTGGTGTCTGGCAAGATAGCTGCTGCATATGTTAGAGGGATACAGAGCAACGGAGTGGGAACTTCCATCAAACATTTTGCTGTTAACAACCAGGAAACCAATCGGAATGCTAATGATGCTCGTATCACTCCTCGTGCCTTACGGGAAATCTATTTGAAGGGGTTCGAAATTGCAGTGAAGGAATCGGCACCATGGACAGTAATGTCCTCTTACAATCATATTAATGGCACCTATGCTTCTGAGAATACAGACTTGCTGTCCACTTTATTGCGTGATGAGTGGAATTTCGAGGGTATGGTGGTAACTGACTGGTTTGGAGGGAAGGATGCCGTGGCTCAGATGATAGCAGGTAATGATATGCTCCAACCGGGAAGGGCTAACCAGTATGATATGATTATCGAAGGGGTGAAATCCGGAAAATTGGATGAATCCATACTGAATCGTAATGTGAAGCGTGTTCTTGAACTTATTCTCCAAACTCCTCATTTTAAAGAATACAAATATTCCAATAAACCTGATTTGAAGGCGCACGCAGCAGTTACCCGCCAGTCAGCGACTGAAGGAATGGTTTTGTTGAAGAATAATAACGAAACCTTGCCATTTGAAAGGAAGGTCAGAAATATAGCTCTTTTCGGGTGTACTTCCTATGATTTCATAGCAGGAGGTACCGGCTCAGGTAATGTGAATCGTGCCTATACAGTCTCATTATTGGATGGTTTGAAGAATGCTGGATACCAGATAGATGAAGCATTGAAGGCCGATTATGAACAGTATATTGAGGCCGAGAATAAGAAAAATACTCCTGACTCGTCTCAGCCTTTCTCCAGATTTATGCCGGTACCTCGTCCGACAGAACTTATCCCTACTACAAAGGTGTTGTCAGAACAAGTTGCTAAAGCGGATGTTGCATTGGTTACGCTGGGACGTACTTCCGGTGAATTTGTAGACCGTAATGTCAGTGATTTTGAACTGAGTGAGGAAGAATTGCAACTGCTGAAGTCCGTCAGCCAAGCTTTCCATGCTGCTGGGAAGAAAGTGGTGGTGGTATTGAATATCGGAGGTGTAATCGAAACTGCTTCTTGGAAAAAACTACCGGATGCTATTTTGCTGGCTTGGCAGGCAGGACAGGAGGGTGGAAATAGTGTGACGGATGTGTTGAGCGGTAAGGTATCTCCATCGGGTAAGTTGACAATGACTTTCCCGAACAAGTTGATGGACGTTGCTTCTTCGACCAATTTTCCTATGGATGCTAGGGCTAATACAGATGTGAGGAATAAGGAGGACAAAAGATCTTCAGTGAAGAATGTAGACTATACGGATTATGAAGAAGATATTTTTGTCGGTTATCGCTATTTCGATAGTTTCGGAAAGCAAGTGTCTTATCCTTTCGGCTATGGTCTTTCGTATACAACATTCGAGTATGTCAATCCGTCTGTCAAAGTTGATAATGGTATATATACTGTTTCTATTGATGTGAAGAATGTTGGTAAGTTTGCTCAGCTTTATGTCTCCGCTCCCAATAGTTTTCAGATGAACAAACCGGAAAAAGAACTTAAAGCTTTTACCAAAACTAAGGAATTGAGGCCAGGTGAGACTGTTACTGCCACTTTGAAACTGAACACTACGGATTTGGCTTCTTATGATGAAGCTTCTTCTTCATGGGTAGTGGATGCTGGAAATTATAAGTTTTTGATTGGAACCTCTTCCAAGGATATTAAGGCTGCACTTGATGTTGATGTGGTATCAGTTGTGGAAAAAACAAATGACATATTGAAACCACAAGAAACTGTTAATACGATAAAGCGCTGAAGGTGAGTATAATATTATTCTTAGTTGTGATTAGGTTGATTTGTAGTGCTTAGGTAAATTAATTGTAATTGGGTAAAATTGGGAAAGAAGCTGCCTCGGAGTTATGAGGTAGCTTCTTCTTTTATTTGGTAATAAGATAAATTAATACCCTCCATGTCCTACTTACGATATAAATCCCTATCTTTGTGGCGCTTTTTAGCTGAAAGTAAGATTCAAATTAATTTAGATACAACAGAAAATGGCACAAGAAGACGTTTTTAAGAAACTCGTATCACACTGTAAGGAATATGGTTTTGTGTTCCCTTCCAGCGAGATTTATGATGGACTGGGAGCTGTGTATGACTATGGTCAGATGGGTGTGGAACTGAAAAATAACATCAAGCAATACTGGTGGCAGAGTATGGTGCTGCTGCACGAAAATATTGTCGGTATCGACTCAGCAATCTTTATGCACCCCACCATCTGGAAAGCCAGCGGACACGTAGATGCTTTCAATGACCCTTTGATTGACAACCGCGATTCCAAGAAACGTTATCGTGCCGATGTGCTGATTGAAGACCAGCTTGCCAAATATGACGAGAAGATAAACAAAGAAGTGGCCAAAGCTGCCAAGCGTTTTGGTGAGGCTTTCGATGAGGCTCAGTTCCGCAGTACCAACGGTCGTGTGCTGGAACACCAGGCCAAACGTGATGCCTTGCATGAACGTTTTTCCAAGGCTTTGAACGATAATAATCTGGACGAACTCCGTCAGATTATCCTTGACGAAGAAATCGTTTGCCCTATCAGTGGTACAAAGAACTGGACAGAGGTACGTCAGTTCAATCTGATGTTCTCAACAGAAATGGGGTCTACCGCCGATGGTGCCATGAAGATATACCTTCGCCCGGAAACGGCACAAGGTATCTTCGTAAATTACCTTAATGTACAGAAAACCGGTCGCATGAAGATTCCTTTCGGTATCGCCCAGATTGGTAAGGCTTTCCGTAACGAAATTGTAGCCCGCCAGTTCATCTTCCGTATGCGCGAGTTCGAGCAGATGGAAATGCAGTTCTTTGTGAAGCCGGGTACAGAGCTTGACTGGTTCAAGAGTTGGAAGGCTACTCGCCTGAAATGGCACAAGGCGCTGGGCTTCGGTGATGACCATTACCGTTATCACGACCACGACAAACTGGCCCACTACGCTAATGCTGCTACAGACATTGAGTTCTTGATGCCTTTCGGTTTCAAGGAAGTAGAGGGTATTCACAGCCGTACAAATTTCGACTTGTCCCAGCATGAGAAGTTCTCCGGCAAGAACATCAAGTATTTCGATCCGGAAACCAACGAAAGCTATACCCCGTATGTCATCGAGACTAGTATCGGTGTAGACCGCATGTTCCTTAGCATCATGTCGGCTTCCTACTGTGAAGAGACGTTGGATAGCGGTGAATCCCGTGTTGTCTTGAAGTTGCCTGCTGCACTGGCACCGGTGAAACTGGCCGTAATGCCGTTGGTAAAGAAAGATGGTCTGCCCGAAAAAGCGCGCGAAATCATTGACAATCTGAAGTTCCACTTCCATTGTCAGTATGATGAGAAAGATTCTATTGGTAAGCGTTACCGCCGCCAGGATGCCATTGGTACTCCGTACTGTGTCACCGTGGATCATCAGACTTTGGAAGATAACTGTGTGACACTGCGTAATCGTGACACCATGCAGCAAGAGCGCGTGGCTATCTCTGAACTGAATAATATTATTGCAGACCGTGTAAGCATCACATCGTTGCTGAAAACCTTGCAATAAAGCGGTTATGGAATAGACCGGTGCGTGAACAAACTGAAATAGTAAATAGTAAAATAGTAAAATAGTAAATGAAAAAGTCCCTTTTGTTTTTGCCTTTCTTGCTGTTGCTGGTGGGTGCTTTTATCTCTTGTGAAGAAGTGGAAGAGGCTGGAAAGTATGATAATTGGAGAGAACGCGGCGAGGCTTTTGTTGACTCGATAAAAAGGCTGACTGGCGAGAATTATGTCGCCACAGCAGAGCAGGCCGATGCTATGGAACTCGGGAAACTGTATGCCATACAGACGACTGCAAGCACTTCTGAAGGTGCTCAGTATGTCTATTGCAAGAAGCTTGTGAAGAATGAGACGGGTGAACGCCCGTTGTATACGGGTTATCATTCAAAGGTGAATGCTTATTATTATGGGACTTATGTGAATGGCGAAGAATTCGACGGTTGCTTTGACGGTTATAGTGCTATTGACCGCGATATACCTATTCCTCCGGTAAAAGAACCTACGGTTTTTGATTCATTCGTGGATTTTGAAGTTTCGGGTGTCGTTGCCGGTTGGGCAGCTGCCTTGCAGCTTATGCGGATGGGTGAGCGGTGGATGTTGTATATCCCTTATCAAAGCGGATATGGTATAAATGATTATACTGCTCCTTATTCTACAAATACAATCCCCGGAGGCTCTCTGTTGACGTTTGACTTGCAACTGGTTAGCTTTGCCGAATGAGATAAAAGAGGGTGTGTGCCGAAACGCCCCGAATATAAGAATTCCCCCTGCTATAGATGTCTATGGCAGGGGGAATCTAGTTAATGGAGAGATGTCTTCTTTAGCCTGTTGGTAGTGTGGCAGACGTTCGGAGACTGGTTCGTTTTATATTTTCTTCTTAATGGCCTTTACCCAGATTTTGTATCCATCCTCATTCAAATGCAGTCCGTCGCCGGTCAACTCACTGCGTAGTACATTTGTTCCCTTCTCTGTAAATAGTGGAAAAAGATTGATATAGGCAATGCCTTCCTCTTTGGCAAACGCCTCCAGACGGGAGTTGATTTCAGGAACCATATCTGTCTTTCCAGTCAGTTTTTTGTATCGGCCGAAACTTTCATTGAAAGGGAGTAGGCTTTGTAGGTAGAGTTTTGTGTCGGGAGATTCTTTCCGGATGCGTTCCACCGTCATGCGAATCATGTCTACAATACTGTCTGGTGCCAAGTCATGGGAAATGTCATTGACTCCGATAAGCAGGAACAGCTTGGCGGGATGTCCGGGAAGTATCTGATGCAGGCGGTCATAGATACCCATCACTTCATCACCGATGATGCCGCGATTACGTACATTCTTCTTACCAAGACGGGCAGACCAGTCACCGCCACCTTCAGTCAGGCTATTGCCAAGCATGACGATGTCCTTGCTTGTAATGGCAGGCTCATCCATAAACTGTAGGAAACGTTTGTAGTAATGGTCTGTATAAATACGCGGAATGGGGTAGATGGAAGCCGCCACAGCGTTGGCAACCAATGAACGCAGGCGAACTACGCTGTGTCCGTCTTCCGGATGTACGGCGTTGATAAGGAGTATGACGGAAGTGTCATTGTCCGGATCGATAATGATGGAGGTACCCGTGTAGCCGGTATGCCCATAGGTATTAGGACCAAACAAATCTCCATTGTTGGAGGCATAGGCTGTAAAATTATCCCAACCGAGAGTGCGTCCCAGACTGGCGGTAGTGCGTGGCACAGTACGCATGGCTTTTACACCCAGCGGACTCAGGATGCGGCGTCCGTTCCATTCACCTCCGTTTTGCAGGGCTGCGCAGAGTATGGCAATATCATCAGCACAAGAGAATACTCCTGCATTACCGCTGATACCTCCGTTCATGACACGTGCCAGCGGGTCATGAACTTGTCCGCAGAGAACTTGTCCATTAGGTTGCTTTTCAGTGGGGGCAATGTTATTCAATTGAGAATTGCGAATTGAAAATTGAGAATTGGCTACGTTGTTTTCCTTGTGTCCTTGTTTTCTCGTTCCTTTGTCAACTATCGTAATCCAGTTACCATCCTTATCACGTTGGCAAGGCAGATAGTCGGTATGCTCCATGCCGAGTACATCAAATAGGTTTTCACGTGCAAAGTCACGCAGGCTCTGTCCGCTTATAGTCTCGATAATGTGCTGCAAAGTGATGAAGTTGAGGCAACTGTATTGAAAATCAGTCTGCGGCTTGAAGTCGCGTTTACAAGTAGCAATATATTCCATAAGCCCATCAGGATTGGGAGAACCGTACTGCTTTTCTAGCTCGGCTACCGGTGCATAGGGAGGAAGACCGGAAGTGTGTGTCATCAAATCGGCAATGCGGATTACCTTTTTCTCTTTGCCGTCTTCGCTTTCCCAATTCTTGAAATGGGGTATGTAGAGGCTGACGGGGTCCAGCATACGGAGCTTGCCGCGTTCTGCCAGTATCATCGTACATACGGCGGTCGACATGGATTTGCTGCAAGATGCCATATCAAAGATAGTATTGGCAGTCATAGGCTCCACATTGGGATAAATACGCTTGTTGCCGTAAGCTTTCAGATAGGCCATCTTGCCGTTACGTACTACAGCAAGTACGGCACCGGGAATATCCTTGTTGGAGATGGCTGTTTCAATCGCTTCGTCAGCATACATCAACTTGCGTGAGTCCATTCCCACTTGTTCAGGGGCTACGCGTTGCAAGGGTTGCGCGGTGGCAGCTTGCAGACAAAGAGAAAAGAGAAAAAAATATATTGCTTTCATAATAAAGGAATTTAAGAGTGAGTAATAGCTAAATCCGGTACGCATCCACTGCCTTTTTCACCGAACCGTGCATCAACAGCAGCGCCTTGGCTTTGCCATAGTCCAGTCCGAGTTCCTCTACAATCATACGGGTACCACGGTCCACAAGCTTTTTGTTACTGAGCTGCATATTCACCATTTTGTTGCCTTTCACGCGTCCCAACTGTATCATGACGGAAGTAGTAATCATATTCAGTATCATTTTCTGTCCTGTTCCCGATTTCATGCGTGAGCTTCCCGTCACATATTCAGGCCCTACAATCATTTCGATGGCTACATCTGCCTCTGCTGCCATTGGAGAGTCCGGGTTGCTGGTAATACAGCCGGTCAGTATGCCGTGTTCGCGTGCCTCGTGCATGGCACCAATCACGTAGGGGGTGGTACCGGATGCAGCAATACCGATGACCGTATCCTTATCTGTAATATTGCGTTCCGTCAGTTCTTCCCAACCGCGGTGAATGTCATCTTCGGCATTCTCTACCGGATTTCTCAATGCAGTGTCACCACCGGCAATCAAGCCGATAACCAGCGTGGGGGGCATACCGAAAGTCGGTGGAATTTCCGAAGCGTCGAGTACGCCCAGACGTCCACTGGTACCCGCACCCATGTAGAAGATGCGTCCGCCTTGTTTCATGCGGGGCACAATCTGGGTTACCAACTTTTCTATTTGAGGGATTGCCCTCTGTACGGCAAGCGCCACTTTCTGGTCTTCGGTATTGATGTCTTCCAGAATTTCACGGACTGATTTCTTTTCCAAGTCATTGTAGAGCGATGGTTGCTCTGAGATTTTTACGAACATAAGGCTATTTACTATTTGACGATTTACTATTTACGATTTGTCACTTTCAGTTGTGATATTTGATGAGTCCTTCCATGGGGCTCTTGATGATTGCACCCAGTTGGATACCCATTTCTTTGGCAGCTTCTGCCAGAACTTCCTTGTAATAGAAGGCTACGGAACCGATGAAATGTACTTTTTGATGCTGATAGTCTTCATATTGCATGACATTGCGTTTAAGGAATGCCTTAAAGCTGTTCAGTACCAGAGCGCGTACACAAGGTTCACCCAGATTCTGTGCAAGAAATGGTGACAAGCTTGCCAGGAAACGGTTGGGGAAAGGTTTACGGTAGACACGGTCGATGATATCAGCAGGTGTCAGGTCGAACTGTTTGAGGAATTTCTCTTTCAGCTCGGGTGTCATCTGATTTTTCAAGATATCGCCTACCAACAGTTTGCCCAAGCAGGCTCCGCTGCCTTCGTCTCCCAAGATGAATCCCAGAGGAGATACATTGGTGACAATGCTTTTTCCGTCATAATAACATGAGTTGGAGCCGGTCCCCATGATGCAGGCAATGCCTGAGTCATGTCCGCAGAGGCCACGTGCGGCAGCCAGCATATCGGTATTGACTTCCACTTCATTTTTCACACTGAGGTGTTTGGTTATGGCACGGTGCACCATACTTATCTTGTCGGGAAATCCGCATCCTGCACCATAAAAGTATACGGCATCCAGCTCACTTGTCTTCAGCTGAGGTAATAGCGCTGTTGCTATTTCATTACTGATTTCCTCTTCCGACTGAAAGAAAGGGTTCGTCCCTTTCGTGAATATCTGTTGGAGAAGTACTCCATTCTCTACAACACACCAATCGGTCTTTGTAGAGCCACTGTCTGCTATTAGAATCATATAAATAATGTTTAATGATTAGGGATTAGGGGTTAGTGATTAAGGATTAGTGATTAATGGTAGGTGATACTGTTTCTTAATTATAGGCAACGTATTAATCACTAATCCTTAATCACTAACCCCTAATCCTTATATTTTGATATATATTTTTCGTTTGTACAACTGGTAGCCGATACACCAGTTAATGGCGATAAACAGCAGGGCAAAGGCAAGGGAACCGGCGGTTTCACCGAAAACGGGCATGAGGACTATATTGTATAAGAATCCGTGTATGCTGATGCTGCTGTTTCCCCACGGGAAACTGATACTACCGAAAAGTATGCTAAGTACGCCGCCCAATACATACATGAACAGCGGATTCACACCGAATGCCTCGAAAAACATGCTCCACTTCTTATAGCCTTTCACATCAATAATCCAGATAAGCAATGCCAGAAAACTGGATGCCAGTCCGCAAGTGACGAGTACGTAGGTAGGAGACCATATTTTCTTGTTGATGGGGCAACCGTAGCTTAGCAGGAAACCGGAGAAAGTAAGGATAACACCTACCAGCAACAGTGTGATAAGCTGCGAATTGAGAAATGAGGCACGGTCTTCCGACTTGTTGCCATCCAGCATCAGCCGCCCTACACAGAAGCCCAGCAACACATGTGCAATGGCAGGAATGGTGCTTAACAAACCTTCGGGATCTATGCCGTTATCCTTGTACATGTGTGCAGGGGTCAGGATGGCACGGTCTACCACGGAAAGAATGTTTGTTTCATTATAGGCGAAACCGTTGCCGCACATCAACAGTATGAAGTAGCCTGTCAATAGGCCGGCTATCAGATAAGGTATATGTTTATGCTTCATGGTTAGTGCAATGATGGAGGCTGCTCCGTAGCAAAGGGCCAGCCGTTGCATGACACCCAGAATACGGATACGGTCGAATGTCCAGACGGAAGCCCATAGCTTCTCTCCGAAACTGAGGTCGTCCGGAGCGGAGGCCCAGTAATAGCAGAAACGCGAGAACCAGCCGATAGCCATGCCTATAAGGAAAATGACGATGGTGCGTTTCAGTATCTTCATGCCGGCGGCGTGGCTGAACTCGAAGTTGTATTTCTTCAGGGAAATGTATGTGGAAATTCCCATGATAAACATGAAGAAGGGAAAGACGAGGTCGGTGGGGGTCAGACCATTCCACTCTGCATGCCGCAAGGGGGCATAGATATGTCCCCACGAACCGGGGTTGTTTACCATAATCATACCTGCGATGGTGACACCACGGAGAATGTCGAGTGCAAGGATGCGTTTACTTACTTTTGTACTGTTCATTGTAATATTTGTGTGTTAAGTTAATTATCAATCCTAATTATCAGCTGCCTTTGTACATTCGTCTACCAGATAGGCAATGGATACATAGGGGATACCTGAGTTTGTTGTCAATCCGATTTCACAAGTACGGCTGTTAGAGTAGCCTATATTCACTCCGGACGCTTCTATTTGCGGGCGGAGTTTGCGTAGGGCGTACGAGTTCAGCTCAGGATAGGTGAATCCCCGGTCTCCGGCAAAACCGCAGCAACCTACTTCTTCCGGCACGATGACTTTACTGGAGCAAAGGCGTGCAAGGGCTATAATGGTATCTGCCAGTCCCATTTTCCGCATGGAGCAGGTGATGTGGATTGCTACGGGGCGGTTAATAGGTGTGAAAATCAGCTTCTCACGTAAGAATGTATAGATGAATTCTGCAGGTTCATACAGTTTCATCTTCTTGATACATTCGCGCATGCGGTGCAGACAAGGGCTTTGGTCACAGAGGACGGGGTATTTGCCTTGTTCGCTGGCTTCCCAAAGTGCGGCCTCCAGTTCGGCTGTCTTGCGATCGGCAATGTCCAGCATCCCTTTACTTTCCCAAATGGTGCCACAGCAAAGCTTGTCCATATCTTTCGGGAAGATGATTTCGTAACCGGCTTTTTGCAACAAGGACACCATTTTATTTACCAATGGCTGCTCTACGGGAGACTTCTTTGCCAGACCCATAGTCTGGTTGATGCAGCTGGGGAAGTAGACGACTTTGTAGTTACGAGTTACAGAGCTACGAGCTACAAGTGCTGCGCTATTATGCTGCATAGTGCTTGTAGCTTGTAACTCCGTAGCTTGTAACTGATAACTTTTCGGCATAGCCGGCGTCCATAGAGGTATGCCTAATGCATTGTGCAGCCCCTTGGTAATGCCGCTCATCGCCTTTGTCCCTAATAGTGAATGTCCGAAGTTGGCTAAGGACAATACGGGACGCAGTGCACTCTTGACACCAGCGAAATGATTGGCGACAAAGTCTCCGGCTTTGTATCCCAGACTGCCTTTGGGTAATGCTTCCTGGCGGATTATATGGGTAAGGTCGCCCGTATTGATACCCATCGGGCACGACATGGAGCAGAGGCCGTCTCCGGCACAAGTCTGGTTGCCGGGATAGCGGTATTGTTTTTCGAGCAGTGCAAGGCGTGTCGGGTCCTCACCGCTTTGTTTCAGCCGGGATATTTCGCGCTGCAACACGATACGCTGGCGCGAGGAAAGGGTAAAGCCGCAGGAGAGACAGTTGACTTCGCAGAAACCGCACTCAATGCATTTGTCAGCTACGAGTGACGTAGCTTGTCTCTTGTCACTCATCACTAATAAAGGCAGCGGCTTGAAGTTCTTGATATGGCATTGCGGGTCATCATTGAAAATGACACCGGGGTTTAGCAATCCTTGTGGGTCAAACAGCTCTTTGACGGCTTTCATGGCTTTGTAGGCGTCATCTCCCCATTCATGGCGGACAAAGGGAGCCATATTCCGGCCCGTGCCATGCTCGGCTTTTAGGGAACCGTCATATTTATCTACTACCAAGGTCTTGATGTCATTCATCAAGTCTTCGTAGCGTTTCACTTCCGCTTGGGTACTGAAGGACTGGTTGATGATGAAGTGGTAGTTGCCTTCGAGAGCATGGCCGTAGATGCAGGCGTCATTATATCCGTGGCGGGCTATGAGCTGTTGCAGTTCTGCCGTTGCCTCCGGAAGGTCTTCAATGTGGAAGGCGATGTCTTCGATGAGGCAAGTGGTTCCCGGCTGGCGCGTACCTCCCACAGAGGGGAAGATGCCGGAACGGATGGCCCAGTATTTGGAATATTCCTCCGGACGGTCGGTGAAGCGTACCGGAATATAGGTGGTGAAGGCTTGCAGGCAAGCTTCAATGGCAGATATGTTCTGTTGCAGTTCTTCCGGGGTACGGGCTTTGGTTTCGGTCAGCACTGCTGTCAACCCGGTTTCGTCGCCGGGCTCCACGCCGGGGAGGGCAGAGGAGGCAACTTTGCCTTTGTATTTTAGGAATACGGGGTCATTGACGGAAGAAAGGCTCTTATAGTCTAGCATTTCAGCCCCTTTTACTGTCCATTCGCCGGTTTCGTCGACCAGCTTCTTCATGGCTACCACAGCGCGGCTCGCTTCTTTGATGGTCTTGAAGTAGAGCATAGCGCTGGCCTTGTAGGGATAATCATATTCAGTCTTCATCGTCACTTCCGAAAGGAACGCCAGTGTACCTTCGGAACCTACCATGAGGTGGGCAATGATTTCGAATGGGTCGTCGAAACGGACGAAGGGCAGCAGATTGAGCCCGGTTACATTTTTGATGGAATATTTGTATCGGATGCGTTCGGCCAGTTTTTCGTTGGTACGTATTTCATCGCGCAGTTCGCAGATGCGGCGAATGAAGTCACGGTGACTCACTTCGAAGGAGGCGCGGCTGACGGGATTTCCGGTATCCAGCAGGGTACCATCCATTAGGATGATACGGGCGGAAACGAGCACCTTGTCGCTATTGGCGTGCGTACCGCAGTTCATGCCGGAAGCATTGTTCATGACAATACCGCCTACCATGGCGCTTTTCACCGAGGCGGGATCCGGTGCAAACTTACGGCCGTAGGGAGCCAACAGTTCGTTCACACGTTGTCCGATGATGCCCGGTTGGAGGGTTATCTGTTCGTAGTCGGCGGATATGCTGTATTTTTCCCAATTCTTACCGGCTACGATGAGGATGGAGTCGCTAATGGCTTG
>ENA-OPFH01000101-OPFH01000101.1-human-gut-metagenome-genome-assembly--contig:-NODE-101-length-14249-cov-1.479287_pt1 | contig 14249 bp, 10 predicted proteins | sample MGYA00241310_ERZ501554 | MGnify/ENA primary metagenome ERZ501554 (study PRJEB25962, sample SAMEA2042426) | human gut metagenome | biome: human gut; feature: human-associated habitat; material: faeces...
CCAATGAGGTAGGTGAGACGAAGATTGGTGATCCATATAATAAATATATGGCAAACAATGTTACAGAGGCCCTCTATGCTGTTGAGTCATGGTATAGCTGGCATTCCCGTGATGATTATACCAATAATATTTACTCAATCCGCAATGCCTATTACGGCTCTTTGGACGGTAAGGTGAGCGACAAGTCAATTTCAAAATTGGTGGCTGGAGCCAATGCGGAGTTGGATACGAAAGTGTCGGCAGCTATCACTACGGCAGCATCGGCTATTCAGGCTATTCCCCAACCTTTCCGTAATAATATCAACAGTCAGGAAACGGTAGCGGCTATCAAGGCTTGTGAAGAACTGGAAAGTGTATTGGATAAGGAGTTGAAACCTTATATCAGGGACAATAGCACCATTAACAGCAATGAAGCACTTGACCCGATTGTTGAAAATTATGTCAATGTTGTGGTTTTGCCTACCTATAAGGATTTGAAGGAGAAGAATAGTACGCTGTATGACGCTGTGGTGGCTCTTGCCAACAATCCCTCTAACAGTGCTTTTGAGACGGCATGCAATGCTTGGATAACAGCCCGTGAACCTTGGGAGGAAAGTGAGGCGTTCCTATTTGGGCCGGTGGATGAGCTGGGGCTTGACCCGAATATGGATAGTTGGCCTTTGGACCAGAACGCCATTGTCCAGATTCTGAATTCCCAGAAATGGGGCGATTTGGAATGGAGCGAGGGTGATGATGATGCAAAAGTTGAATCTGCCCAAAATGTACGCGGATTCCATACTTTGGAATTCCTGCTTTTCAAGGATGGCAAGCCTCGTACAGTTAAATAAGAATTATTTATAAACAATACTCAAGAAGTAAAGGGGGGGATTTGGAGAATCCTGCCTTTACTTCTTTGGCATGTTTGGATATGCCATTATTAAAAAGTAGATAAAGATGATGAATCATTTAATGAGATATTCATGTCTTCTCCTTTGTTTGTCGGCAGGTTTGACTGCTTGTGATGATGATGGGATTGACGTGTTGGATATAGAGATTCCTGAAGGATACGCTCTGTCTGCCGGAACGTCCACAATCTTCATGAATTCATCCAAGGCCTATGATTCACCGGCAGATTGGGTGTCGGGTGTTTACAACAGTCGCTTTAATGATGGTGACGGGCTTTACGATGATGTGCGTACGAGTAGCAATGGTATGGGAGGGGGGCTTGGCCCGGTCTATGCGGGGTATTCTTGTGGCAGTTGTCATCGTAATGCCGGCCGTACCAAACCGACGCTGTGGAGTGAAGGCGGATCGGGTAGTTACGGGTTTTCCTCGATGCTGGTTTATATAAGCCGCAAGAATGGTGCGTTTTTTCAGGATTATGGCCGTGTTCTCCATGACCAGGCCATTTATGGAGTGAAACCGGAGGGAAAGCTTTCTGTGGAGTATACTTATGAGACTTTTACCTTTCCCGACGGAGAGAAGTATGAACTTTGCAGACCGGCTTATTCCATATCCGAATGGTATGCTGACAGTATAAAGCCTGAAGATATGTTCTGTACGGTGCGTATCCCGTTGAGACATGTCGGTATGGGGCAAATGATGGCTTTGGAAGCTACGGAGATTGAAGCGCTTGCTGCAAAAAGTAATTATCCGGAGTATGGTATAAGTGGCCGTTGCAATTACATTACCGAACGTGGTGTGAGAAGCTTGGGGCTGTCGGGAAATAAGGCTCAACATGCGGATTTGACTGTTGAACTTGGTTTTTCAAGTGATATGGGTGTTACCAATAGCCGCTATCCGGAAGAGATATGCGAGGGGCAGTCCCAGGTGAATCAAGGCAGCATGATGGGGCTTTCTTATGCCCAGTTGGATGTTTCTACAGAAGATATGGAAGATGTTGACTTGTATATGCAGAGTCTTGGTGTTCCTGCACGGCGTAATGTGAATGACCCGCAGGTGATAAGGGGAGAACAGAATTTCTATAAAGCCAAGTGCCATCTTTGCCATGTCACCACGTTGCATACCAAGCCTCGGGGCTCCGTGCTGTTGAACGGTACCCGTTTGCCATGGTTGGGAAGTCAGACAATTCACCCCTATTCGGATTTTTTGCTGCATGATATGGGCTCCGAAATTATGGGAGTCGGTCTGAATGATAACTATGTAAGTGGGTTGGCGCGTGGCAATGAATGGCGCACTACTCCGCTTTGGGGTATCGGGCTTCAGGAAAAGGTAAACGGACATACCTACTTCTTGCACGATGGTCGTGCTCGCAATCTTGTTGAAGCCATAATGTGGCATGGGGGAGAGGGAGAAGCATCGAAAAATCTCTTTAAGAACATGAGTAAGGATGACCGTGATGCCCTGATTGTATTTTTAAATTCACTTTAGAACTAATAAGCTTTATATAAAAAGTAATTATGAAGAAATTTTTATATGTCGCCATGCTGGCTGTTTTGCCTTTGACCGCTATGGCGCAACATGAGGAAGATACGGAGAATGGTGTAGTGTCATTGGCCGGAAGAGAAGGTTTTACCATTGAAACAAAGAAAGGTGATTTTGTTTTCAAGCCTTATCTGTTGGTACAAACGAGTGCTAATTTCAATTGGTATGATGATGAAGGCTTGGATAAGGCTTATAACCAAGATAATATTGCCAATTCGGGTTTTTCCATTCCTTATGCCGTACTTGGCTTTACTGGCAAGGCTTTTGGAAAAGTAGCTTTCAATCTGTCCATCAATGCTGCTGCAAGTGGAGGAGCGCTGTTACAGCAGGCGTGGTTCGATGTACAGCTGAAAAAACAATTTGCGATTCGTGTCGGAAAGTTCAAGACTCCATTCTCGCATGCCTATCTGACAACTCTTGGCGAAACACTGCTTCCCCAGTTGCCGGTTTCTCTGACGTCTTCTGTAATTTTGCCTTATTCGTTGAATGCCGTGACGCCTAATATCGGTACGGGATTTGACCTGGGTGTTGAAATTCACGGTCTGGTGGCAGATAAGTTCGGTTATGAAGTCGGCTTGTTCAATGGAACCGGAGCTTCCGTGAATACAGCTTCAAAGACGATGAGTGATGACTGGCATATCCCTTCATTGCTGTATGCCGGACGTCTGACTTATATGCCCAAGGGGGTGATGCCTTCCACACAAGGTAATCCTAACCGTTTGAACGAGGATAAGATATTATTCGGTCTTTCGGGTTCTATCAATGTGGAGAGTGAAAATGAGAGTACCAATGATACCCGTGTGGGGTTGGAATTTGCCATGTTGAAGAACAAGCTCTATCTGGCGGCTGAAGCTTATTATATGAATGTAGGTTTCACCAAACGGCAAAAGATAAATGAATCGTATAGCTTTTTAGGCGGTTATGTGCAAGGTGGTTACTTTGTCGCTCCCCGCCTACAGCTTGCCGCACGCTACGATATCTTCAATCGTAACGGTACGGATGACGACGGTTTCCTGAATATGCCTGCTGTAGGTATGAATTACTTTTTCAGAGGATGCAACCTGAAATTGCAGGCAATGTATCAGTATGTAGCCCGTTGGGGACACGACACGCAGCTCGACCGTGATAATGATAATTTAGGTCTGGCCACTCACTCTGCCACGGTGATGCTTCAATATACATTCTAAATGAAGTCAGGAAAGGATTCGTCTATGAAAAAATACATTCTTTTCTTTTTTCTGCCCGTGCTTCTTATAGGTCTGCATGCATGCGATGAGGGGAGAATTTATGAGAATGCCGTAGTGGCCACGGGTGAAGGACGCACAGTGAAGATGACAGGCCGGATTAGTGGTGTGGATAAGTGGTCGGGCGACTATAGTGTGGTAGTGGCAGGATTTGATGATGAAAGCGATTATGCCATTGTTTCAAAGGTTGTTCCGGCATCCGAATCGGATAATGATGAAATCCAGTTGACAATGTCCGGCATAACGGATGAGGTGACAACTGTCGAGCTATGTGTAATCAATAAGTTGAGGAAGCGCATTGTCAGTTTGGTGGCAATGGAATGTACTGAAATCGCTGATACTATACTTATGGATGCAGGAACAGTTGATGCAAGTATGTACAATGCCATTCAACAAAAAATATTCAATGCCACTTGTACGGCTTGCCATGGTCTTAGCACCACTCCGGGTGGTGGCTTGAATCTGCTGGAAGGACATAGCCATGCTGATCTGGTCAACCGGGCTTCAACGACGGTGGACGGTAAAATGAGGGTTATGCCCGGTAATGCGTCAGAAAGTGTCTTGCATCTCATATTGGGTACGGACATCAGCTCGGATTGGCGTATAGACCATTCTCAGATGATAACCTCATCTGATATGCAGTCTTTGATTGGCAACTGGATTGACGATGGTGCACAGCCGTAATAATGATGGGCCTTACTGGTAATACCGGTACTTTTTTGAACAACAACGACTAATTGATATTTAATATGAAAGATAAACAACAACAAACTAATCAATCGGAGAATACCTTAACCGAAATCTTTAAATATGAGGTAGAAGCGGGTGTTTCGGAATATCATGTAATGATTCATGCCACCAGACCGGAAGCGACTTATGAAGAACAGCTGAATGCGGTGGTCGACACTTACTGCCAACTGCGTGAAAGTGAACTACAAGGTGCTGTTGCCATCTTTAAACGCTACTTTCTAAGTGACGCCGCCAATCAGGCAGATATGCTACTGGCGCTTTCGGCAGAATGTTCGGATTGTGCACTCTCCGTGGTAGAGCAGCCGCCGTTGAACGGTACAAAGATTGCACTGTGGGTCTATCTGCAGAAAGGTGTGGAAACACAGGTGCTTCATAATGGATTGTTCGAAGTGAGACATGGCGCCTACCGTCACCTTTGGGGAGGCGGCTCTTTCAATCGTGCTGCCAATTCGGAATACCAGACCCGTCTGCTGTTGAATGACTATGTGATGCAGCTGATGGAACAGGGCTGTAAGCTGGCTGATAATTGCATACGTACCTGGTTCTTTGTACAGAACGTGGATGTGAATTATGCCGGAGTGGTGAAGGCGCGTAATGAGGTGTTTGTTACCCAGGACTTGACGGAGAAGACTCATTATATTTCCAGTACCGGTATCGGTGGCCGTCATGCCGACCCAAAAGTGACGGTTCAGATGGATACTTATGCTGTAGATGGTTTGAAATCTGAACAAATTCACTACCTTTACGCACCGACACATCTGAATCCCACATACGAATACGGTGTGAGTTTCGAGCGAGGTACGTATGTGGATTATGGCGACCGTCGCCAGGTGTTTATTTCGGGTACTGCGAGCATCAATAATAAAGGTGAGGTGGTATGTCCCGGAGACATTCGCAAGCAGACGGAACGTATGTGGGAGAATGTGGAGGCTTTGTTGAAAGAGGCTGGCTGTACGTTTGATGATTTAGGACAGATGATTGTTTATCTGCGGGATGTTGCTGACTATACCGTGGTCAAAGGAATGTATGACGAGCGTTTTCCGGATACTCCGAGAGTGTTTGTATATGCTCCCGTATGTCGTCCGGGTTGGCTGATAGAGATGGAATGTATGGGAGTCAGGTCTTTAGAAAACAAGGAGTTTGCTCCATATTGATTTTTTACTTTTAATTGATAGCTCTTAATTGAAAAAGTTTCTCATAGCTGTTTATGGTTGTTTGCTGCTCATGCTTGCTGCAACTACGTTTGTAGAGCAGACGTGCAGTACGGATTTTGTAGAAAAGCATGTTTATCATACGATTTGGTTCTGTTGTTTGTGGGGAGCCCTTGCTGCGATGACTGTTGTTGTGCTTGTAAGACTGCGGTTGTGGCGGCATCTCCCGACGTTGTTGTTGCATGGCTCCTTCCTCGTGATTTTGGCGGGAGCCATGACTACGTTTCTTTGTGGCCGGAAAGGATATGTGCATCTTACTGTCGGCAGTGAGGTGAACTGCTTTTTGGAACAAGACGGCAGGCAGGTTGTAGAGTTACCGTTCACCTTACGTCTGGACAGTTTCCGGATTGAGTACTATCCGGGTACGGATGCTCCTGCAGATTATATCAGCTATATTCACGGTGAGACGCCCGTCTCCATGAACCGTATTCTTTCACGGCAGGGGTTCCGCTTTTATCAGTCTTCCTTTGATGAGGATATGCAGGGGAGCTGGCTGACAGTGAATTATGACCCGTGGGGGATAGGGATTACCTATAGTGGATACCTCTTGTTAGGTGTCTCCATGCTCTGGATGCTGGTCAGCCGGGGAGGAGAGTTCCGCAGGCTGCTGAGGCATCCGTTGTTGAAGAAGGGAGGAATGTTTGTCCTATTGTTGCTGTGTCTGGGAAGTGGGGTACATGCGCAGAAGAGAAGCCTTCCGGCACTGGCACGCAAGCAGGCGGATAGTCTTGCCCGTAAGCAGGTGATTTATAATGACCGTGTGGTTCCTTTCAATACCCTTGCGCGCGATTTTGTACTGAAACTGACGGGAAAATTGTCTTATGGAGGCATGACGCCGGAGCAGGTGATTGGTGGATGGCTTCTGCGTCCGGAAGTTTGGCAGAATGAGCCGATGATTTATATCAAAAACGAGGCACTCCGTCGCCTGCTTCATTTGGAGACACCCTATGCATGTCTGGCTGATTTGTTCGACGGTGAGAAGTATCGCTTGCAGAAGTTCTGGAAGGGGAAGCAAGACCATCATCAGAAAATGACTTCTCTGGAAAAGGCCATTGTAGAGGCGGATGAAAAGGTGGGACTGATTTTGATGCTCCAAAATGGTACATTGATTCGTCCTTTGCCGGAAGACGGGAGTGTGGAGCCTGTTTCCGATACTAAAATACAAGCCGAATTGCTGTATAACCGTATTCCTTTCAGTAAATTGCTGTTCATGTTCAACCTTACGGTGGGGATGCTGGCTTTCTTCCGTCTGCTGTATCGCGGCCTGCGTCGTTCGTCGGCATTGTCAGACTCTTCCGGTAGGATTGTAGCGCTCTCTTTCTCTTCGCGTTTGGCAGATACTTTTTTCCCGTTTTCTCTTTATGCGGCGTTTCTCTTTCAGCTCTTCGGGTATGGTCTGAGGTGGTACATCGGCGGGCGTATCCCGTTGGGTAATGGATACGAAACGATGCAGTTCATGGCATTGTGTGCGCTGTTCCTGGCTTGTCTGTTTCGGCGGCGCTTCCCGTTTATGGTGCCTTTCGGTTTTTTGCTGTCCGGTTTTGCCTTACTGGTGTCCTATTTGGGACAGATGAATCCCCAAATCACTCCCTTGATGCCCGTGCTCGTTTCTCCGTGGCTCAGTACGCATGTGTCGTTGATAATGATGTCTTATGCTTTGTTTGCCTTTATGATGCTGAACGGCATACTGGCATTGTGTCTTCGCCGTTCAGCCCGGATGTTGATGCTGCTCAGCCGATTGCTGCTTTATCCCGCCGTTTTCTTTTTGGGAGCCGGTATTTTTCTGGGTGCGGTTTGGGCCAATGCTTCTTGGGGGCGATATTGGGCTTGGGACCCGAAGGAAGTATGGGCGCTGATTACCTTTATGGTTTATGGAGCGGCGTTCCATGCGCGCAGCCTGCGCATTTTCCGCAGTCCGTTATTCTTCCATATCTATATGGTTGCCGCCTTTCTGACAGTCCTGATGACCTATTTCGGGGTGAACTACATCCTTGGAGGAATGCATAGCTATGCCAATGCTTGATTTACGGGTGGTTCTACCTATTTATGATGACTGACTTGTTTTATTATACCTAATTTAAGTGATTGCGTACTGTCTGCCGATGCCCTATCTTTGCAACATCAGATTTGAATGAATTAGTTAGTCATAATTACGTAACCACTTTTATGAAGATAAAAGGATCCCCGCTTCCCGATGTGATATCGTGAAGCGGGGATTTGTGTATGGCGTGACGGATACTGTGGGTAAGGTTGGATAAGGATACTTGTGGGGCATAAAGAGTCATAGGATGGGGAGGGATGACATAGGGGATGAGCTTTGTCTTCAGGCACAAGATAAACCTTAATCAATAGGCAGAGGGCTTTTCCCGTATGGAGGAGCATACTTTTGCAAGGGATTCATCCGGTTTTTCCCTATAGGCCGCAGCGGGTAGGGAAACGGTTGCCGGAAGAATCTTATAGAGAGTCCTTGATGTCGCTCAATTCTACCAGCTTGTTGACAATAGCGTAGATGGTGAGCCCTGCCGGAGAATGTATCTGCAGTTTGCGTGCAATGTTACGGCGATGGGTAATGACGGTATGGATGGAGAGGTAGAGTTTGTCGGCGATGGCTTTGTTGGTCATGCCCTTCACAACGCAGGTGATGATTTCCTTTTCGCGCTGGCTCAGGGTTTCTTGTTCGCTGTCTTTTTCCTCTTCCTCCTCGGTGTGTAGCAAGTGGTTGATTTTGGAGGCGATGACATCTACGTCATCGCACATGGCGAAGTTCTCGTCATATTCCTTCAATATGTTGTTGTCGATGACGGAGCATACCATAGCAATGTACTTGATACCGGATTTTCCGTGTTCTGCCTTGAAGGCGGGCAGGTCGAACCAGCCACCGAAAGTGGGGTTGATGATGATAATGTCTGCCGGATGCATGTGAATGTAGTTCTGCAGCGATTCCGGAGAAGAAACCTCAATAGGGTGTGCATTCAAGTTGGGAATACGCTTCAAAACAGCCGTCAGGCCACTCCGGATGATGACCGAAGTTTCTGCAATGACAATCTTCAAAGAAGTATTATTGTTCATTTTTCAGTTTCCTTTCTATTTGCGCTACGGCGGGAACAAACATATAATCTTCTACCTGGCAGTGGGTGGCAAGGTCTTGTTCGCAGTTGAATATATCGAACAAGACCGCATTCAGGAGATTGTTGTTCTCCTTTTCCGGGTAGTATTTGATGATGATGTTCTTCAGCTCTTTCAGTTTGGTATCTATCTGATTATGTTTGCTGGCAAAAGTGGCGATGTTGTATTCGTCCGATAGTCTGCCTTGGAGCAATTGCTCTACATAGGTGAATACGGCCTGGTTTTCATATTCCATGTGGCGGCGTACTTCCTTGGCATATTCATCGAAGAACTTCAGGATGAGGTAGGCTACATCGTTTGTACTGGAACAATCGATGGCTTCGATGAGTTTGCGGCGGATGGCCGGCAGGTTGAAGTCGAGGAAATATGTGTGGGCACGCTTCAGATAATCCATAAGGGCGGGAATGGAAAAGTCACTTTCATTGCCGCTGTAAGAGTATTGTTCTTCGCTGATAAAGTTGGCTACGGCGAGGAATGTAGGGCAATCGACGCCTTGTGCTTCGCAGACGTCCTTCACGCTCTTGTCTCCGAATCCTAATGACAGTCCGAAGCGGCTCATCACCATTAATAAGGAGTAATTGTCACAGATGAGGTCACTCATCTTGTCCGTGGAGCGGTACTTATGTTGCTCATTCATTGTATGTTATTGTTTTTAATTCTCTGATTCGTGCGCAAAGTAACGGCTTTTATCCGAGAACTGCAATCACTATTAGTAGGTATTTTGCTTGTCGGGAGACGGTTGGAGACTGGTGTTTGCCGAATAAACTAAAAGCTTTAGTTTTATTTAACGAGAGAAATTAGTTTTTGAACTAAATAATTTAGTTATTTGCAGAAAACAAAGAATGTTATGAAAGGATTGACTGCAAAAGAAGAAGAAATCATGGGCTTTTTCTGGGAAAAGGGACCCTTGTTTGTGAAGGAAATGCTGGCATTCTATGAAGAGCCGAAACCACATTTCAATACTTTGTCCACCATTGTGAGAGGATTGGAGGATAAGGGATTCTTGAGCCATCATACGTACGGCAACACGTATCAGTATTATGCGGTGGTCAGCGAGGAGGATTTTCGCAAGCGGACACTGAAGAACGTTATCAGCAAATATTTCAATAATTCCTATCTCAGCGCAGTGTCGTCTCTGGTGAAGGAAGAGGATATATCCCTGGAAGAACTGAAGCAGTTGATACAAGACGTGGAAAAGGGAAGGGACTGAGATTGTTGAGACTCTAATAACTCTGGCTTATGAAAAACATCGGATTGGTTTGTTTGCTGCTGGTAAGTATTTGCTGCGGATTGCAGGCAAAGAAAATCGTAGAGGTACCCTATTTCATGGCATGCAATACGCGTAGCATTGAAGTGGAGCAAGTGACGCTTGGAAAAGATACGACCTGGCTGGCGGTGAGGCTTTATGGCATGCAGGGCGATAGGGTCAGGATTGATTCGACAGCTGTGTTGCGGGCATCCGGAAAGGATTACGGATATTTGGGAAATACCGGTTTTGCCAGGGATGAATGGACGCATATTCCCGCTTCCGGTGAAATGGCTGCTGTTTTGAAGTTTAGTCCGCTTCCGATGGATACTGAGAGCTTTGATTTCGTAGAGACACCGGACAGTGATGAAGGATGGGTAATTTATGGTATACAGCTCAACGGAGAGAAACCTCGGGTGGATATTTCCGAACGTTTGCGGAATAAGAAACCGGATGAGGTTTTGCCATTGCCCGGACCGGAATTGAATATGGGAAAGACTGTCATAAAGGGGCAGATATTGGGGTATAAACCGGAGTATGGAGTGACGTTACGCTACTATGACTCGCCTTGGTTCTTCATGTATTTCACCGGTAAGGACTTGAAGATAGCGGAGGATGGCACGTTCCGTTATGAGACAGAGGTGCTGTTGCCGAGCGGTGCTACGCTGTGGATATCCCGTTCGAAAATAGAATTGTTTCTCGTTCCGGGTGGAGAACTGGATGTCACAATCAATCTGCCTGAAATATTCTATTCGCAAAGCCGTCTTTTAAGCCGGAAAAGGGATGGTGTAACGGATAGCCGTGTTTGGTTTGAAGGAGACTATGCCGGTCTGAATACCGAGTTGCTGCGGTTCGGTGAAATGAAAAGCTTATCGGGAACTGATGATTTTTATGCAGATATTTGTGGGATGACTCCGCAGGCATATAAAAAGTATCTGTTCAGGCATTATGAAGATGTGCAAAAGAAACTTGTAAAAAACAAGGATATGAGCCAGGCTTGCCGTACTTATATCCGGGCAAATCTGGATATGAATCTGTTCAGCCTTATCTATAATTACAAGAGTAACCTTAGTTATGCCCCGATGCTTTCGGGCAGGCAGGGGGTGAAAAGGGCGGACATGACGGTGGACAGTACCTCATACTTCAAGGAAATACTGCAACTGGATATTCTGCATACCCCCGAACAGAAATATTACAATTATTATACGGACTTTGTGAAGACCGCTACCGGAAATTTCCGGGATAAGTTTGTGCAAGACCCTCTTTGGCCGGACATGCTTCTTGCCGGGCGTGCTTCCCGTAATCTGAGCAAGTACATGCCTTTGACTGAGGAAGAGCGTCGGACGGTGGACAGCATCGCTTCTCCCGACCTCAGGCAATTGTTCCTGATGAGAAACGGGAGGATTGAAGCCGAACTGAAATCAGAGTTGGAAGCTACTAAGGGAAAGACCGGATATAAGATTGTTGAGGTGGAAAAGGAGGTAGCGGCAGACAGTTTGTTGCAGGTCATTACTCGTCCTTATCGTGGCAAGATGGTACTGGTGGATATGTGGAACACCTGGTGTGGTCCTTGTATGCGGGCCATGAAAAGCCTGAAACCGTTGAAAGAGGAGCTGAAAGAGGTGGTTTATCTATATATTGTCGACGAAACATCTCCTGAAGGAAAATGGAAAGTAATGATACCGGATATACCCGGTATTCACTGTCGCATTAGCAATGAGCAAAGTACGGCATTGGCAAAGCTGTACGAATATCCGGGTATCCCGACCTATTTCGTCGTGAACCGTGAAGGAGATATTTCCTACAAAGCAACCGGATTTCCCGGAGTGGAGATGCTACGGAATGAACTGACCAAGTAACTGTAAATAGTAAATCGTAAATCCCTAAATAGTAAATAATACCATGGGTCTGTTTTTTGTTTATATACTCAAATCTTCTGTTTGCCTGGCGATATTCTATTTGTTTTATCGCTTGTTGCTGGCGCGCGAGACGTTTCATCGTTTCAACCGTTTTTCATTGTTGGGCATTTTGCTGTTGTCCTGCCTATTGCCTTTGGTAGAGGTAAGTGTGAAGCAGGAGACGGAAGTGCACCAGACGATGCTGACATTGGAGCAGTTGCTGATGATGGCGGATGCAGTGAATGCCACTGAGGCCGGAGCAAGGGCTGAAACGGCAACAGTCACCTGGATACAAGTGGCGCTGCTTGTCTATCTGGCAGGAATCGTTTTCTTTGCCTTCCGCAACGTATATTCGTTGGTACGGTTACTGATGTTGCTGAAATCGGGTAAAAAAGAGGATATTGGCAGCTACTTACCGGGCAGGAAAGAGCGCGTTACTTTGATTGTACACAACTGTGACATCGCTCCGTTCAGTTGGATGGGATATATTGTCATTTCACGGAAAGACTTGGAGGAGAACGGACGGGAAATCCTTATCCACGAGCTTGCCCATATCCATAACCGCCATTCCTGGGACTTGCTGGTGGCTGATGTCTGCATTTTCTTTCAGTGGTTCAATCCGGCATCATGGCTCCTGAAGCAGGAATTGCAGAATATCCATGAGTTTGAAGCGGATGAAACGGTGATAAAGGAGGGTGTGGATGCAAAACAGTATCAACTATTATTAATAAAAAAAGCTGTCGGCACAAGGCTCTACTCTATGGCCAACAGCTTTAATCACAGTAAACTTAAAAAACGTATCACTATGATGTTAAAAGAAAAATCAAGCCCGTGGGCACGTTTGAAGTATCTTTATGTACTTCCGGTAGCTGCCATTGCAGTGACAGCTTTTGCCCGTCCCGAAGTCTCCGATAAAGTGGAGAAGATTTCAAGCGTCAAAGTTAACGATTTGGCTGCAATTGTAGAAACAAAAGTGGTGGAAAGTGCAGGTGACACTACGAAGCCTGCCGATGTGAAGTATGTACCGGCGGAAGTCCGCAAGCGGTTGTAGGGAACTCTGGTCTTCGAGGTGGCAGAGGAGATGCCGGAATTTCCCGGCGGCGGAATGAGTGCTTTCATGGATTATATCAAGACGAATATGCGTTATCCGGCATCTGCCAAAGAGAACGGTACGCAGGGACGGGTCACTGTCCAGTTTGTGGTGGATGAAGATGGAAGCATCAAGGACTCCAAGGTGCTCCGTTCTGTGGATAAGGATATGGATGCCGAGGCGCTGCGATTGATAAACACTATGCCGAAGTGGAAGCCGGGGAGACAGAAGGGGCAGCCGGTGGCTGTGAAATTTACGGTGCCGGTGATGTTCAGGCTGGACGACGACAAACTTGAAAAAACTTCTTCTGCCAATGGTATTACAGTTGAAGGATATGCAGGTAATGGGAAAGAACCACTGTATATTGTGGATGGAAAAGAGGTGACGCCATCTGTCATGAGTGCATTGAATCCTGATAAGATAGAACGTGTAACGGTTTTGAAAGATAAATCTGCCACGGATTTATATGGAGAAGAGGGACAGAATGGCGTTGTTCTGATAACCCTGAAACAAGGAACTCCGGGTATGGTTATCCGCCGGGGTAATGAGGTGGCAGAGAATGCTAAAGTACAGCATAAGAGTAGTCTTGATTTAATAAAGACTGTCTATATTGATGGAGAAAAGGTTGACTTGGGTACTAAAACTATCGATGATTTAATACCTGCCGAGAATATTGAGGGTATTGAGGTGAAGAAAGAGGCAGGTGGAAAAGGTGAGATTTACATCACTACTAAAAAAACTAAAGCTGTAGAAAAGACCATTGCCAAAGGCAATATGAAAGTGGAAGGCAAAGTGGTGGATGAGCAGGGTGAGCCTGTTATCGGTGCGGCTGTTCTGATAGAAGGTACCACTACGGGAAGCGTTACCGATGTCAATGGCAATTTTGTCCTTTCTGTACCTTCTAAGGATGCTGTATTGGTTGCTTCGTATATAGGCATGGCTACCGGCAAAGTGAAGGTGCAGCCCAAGCTTACGATTACGCTGAAAAGTGAATAGTCTCTAACAACTATGATAAGGAAAATTCTCTCTTTGTTTCTGATTCTGGTAGCTGTGGGGGCAGGGCTTTGCTCTGCCCAGACAGCCGGTAAGAAATATTATTTGGTGGACGGGCTTTTCTTCGAAGGCATGCCGCCTTGTGTGAGTTCGGACAATGTGGCAACCTTCATTACACATGAGGACGGCGTGGGACACGAGGTTACGGAACTCCGTTTGCGCAAAGGCTTTGCGCTGCCTGAGGATGTAAGAAAATACGCCACTCCT
>ENA-OPFH01000138-OPFH01000138.1-human-gut-metagenome-genome-assembly--contig:-NODE-138-length-12268-cov-3.842709_pt1 | contig 12268 bp, 11 predicted proteins | sample MGYA00241310_ERZ501554 | MGnify/ENA primary metagenome ERZ501554 (study PRJEB25962, sample SAMEA2042426) | human gut metagenome | biome: human gut; feature: human-associated habitat; material: faeces...
TTTTAGGCGTTCTTTTTGCCAAAAAACCAGTCGACTATGCTGCGAAGGGGCACCTCGAAACCTTTTTTCCACTCTATTTGCCCCTGTTTCCAAGTGTTAAATTTTGGCAATAATATTTTACAATTTTGGTACTTTTGCATGGACGTGCAGGAGCGGCATATTTTGCGTGTAAAGCCCACTTTTATATCATACTCTGTTAAATACACATAAGCTTTTTGAAATGGGGGGTATTAAAAGACCCTCAAAATTTATTCGTGATTTTGCAAAGTAAACTATCTGAGCTGTTCGTGTGGGTAATGACATACGTAACGGAACAGATACATAATCACGGCAAACACTTGACCTACGTCAATAATTCCAGATTTTTGATTATTTTTCCCCGAATTGTTTTGCACTTTCAAAAAATCGCAGTACCTTTGCACTCGCAATTCAGAAATGGATAAGCAACAAAGGTTAAACATCGCGGAGTGGAGCAGTTGGTAGCTCGCCAGGCTCATAACCTGGAGGTCGCACGTTCGAATCCTGCCTCCGCAACCAATAACGACATAACAAGTTGTAAAGAAACGGGTTATGTCGTTTTTTCGTTTTGTACTGCGACAAATGGCTCATATAATATCAATGTATAGTGAAATGTAAGTCGCCATCAACCATGACCATTATGCAGATAGTCTCAGAAATTAAGATGAGCATAGACTATGTGCTTGCATTGGCATGAACAATCTCAACTATACAAATGGATTATAGCATGAAAAGGGTTAAAGAAACATATAAAAGTCAAGTTTATGACGTAAAAAACAAGACTTTTTTGTTAACTTTGCATTCGTAAAAGGAAGATTAGCATGGTTATAGCAAGACTGATAAAGGAAAAATTGTCATCGACCCCTGCTGGGGTTGTATTGACAACAAGAGACTTTGGTGTGGAGATGCGGTATCAGCCGGCACTTGCCAAAGCTCTCAATCGTCTTGTGCTCCAAGGCGAGCTCCAAAAGATAGCTAAGGGGAAATACTATATTCCAAAGAAGACCATTTTTGGTAATCTAAAACCTGCAGATTCTGAACTTGTAAAGGACTTTCTGGAACAAAATGGTAAGATTGTAGGCTACATTACAGGAACGACAGCATTTGCATCCATGGGCTTGACTACACAGATAAGCTCATCCATCCTTGTCGGAACAAATAAATACCGTAGACCAATCACAAGGAATGGCGTAAAAATCTCTTTCTTGCTACAAGAGAACGCCATAACATCAAGCAACATTCCACTACTTAGATTATTGGATGCTCTGCGTCTTATAAAGGATATTCCGGCCACTTCACCAGATGAATGTGTGACGAATATTTGCAAAACAATCAATGCTCTTTCAAAGGAACAGAAGCAAGAGTTGGTAAAATTATCCTTGGCATATACACCTTATGTAAGGGCATTGCTTGGAGCCATCTACGAGAACATGGAACTTGAAACTGAAACAATCAGTAAAACATTGAATGGAGTGACAAGTTACAAGTTGCCAATCTCTGACAAAGTATTGTCAAACAAAAGAAACTGGAACATCATATGAGATTACATGAAGACAGGGAGTTGTTCTCTGATGCCCTACAAGCTGCATCACAACCAGTAGAGGATGGAGGACTTGGCATCAAGAGCATTTTCATCGAAAAAGACTATTGGATTTGTCGGTCGCTGTCATTGATGGCTGCGAACGACAAGGATAACCGTGCCATATTCAAAGGAGGAACAAGTCTTACAAAAGCATACGGTATCGGAAGTCGATTCTCTGAAGACATAGACATTGCTATCTCTGAGGCATGGACGCTCAGCGGCAACCAATTGAAGATGCTGATCAAGAGAACTGCCAAAAACATGACAGAAGGTTTGCAGGAAATGGATTTGCCTGGTTTTACAAGCAAAGGTTCTCATTATCACAAAGCATACTATTCTTATCCAAGAGCTATTGATACATTACAAGTAGGTGCTGTCAAGGCAGGACAGTTGCTTGTCGAAATCAACTCATTCGCCAATCCATACCCATTTCAGAAATGTAAACTGCAAAGCTTCTTGACCGAGTTCCTGCAAAAGACTGGCAATGAGAACTTGATAGAAGACTTCGATATGCAACCTTTCGATGTCAATGTTCTCGACAGGCGCAGAACATTGACAGAGAAGTTGGTGTCATTGCTTCGTTGTTCCTTGGCCGACAACTACATGCCGGAGTTGACAGCCAAGATACGCCATTTCTATGATTTACATTTCCTATTGAATGATATTGAAACACAGGACTATCTGAAAAGTGACGCTTTCAAATCGGACTTCAGCAACTTGTTTGCACAAGACCAACAGAGATTTGACAAGCCCGAAGGATGGCAAAACAAGAGCATAATGGATTCTCCAATCATCAACGACTTACATAATGTATGGGCAGCATTAAGCAATGTTTATGCAAAAGAACTTCCTGACCTTGCCTACAAAGAGATACCGACTATTGAGAGTGTCGAGAATAGCATGGAACAGCTGGTCTCGTATTTGACAAAATAAACGGCCATGGCAAAGAAGAAGCACAACACTTCTTCTATATCAAAATCAAAATCTTCCATAGCTAATATTATTTAGTCAGAGAATTAGTCGTTTTCATACAATTCACCCAGATCGCTTATACAACATTTCATGGTTTGCCTTAGCGACTGTGGTTCCATCACTTCTATCATCGTCCCATAGCTCTGCAACTCCATTATGAAGTCGTAGGTGGGACGAAGCATAAGTTCGAAGTCGGCATATTCGTTGCAAGAACAAAGCTCTTTCTGTGAGATATGCAATGGAAGAGAGCGCATGTAGTGTTGGTGTGCACCTAAGGCACGAACAACAATTCGTTGCATGGGTATATCCTCGTCTATTACTACGCCGAAGAAGCTGGAGAAATAGTCCTTGGCATTGAAGTCGCAAGGGAACTTAAAATGATGTTTCCCATATACAGCATGCGGCAATCTCTGCTAAGGAGATGTCTGCTCTATTTGGCACTACCACTTTTTGGCCTATAATGGCTTCTGTTTTTGCTATACGTGAATTATCAAAGTCTTTAATGATAATTTCTCTACCAAGAGAATCTTCCCAAGGGTTGCCATCCAAACATGCAGAAACTGTAATTCTTGATTCATCTGTGCCAGAACCAGTCTGAGGAACCATTTCTACATATATGTCATAGCCAGTCTTGCTTTTGGGTGACGGAACAAGATGGCGCAAATAGTCGTAGTGCATTTTGAACGGAGCCAAAGGTTTGCCTTCAGTATAGCTTTTCGACAAGAATGGCGCAATCTCGTCAAACGATACCTTGTGTAATAATTCGTACAATGTCATATCTCATGTTTTTATCGTTATTTGCCGGCAAAGATATTGACGTGCTGACTCAATTATCAATACAGGTTAATTGTTTCTTATAAAAACTCACAAAAACAGTAGTTTTCTCAACCTGTGCTAATAATTGGCACACCTTCATAATACTTTTGCCGCAACATTAAAGATACAGTTATGAAAAAGTCTTCAAAATATGAAAGCACTGTAAAGGATGCGAAGACATTGGAATCCGTCATTCCGAAACAGCTTGCTGAATACACGACAAGGGCATTAAGTAAACTAAACGAAGCGCTTGGGGGCGATGTCGGCGGATATGTAGCAAACAGACTGCACATGAGCCATGAGGAACTGAGGGAAGCATTGGCCGCCGAACAAATCGATGGTGTTGCATTGGCCATTTACAATATAGAGAAACGTGGACAGTCGGTAGTCATAGGCGACCAAACGGGTATAGGCAAAGGCCGACAGGCAGCTGCCATGATACGCTATGGACTGTTGTCTGGCTATCTGCCAATATTCTTCACCGACCGATATACCTTGTTCAGCGATATGTACCGCGACTGTAAAGCGCTTGGCATTAAGGAGGCACGACCACTGGTGGTGAATGCTGGTGCGTCGGTTGTCGACTTTGACCATGTGGTTGAGCAGAAAGCGACATGTACGTCCGACGAGATATGGTCTCCCGCAGACGAAGAAGATAACGAAAAGTATGAGGCAGAGCGCATGGCGCTCTACCAGAAACAGTATGAGGTGGTCTACAAAGCTCCCAAGAAATCTGTCCTTCAAGAAATATTCATAAAAGGTGAACTGCCGCAGGATGCCTTCGACTATCTCATGATTACCTACTCCCAACTGAAAGATGCCAAACGAGACATGACACGTCTCAACTTCCTCATGGCATTGTGCGAGCAGCATCGTGTGCTGTTCATTTTCGACGAAGCCCACAAAAGCAGCGGAGTGAACGCTGGCAAAGCATCGGTTATCACACAAGGCATAAACATGATTCTTGAAGAAACGCCTCAGACGCAATGCGTGTTTCTTTCTGCCACCTTTGCCAAGCGCCCGGAATGTCTGCTCACCTTCATGAGACGCACGACCCTGAGTGCCTTGGCTACAGAAAACACGCTCAAGGATGCCTTGCATTGTGGTGGAGTGCCCATGCAAGAATACGTTTCATCTTGTTTGGCTGCCGAAGGACAAATGATCAGGCGCGAGCACTCTGGCGAGGGCTTGCCTACTCCTGTCTATACATATCTTGATGAAGACCTCGACGTACATGGCGAGCAGTTTGACAAGGTGATGTTCTTCTTCCGTGAAATAGTAAAACTCTCTGCAATGGTTCGCACAATGGTTAATCATGCCCTTATGTACAATGTGCTTCTACCCTTCAAATGCTATCCCACAAGAGCACAACTTTTCTATATCAACAAAGTGTTGTTGCTTTCCTTGAAAGCGAAAAAGGTGGCACAAGCCGCCATTGAGAATGTAAAGCAAGGAAGAAGTGTGGTGATTGGCATGAGCGACACGCTTGAGTGTATCGTACAGGACGTGACAGTGAACGAAGACGGATCCGTTCGTGGCGACATATCTGCGTTGTTGTTGCGTTTGTTGGAAAAGACGGTTTGTGGAAGCGCCCCTACCGACAGTGCCAATCGACCTGTTTTTGAAATGGTAGAAGAATTGGAAGAAATGTCATTGAAGGCAGAAGCCAAAGAGATAAGCGACTACTACACAAGTATCAAGCAAGACATAACAGAAGAGGTGTTTCATCTCCCCGTGTCGCCTATCGACGTAATACGGCAGCTGATAACTGCCGAGAAGTTTGTTGCGCCCAATGGTGAATACCTAAACATCCGTTTTGAGGAATGTACGGGGCGGGCACACCAACTGGATTATCTCTCACCTGAGGGCGATGACGACTTCATCAACGCTGTCATCGTGTCAAGAAAGAAGCGTCACTCTAACCTCATATTCAATGATTTCCAAAACAACAAGTTAGACGTTATTCTCATCAATGCCTGCGGAGCTATAGGGGCAAGTGCGCACGCCATTTCCACAGCCGAGGTGCCAGAGGACCAAGTGCGCCAACGCAAGATGCTCATCGTGCAAAACGACCTTGACGTGAATATCGACTTGCAGAAGCGTGGCCGCATCAACCGAACTGGCCAACGTGTCGACTTGCCTCCATTGTATGAGTACATCATTACGGCCATTCCTTCGGAGAAGCGTCTCAACATGATGCTCCGGGCAAAGTTGCGGTCGCTTAGTGCCAACACTGCCGCATGGCAAGACCAAGACCGTGAACAAGCCGACTTTGTGGACATTGATAATAAGTATGGCAATGAGGTGGCAAAAGAGTATTTGTCTGAACACACAGAACAAGCTGTGGTCCTCGACCTTACACGCAATGTGACAGCAAGCCGACTGCTCGCACGGAGCGCCATGCTAAGTGTGGCGGCACAACAGAGCATCGTAGACGACCTGATATCGGGCTACACGACGCTTGAGGCTGAACTTCGCCGATTAAACCAGTGGGACCTGGAACGTGAATTCCGTGATTTCGAGGCCGACTTTGTAAGGGAAGAACTTTTCACTACTGCCAAGACGAAGACAAGGCTTGGTGGGTGCTCATATCTTACAACCTATAAATGCAGGCAAAAGACGTTTCCGTATAGCTATGAAACCGTGACTGAACTTTGCAAGAAAGCTAAGGCGGTTTACGGAAATCCATATAAGGAGAACCCTGCCTTACAGAAACAGGTAAAAGATTATTATGCCCACCGAGACAAAAATGCCCACCGCCGCTTCAAGGCACGCTGCAAACTGCTGCATGACGGTGCAAAACGCATATTGACAACATATTGTGGTGATGAGGAGTTGGCAGACACATGGTTGCAAAAAGCATGCACGCCTGTAGACAAATGGAGCTCAACAGAATTTGAAGATGTGAAAGAGCAGAAGCGTGCCAAGCGAATCATGCAGAAACTGGTTTCGTACTCTAACGAGTACAACCATCTGCTTGATGCAAAGAAGCAAGAGATGAAAAAATACGCAGAAGAAAGGAAAAGACTTGTCAAGGTCTTGTCAAAAGCGGAAATAGGAAACGGATACGTCATCACTGAGAATGTGGAGGGCGAGGTAATGCCACAAGATGGAATTAAAAGTGTATTGACAGACATACGATTTGGTAAAGATGAGCAATCCAGATTCCTTCCCAGTAAAGTGGAGTTCGTATTTGCATTGACAGCTGTACACACGGAAATTCGCATCAATTTGGTTCATAATAGCAGTTGGAGCAATTACAAACGTCTTTGTGATATTTTATATTCAAGTTCTTGGCAGCCGGGCGCAAGCGTTTGGAACAAGGACATTGCCCTCTACAACAACAAGATTGTGGAGCGCAAGATTATCACCGGCAACATTCTTGGAGCATACGTCCATCCTGCCATCGCAGAACTGAAGCCTCGCTTCATATCCTTCTCGCTGAAGGAAAAGAAAGGTGGCAAGGCTCAAACGCAAATCGGATTACTCTTGCCTATGGACGAGTCGAAGATAAGAAAAGTGTTAGACACGGTTTCCATTCCTCTGCACAAAGGTTTCAAATATGCCACTAATACCAACACAAGTTATACGATAGCCGGCTTGGGGGTGAATTTCTCGCTAATGCCTTACAATGGCCCGATGTATGTGGTAAGCGTGAACGACAAACACTCCAAGGAGTTTGAAAAGGACAAGCGTTTTGACAGTATACGCTCTCTGTTCTTTGGCACTCCTATAAGTTCGATATACGACAAGGCAAAGGAAGACAAAGAACAGCCAGGCAAGAAAAAACGCAAGATGCTTATGCACCATCAGACTGAACAGTTGCCTTTCGAGTCGGAACCATTGCAAACCATCATACAAACGCTTGCCCAGATGGATGCTGTGATTGTCGTGCCTCGCGAACAGATAACTTACGGCGATGTGAAGGAATTCGAGTCGCGCTCCGAACGCGACGACAACGAGCCTTGGGAAGTTCTTGACTGGAAAAATGCGGACGAAGTACCTATGCCTCCAATAAGACAGAGCCTCATGTTGCGTATATCTGCCCCTGTAGCCATGGGAGAACAGAAGGGCAAACCTGTGTTCAGACATTCCGAGCACTATTGTCTTGCGCAAGAAACAATGGCCCTCGAAGGGTTGCCCATGCCTCATATACAGCGCAGCACAATAGACGCCCTGCGACGATGCTACATGAAATGGAAAGAATACTTCCGCCTTTCAGCATCAAGGGTTAGTCAACAGCAAGAGGTGCAACCCTCGCTCGTAGAACAGCGTAAGGTGTGCCGTGATTTGCAGCGTGTGATAGGAAACAAGGCATCTGCCGTAGAGCTTGCCCCAAATGTCAAGGCTCTGCTACAAGACATTCTCGACAGCGAGTATCTGGACACCAACGGACTCTATTATGCAAAGTTCGAAGACGAGATGATGTTCATGTCGCCCGAAAAGACTGTGGCCCAAGCATTTCTTGATGCCTTGCCTTGCTCGGCTACACTGGATGGCATAAGGAAATGCATAGAAGACTATCTTGAAGACAAAACCGACATTATTAATTCACCCGACAAGTGGTAATATGAGCTATATAGGTATTATAGGTGCAAAAAGACTTGACGATAGCAATGCTTCGTCAGGTCTTATCGAAGCACAAAAGAAGGCTGGCCAACTGCTTCGCTGCAGCACGGATATGCACATGATAAAACAGCAGACGGGTTGGGAAATGGGTGTAGACGGCAAATGGCGCTATGAAGTGGCAGACCCTTTCCACAATACAGTCGAAATAGAAGACCATCTGAAACGCCATTTTGGCGAGTCCATAAACATCAGCCTATGTATGCACGACATCAGCCTGCTCATAGCATACCCAGCTTTCGAACGGCTCAGTCTATACGCCAGATACACACCGACCAACAAGTTCGCTGGGTATTTCAATCCTTTGAGCTACGGCATGATGATTTGCATGGGAACGCTAAATTCTCCTTTCCAATACCAGACCGAAGGTGTGTTGCTGCATGAGGTGCAGCATCTTATACAGGAGGAAGAGGACTTTGCCCGTGGTGGAAACCTATCACAAGGCAGGAGACGATATTTGAGAATGGCTGGCGAGGTGGAAGCGCGTAACGTGTGCATCAGGCACTCGATGAGTCCTGAACATCGCCGCTCGTCGTTGCGGACAGACACGCAGGATGTGCCAGACGCAGAACAGATAATAAAGTTTTGGTAAAATTATCTGATCGTGGATTTTTCATAAATATATTAAGGTATGACAATAGCAGAATGTTTAGGAAGCATATCTTTCAATGAGATTGAAGAAATCTTATGGGATGCTTATGGAATGGGGGATAACTTTACCCCATTCCTTAAAATGACTTATGACCGAGTTTGCAATCTATAAAAGAATATGTCTATCAATCAACTCAACAAATATGTCTGGCTCGTGGAAACCATCCACAGGGCGAGGAACAGGAGTGGCATCACCCTGAGGGAGATTCAAAGCAGATGGTTGGACTCTGATCTGAGCGAGGGAACGGAACTTTCTCGCCGTACCTTCATCAACAATCTCCATGCCGTCGAGGAACTGTTTGGGATTACCATCGAATGTGGCAGCGGATACCTATCACATAGAGTGTGGCGACTGTTTCGAGGAAGGAAGTGCAAGAAACTGGTTGCTGAACGCCTTCTCGCTCAATGTGATGGTGGGCAATAGTCGTAAGCTCAAGGATAGAGTACTGCTGGAGGACATGCCTTCGGGCAGAAACTATCTGGAAGACATCATCAAGGCCATGCGTGACAACCGTGTCATCTTCATATCTTACTACAGCTACAATGTCGAGAAATATAATGAGTTTGACATCCATCCTTACTTCGTGAAAGCCTTCAAGAAACGTTGGTATGTGATAGCTTATAGCCCTGGCACCGACGATGTCCGTTGTTATGCGCTTGACCGCATGGAGAATGTCATGATCTCAGACAAAGTGTTCAAGATGCCTAAGGATTTGAAACCGGCTGATTACTTCAAAGATTGCTTTGGTATCATCAACAACAAGAATTCTGAGGTTCAGAAAGTTGTGCTCAAAGTGGATGCCTTTCAAAGTAACTATATACGCAACCTGCCTCTCCATGACTCACAAAAGGAGACAAGGCGAACTGACGAATACTCTATTTTTGAGTATCACCTGAAACCAGAGTTTGATTTTGAACAGGAGATTTTTTCGAACATGGACGCCATGGAAGTGCTGGAACCTCTATGGCTAAGAGAAGAGGTGAAGGAAAGAATAAAATCTTGCAAGTAAGTATCCTCATCTTTGAAAGGCAATCCATCAATGTTCTTTTGTCAAGGGACTAAATATCCAGTCCCTTGACACAATCTATAGCTTCGTCAAACATTATTGAGAAATCATTTAAAGTTTTACCATTCAGCAAGTCTTTTATCCCAGAGGCATTATCCCAATCTTGATTTCCATTAAAATCCTTCCAAATCCAACATTGATCACTTTGGGAGGAATAATTCTTTTGGACTTTTTCCCAGTCTTTTACATCTTCACGCTTGACTCCAGCTTTTGCGTGAAAGCCAAAGATCAAAGGCCTTAAGCCTCTACATTCAAACTCAAAAGCAAGTTTAAGATACTTCCATTGGGGATTATAAAAAGAGAGACCAGCATATGATGTTTCAAACCAATTCTTTATACAACCATCTCCCATACTCTGTCTAAATTATTGTAGACGTTGTTATTTTTGCCAATGAAAATGACTACGCAAACACTCTTGGTACATAAGGGCACGACGATTCATGTTGTTCATCTCTTTTTCTGGATACCAGTAAAAATAAGCCATGAAAAGCAACAGCCGTTAGAATCCAATTTTTCTCTTAATACGGCTCCCTTCCAGTCTTTCACTTTCACAAAACTCAGCAAGGGATTTGACCATGTTCTCAGACTTGCCATGCAATATCGTCTGGATGGTAAAATGACGGGCGATGTTCTCTATTTCACCACCGCTGAAATCATACTTGCCCGCCAGGTAACTAGCATCTGCATCATTCAAAGGCGGAATCATCGCTTGCCAAATCTGAGTACGGCAATTCAAGTCTGGCTTCTCAAACTGTATCTTATAGAGGAAACGGCGCTCGAAGGCCTTGTCCATGTTCTCTGGGAGGTTGGTCGTGGCAATGAGGATGCCATCCAACTGTTCTATCTCCTGAAGGATGATATTCTGAATACTGTTTTCCATCTTCTCAACGGCTCTTTCCGCCCCCACCTGACGCTTGCCGATTATGGCATCAGCCTCGTTGAAAAGCAAGATGGGTGCCTTGGCTAATTGTTTCACCTTCTTCTTATAATCATCGAAGATGCCCTTGATATTCTTTTCGCTCTCGCCTACCCACATGCTCTTAACCTCTGAAACGTTCACCTGAATCAAGTCACGGCCAGTCTTCTTGGCTATCTGAAGCACAGTCTCTGTCTTTCCTGTACCAGGCGCACCATAGAAAAGGCAGGCAAAGCCGCTTCTGAAGTTGGTTTCTTTCAATCGATTTTTGATACGCTGGAAATGCTCCTCATCCAAGAGGGAAGTTAATTCTTCCACTTGCCTTTGTTCCTTGCTATTGTAGAATAGTTGCTTGGGGCTGATGTCCTCAAAGGATAGCATGCCACCCTTCGGGCGAGAACCACGCATGGATGATAGGTTGAGTTCCGAGAAAAGCTGTTTCTTGGCATCATCCGTAATTTTGAACGACTCTCTATCCACAAAGCAATCGCCTTGACAAAAGCCAACTTTTCGTTCTTGGCTACCAATGCCCTCAATTTCCTTCTCAGCACTTGTTTGTCAATCTTTCTACGGCGACATTTCGTAAACAACTCATCGAACTTGTCAAATAGTTCTCTGGCAGTAAGTTCCTCCACATCCATAGGATTATAACGCTCATTATGTTGGAACGCCTCCATCACCTCCATTGGGATGGTATAGTAGAAACCTTCATCCCTATTGCGGCAGATATATTCCTTGTCAACAAGCTCTTGGATTTCATTGGCATATCGAAGCAAGCTAAGGATGCGGCAGCCCAAGAAATCCGTAAAGTCCGAGAACTGGATGTGACTGTCATCGCATCTGTCGGCAAACAAGGCCATGATGGCACTGGCACGCTTGGATATGTCCAGTTTATCGGAGACAAATCCAAGATATGAATCAGTCTCCTCATAAAACTTCTCACCCAGAGAAGAATTCTTTGCCTTATCTACGATTATTTCGAATGCTTGGAGCAAGTCCATCTGCTCCATATCTTTTTTACACGACGTTTGCATAACCATAATAGCACTACATTAATATTGTCCATAATGCTTTATTTTTAAGTATATGTTCGATTTATGAAATAAGAATCTTACCTTATGAAAGATTCATTTTTCGTAGGAGTCTGAGAGTAACAGGATTTGCTTCACCTTGGAAAGCAAATCTTTCTCTGTAACTTCTAAGTTCAAAGATGCCCCATTCCCTGTTATATTGACACCTAAAACACCTGCAAGTTTTATCAGATGTTTTGCACTTCCACTCTTTACAAAAAGACAAATAGACCATTCACCATAAATACAAAAAAAGGTTATGTAAATAGGCATGTTGTCATACATGATTTTATAACCATATTTTTCAACATATGGAATCTTGCCATCGAAGGTTTCCACTATAAAGGAAGCTATCTCCTCGTGGAACTTCTTCGTAAAAACGTTGGCGTATTCTTCGGAAATTTCATCCTTGGCACAGATAATCTGCTCTTGGGCATCTTCCAAACCATCAAGCAAATCGTCTAAAGCCGAGCATTTTTCGATAATGTTCAGTCCTTTTAACCCAAATCGGTCATTAGGATTTCTCTGTGTCGTACGGCAAAGAGAAATC
>ENA-OPFH01000144-OPFH01000144.1-human-gut-metagenome-genome-assembly--contig:-NODE-144-length-11990-cov-1.476498_pt1 | contig 11990 bp, 13 predicted proteins | sample MGYA00241310_ERZ501554 | MGnify/ENA primary metagenome ERZ501554 (study PRJEB25962, sample SAMEA2042426) | human gut metagenome | biome: human gut; feature: human-associated habitat; material: faeces...
ACAATGCAAATGTATCAGATAAGAGAAGCCAATAGTGGAGGAAAGAGTAAAAAAGTAGTGGTTTACATCATTCAAAAAGGCTTAAACCACTATATACCAATAATATATAAAATTATTACCCAACTAAAAAAGTAGTGAAAATATAAGCGTAAAAGAGACACTTCCAAGCTTCAAAACCCCTATTCTCAGTTCTTCGACTTGCCAATTGTCATCACTTCCTGTTCCAACAAGTCGCGGTCACCGGCAGCCTTGTTGCGAACCTTCGTACGATAGTTATAAATGGTGGTAACAGAATATCGAAGGAACTGGGCTATCTTCACGCTGTCAGTAATGCCCAAACGTATCAATGCAAAGATGCGCAACTCTGTATTCATCCGTTCGCCGGCTTTCAAGGATATTTGCTCATCATCGGCAAGCAGGGCATTGAAGTCTTCTACAAAAGTAGGAAACAGCTGCAGGAAGGTATTATCAAAGTTGGTATAGAATTCCTTTAATTCCCCCTCTATGAATTTAGAAGACTTGATGTTCTTGTAGAGTTCCTCCACATTTCCGGTAGCGGCAATCTTTCCCAGCGACCGGCGGTAATTGTCCATCTTTTCCAAATAGACCGAGCACTGGTCCATATAACGGCCGATATACTCCTCCTTCAGATAGGAGTTTTCGGCAATGCTGTGGTTGGCCTCCTTGAGTTGTGCATTGGAAAGGTGAAGCTCATCATTCAGCTCCTTCAACCGTTTGTTGGCGTCAATCACTTCCCTGCGGGCGGCAGCCACTTTCTTCATCTGCTTGTATACATAAAATATGGCAAGCAACAGAAAAAGTGAAAGTAGGCTGATAGATACCAGTGCCCATTTCATCTGCTCCTGCTGCTTCTCCGTCTTTTGCTGGTAAGCATCATTAATGATGGGAAAGATTTCCAGAATCTCCAGCTTGCGCAACCGGGCATTGCAGGCGGCTGCATCTTCCATACATATCTTTACATAAGAATAGGCACGCTCGATGTCTCCTTCCTGGTAAAGCAGTACGGCGAGCTTGCGTAAAGAGATATATTCACGGACAGCGGTTTTCATATCCGCCATAGCAGAAACAATCAGGTATTCCTTTTCCTTCTCTTTGTCCCCTTTCAGCCGGTAAGACTCTGATAAAGTATAGGCACAAATCGCAACGTCGTGTTCATAGTCCTTCTGCAGCGCCAGATAATCCGTCAGCAAACGGATGGCCTTGTCATATTCATTGCGTACATTATACTGGTCGGACTGAATCAAGGTATGTATCAGAAGATTATCTTTATTGACCAACAGCAACGAATCACGATATTTGTCCGTAAGCTCCGTATAAAGCTTCTTTTCATATGCCGTCACGGCATAATCGGCCATAAGGCCATAGACCGTACGGTAGATATGGTAATAATATGGATGGATATCCACCGGTAACCGGTCTATATGGATATTCCGCATCAAATCCATAACTTCCTTATACATACCGGTCATTCCCAAAACATCTGCTTTATTCATGCGGGCATTGTCTATGTATTCCCGGTTTCCAAGACGTATGGCTATCTGTTCCCTTTCCTCGGCCATGTGCAATGCAGAATCCGTATTGAACGAACGGTACTCATCCAGCAATGTGCCAAGAATGGCAAAACGTTCTTCATCCGGTATCTGCCGATGCAACAGTCTTTTCAGTTCCACCAGTTTCAGCTCTTTCTGCTCCATGTATATGGGACGCTCCTTTATCGCCTGGTCCAGTTTCAGCAGCAAAGAATCCGCCCGGCTGCTGTCTGCAGCATGAAGGCGGCACATACAGATGGTACAAAGACACAAGAATATGATTATATTTTTCATCCGGCTTTCCGATTAGTTAAAGGCAATACTTTTTGAGAATCCTCATGCAAAAGTAATTAAAATACCATAAAAACCTATTCTACTATCATTAAAAGCTCGAAAGCAGAGTGATAAAAAGGCATACTGCAAGCAAAAGAATCAAAATATTGAATTACCTTTACGGAAAATCCAAAGAAAGACCATATCATAAATATCATCCGAGCATCATGGATATACACACATTTATAGCCAATTATCAGGAAGCTTTCGGCCAACACGCCGAACTCCCCATCGCCTTTTGGTATTCAGACCGAATGGGGGCATCTACAGAGAAAGTAACCGGTTGTCTCTTCAAATGCATGAAACAAGTCAGAGACGGCAAAATCGTCAGTCTCAGCAACGAAACAATTACCTGCGGAGGAGGCAAGTTCTATACCGGATTTACTGAAATGCCCGAGCGCGTCCCGGGGTTTGTCTCCTTGAAAGAGAAATACAAGAAGACTCCCGAAATGGTGGTAGATTTTGTCAATGAGCTACAGATTTCCAGAACTGACAAAGCCTATCTGCATTTTGCCCGCATAGACAAGATACCTTCCTTTGATGAAGTGGAAGGACTGCTGTTCCTGCCAACTCCCGACATTCTATCCGGACTGGCGACATGGACCTTCTTCGACAACAATGCATCGGATGCCGTGGCAGCCCCATTCGGCTCCGGCTGTTGCTCCGTCATTACCCAAACCATCATTGAAAACCGGAAACAAGGGAAACGTACTTTCCTGGGATTCTTCGACCCCTCCGTCCGCCCATACTTCGAAGCGGACTTATTGAGCTTCACTATCCCCATGTCCCGGTTCAAGGAGATGTATCACACCATGCGCGAAAGCTGTCTGTTCGATACACATGCCTGGGGAAAAATCAAGGAAAGGATACAGCTGTCCCAATCAGGAGACGTACATATCCTCCCCTCTCCCATTTCCTTCCCCATCCTTCCGGACATTTATCTGCAGGAAATCAGAATGGAAGAGGCCGCAGCCATCTACCATGCCATCGACACACACCGGGATTACTTAAGAACATGGCTGCCATTTGTGGATAATATGCGCACAATAGCTGATGAAGAAGCTTTTTTACGTCAGGTACTATCTGCTCCTGCCGAACGAAATGAACCTATATTCGGTATTTGGAACCAGCAGCATGAAATCTGCGGACTGATAGGTTTCCATTTCTCCGATTTCGACAACCACCGTACAGAACTCGGCTATTGGCTACTGCCGGAATACCAGCACCGGGGCATCATTACTGAAAGTGTCCGCAAGCTGTGTCTGTGGGCCGTACAAGAAAAAGAGATAAAGCGGATACAAATTCGCTGTGCCGTGGGCAATGCAGCCAGCAACGCAGTACCGGTTCGCCTCGGTTTCATCCATGAGGGAACAGAACGTTGCGGAGAACTGCTGGCTTCTGGAGAATATACAGACATACATATATACAGCATCTTGAAAGAAGAAGTGCTGGCCAACCTCAAACGATAAAATATCAAATTATATATCAACTATTGAAATTATACATGGAACAACAACCTCATCTCAATGACCACAACAAGCAGGAGTACCCTCCTATGCATACAACGGAGCACATCATCAACCAAACCATGGTAAGGTTATTCGGTTGCGGCCGCTCCATATCAGCACACATAGAACGAAAGAAGAGCAAGCTGGACTATCGTCTTGCCGCCTGCCCCACGGAAGAAGAAATAAAGAAGCTGGAAGAGGCCGTAAACGAGGTAATCGCCCGACAGCTGCCCATCACAACAGAATTCATTACGCAAGAGGAAGCGCAAGGACGTTTCGACTTGGAACGCCTGCCCGATGGTGCTTCGGAAACGGTACGTGTCGTGAAAGTAGGCGATTACGACGAATGCCTCTGCATCGGAGTACATGTGGAGAATACATCAGAAATCGGAACCTTCAAAATCATCAGTCACGATTGGGACGAAGAAGCCAAGCGTTGGAGAATGCGTTTTAAATTAGTCTGAAAATCTATCAATTTTAAATAAATAAGATAGCAAAATGGCATTAAACAAGCAAATAAGTCAGTTCTTCAATGACAAATAGTCAATAGAGTCAGCAAAGACCGGTTGGCATAAGGTTTGCAATATAGTTAGCGAACGACGGTTCAAGAAACGGACGGTGAAAAAAACAAAAGGCAGACACCCGAAGACAAAGAACCGGAGTTCAAAACTAAACAGCATGTTTAACTTAAACAATAGGAGACTATAACTATGATGCCTGTAAGAAGAAACCAAAATTGGTTACCGAGTATTTTTAATGATTTCTTTGACAATGATTGGATGGTAAAAGCAAATGCCACCGCCCCTGCCATCAACGTATTCGAAACAGCAAAAGAGTACAAAGTTGAATTGGCTGCTCCCGGTATGACAAAAGAAGACTTCAACGTTCACATCGATGAAGAAAACAATCTGGTCATCAGCATGGAAAAGAAAACAGAAAGCAAGGAAGAGAACAACAAGGACGAAAAGAAGGAAGGCCGCTACTTGCGCCGCGAATTCTCATACACCAAGTTCCAGCAAACCATGATTCTTCCGGACGATGTCGATAAGGAAAAGATTGGCGCCCATGTAGAAAACGGCGTGTTGAACATTACATTGCCTAAGTTTACAGAAGCAGAAAAAGAAAAGGCCAAGAAATTCATCGACGTAAAATAACGCCCGGCCATTAAAAAGAAAATCTCCCGCTGCACAAGATAATGCAACGGGAGATTTTTTATATCCATAGCCATACGGAACTATTTCTTCTTCCCTTTCAGAAAACGGTCTGTCAGCCACTTGCGCACCGGTTCGTCGTACAGTTTCAAACAAGCATAAGCAAGGACAACAGCTCCCACGAAAGTAAGTATCATATAAGGGATACCTTCTGCCATTGTAGCGTTATTGTTGCATACCCAAGCCGTATAAGTGTATACCAGCGGATAATGGGTGATATAAATCGGATAGGAAATATCTCCCAGGAACTTGCATATCTGGGTCGATTTTTTATCCGTTGTGGTACCGGAAGCTCCTAACCAGACGAGAACCGGAAAAGCGATGATTACACAGAACGCTTCATAAATGCCATTTGTACAAACCGGCGCCGTACCTTCCAGATAGGGCACTGAGAACAAGGTAATCAATGCAATGGTGCATATCCAGAAAGCGCCTTTCACCTTAATGGGCTTGAAGTTGCGCGATAAAAGCATACCCATGGAGAAAGGGAAAAGCATCCTCAATAATCCTCCGATAAAGTTTATTCCGTCCAGTGTCCAACCTACTCCCATATTGCCATATCCGGAGACATCGAAGATGGCGAATGATGCCAATGCTATTCCCAGCAATATTGTCAGTACGGTCAGTGCTTTGTTTGACAATCGTCGGATGAACAAGGCATAAAGGATGTTGCCTATATACTCAAAGAACAATGACCAGCAAGGACCATTCAAGGGAAACATTTCGCCATTACCACGGACTTCATAGCCTGCTCCCGGCATTGCGGGAATAAAGAATATGGAGCAGAGAAGGGACAGCATAATCATTGATAGGGCAATATGTGTTCCGTCCCATTGTATGCATCCTTGAATGCAGAAGGTGATGGCGCCCAAAACAGCGCCCATAATTACCATCGGATGAAGACGTATCAGACGTCGCTTGAAAAAACTCTTCATTGTGAGGTTCCTGCCCCAACGGTCGTCATAAGCATACCCGATAACGAATCCCGATAGTATAAAGAAGAAATCTACAGCTAAATAGCCGTGGTTGAAGGTTTCGATAATGCTACCACCGGCAAAAGCATAGCCTTCGAATATATGATACCATATAACCATCAAGGCTGCTACGCCACGGAGCCCGTCGAGAAGGTCATAATGTGCTTTGGTGTCTGAAAAGGCAGAAGATGAAATGTGCGACATCTGTTTTTTTTCTGTTGTTTGGTTAATGTTTTCGGATCTCAAAGATACGCCATGCGAAGCGAAGTTCTTTTGCTTAAAAGCAAAAAAGAACGGCAATCTTCTATTTTTTTGCGCGTACCCGGCTGAGAGTATAGATGGAAATACCCAGGAAGGCTGCCACATATTTTAGCTTCACCCGATTTATCAGTCTGGGGTAACGGCGGTTAAATTGTTCATACCGCTCTTTGGGAGGCAGTTGGAGCCTTTCCACAAACATATGACTGAGCTCTTTGTTTACGTTCTGATGCAGTATTCTGCCCCAGTTGGCTATATCAATATATGTTTCGTAGAGAGCATTTAACTTGTCTATGTGGATGACGTAGATTTTGCAGTCCGAAAGAGTTTCAATGCTTTCTACTGACGGCTGCTGATAGTACAGTGAATCCATTCCGAAGGTTACATCACCTTCCTGGCTGAACCAAGTGGTGGTATCTTGTCCGTCGTGATGAAATACGGAACGGGTGACCCCTTCCTCAATGAAATAAACCAAACGGTCTGTCACTCCTGCTTGTACTATATAAGTTCCTTTAGGGTAGTGTCTTACCTGCATATTCATCAGCAATGCCTGAAGAGCTTCTTCGGAAACCGGATAAATCTGCCTGATTTTGTGAATGATGTTGTTCATTGGAGGGGAGCTTTTTATTCGTTTACAAACTTACATAATTTTATTAACTAAAACTGAACTTTGATATACAAATGTGTGCGTTGCCTTATAAGCGTTTATGGTATAATGGAATTTTTTTTGTAAAAGAGATGTTTGTTCTTTGAATATTGTATCTTTGTAGAAAACAGTAGCGTATGAATAAAATATTGGTAACATTATTGGCTCTAATCGGAGGTAGCTGCATTTCATTCGCACAGATGGAGACTGGAAGAGTTTCCGATACAGCTGAGGATACATTGAGAATAGAAAATGAAATTGTCGCTGTTGATACCGGATTTTACCAGTCAGTAGTCCGCTATGATACGGTGCGCTATAATTTGAAAATGCAGAGTGTTTACAAAAAGGCTTTTCAACTAAAGAATGATGTTTTTGTGGAAAAGATGAAAGAGCCGTGGTTAGATGATATTCTCAGAAATATCTTATTTAAATAACCATGAATTTGTGCTTTGCGTCATTCGGTTGACTTCCTGGTTTAACTCACTCGGTTAAACCACACTAAATTCAGCATTCTCTAAAAACAAAAATCAGATAGAAATCTTGCGATAACTATCTGATTTTCAGAAGAGCGGAAGACGGGGCTCAAACCCGCGACCCTCAGCTTGGAAGGCTAATGCTCTATCAACTGAGCTACTTCCGCAATTTTTGTGGGCAAAGATGGATTCGAACCACCGAAGGCGTAAGCCAGCAGATTTACAGTCTGCCCCATTTGGCCACTCTGGTATTTGCCCTTTTGCACTTAAGATTCTATCTCAATTCTCTCATTGAGTAGCTTTGTTTCTCAATTGCGGTGCAAAGATACGACTATTTTTGTAAACTCCAAGCAAAATCTATCATTTTTATTGCAGTAATTGCACATTCGTCTCCTTTATTACCCAGCTTGCCACCGGCGCGGTCTTCTGCTTGCTCCATAGTATTGGTAGTAATTAATCCGTAAATTACTGGTACATCGCCACTTGCGTTTAATTGGGTAATTCCTTGGGTAGCACCCATGCAAACATAGTCAAAATGTGGAGTATCTCCTCTGACAACACAACCAATTGCAATAACTGCATCGACTTCGCTGTATTCGATAAGTTGGTTGGCGCCGAAAGTCAGTTCAAAACTGCCGGGTACTGTTTTTACCAGAATATTTTCATCTTTGGCTCCATGTTTTTTTAAGGTGTCTATGGCACCTTTTAGGAGAGCGCCGGTAATATTATAATTCCACTCAGATACAACGATGCCGAATTTCATTTTTTCCGCGCTGGGTACAGAACTGAAATCGTAGTCTGAAAGATTGTGATAAGCTGTTGCCATAAATAAGGAATTAAGAATTAATAATTGAAAATTAAAGGGAGAGGAGAGATAAAAGAGGCACGGACTACACGGATTCACGGCTATTGTGTCTTTCCGTGTTTTCCGTGTAATCCGTGCCTGAGATATTTTTATAATAAGGTATATTACTTCTTCAATAGTTTGGCTTGTTCGATATACTTATCGATATCCATTGCCTGGTATGAACGGAAGTATTTATCCTTGATAGTGGTATACGCCTGGATTGCATCGTCATACTTACCTTGCTTTACCAGGATTTCTCCAGCTTGCAGCAGGTAGATGGGGCTGAGGGAGTTGTTGTCGGCTTCGTTGGCGGCTTTCAGCAGCATGGAAGCGGCTTTGTCCAGTTGGCCGAGCTGCGCATAGCAGTTACCCATAGCACCTTTCATGGCAGGAGCTACCATTTGGTCGTCTCCGTCAAAGCTGTCCAATGCTTTCACTGCTTCGTCATATTTACCGAGGTGTGCATAGCAGAGACCCATATAAGCTTTTGCAAGATTGGCTGCTTTTGTGTCGCTGTATTCGTCTGCCACTTTTACAAATCCGGCAAAACCGATGCTATCACCGTTCAGTGCTTGTGCATAAGCGTCTGCTTCGAAGTATTCTTGCCCTTTGAATAAGGCAGCTTGTGCTTTTTCTTCACGGGGGTCTGCATAAAGGTTCTTGTACATCACTACACCGGCAATGATGATGATTACTGCTACTACAGCGCCGATGATTGCTTTTTTGTTCTTAATGAAAAAGGCCTCCGATTGTGTCAGTGCATCCTCCACGTTTAAGGCTTCATTCGTCTTTTTTTGTTCTGCCATTTTTATATAATCTTTTTGTTATTATTCTTATTTATCTATTTCGACCCGCAAAAGTAAGTTTTTTATAGCTATCAACGAAATTTAGCGGCATCTTTTTTTGTTTTGTATCAGAAAACACCGAAATTATTTCTACTTTTCAATAAGCCGGGCTTCACCTCTGTATTAAAAATAAGCAGGCTTATTTTGTACTGCTTTCGGTTTTGCATTATCTTTGTAACCGAACTCATCGTTACTATAATGATACTGAAACGTATATCTATACTCAATTATAAGAACTTGGAGCAGGTGGAGCTTTCATTCTCGCCCAAGTTAAACTGCTTTTTCGGACAGAACGGCATGGGGAAAACGAACCTGCTGGATGCGGTGTATTTTTTGTCTTTCTGTAAAAGTGCCGGTAATCCCATTGATTCCCAGAATATCTGCCATGATGCCGACTTCTTTGTTATTCAAGGGTTTTATGAGGCTGCCGATGGGACTCCTGAGGAAATCTACTGTGGTATGAAGAGGCGCCAGAAGAAACAGTTCAAGCGAAACAAGAAGGAGTATACGCGTTTGTCGGACCATATCGGCTTCCTGCCTTTGGTCATGGTCTCGCCTGCCGATTCGGAGTTGATAGCAGGAGGCAGTGATGAACGCCGACGTTTTATGGATGTGGTTATCTCGCAGTACGACAAAGAGTATCTGGATGCTTTGATACGATACAATAAAGCTTTGGTGCAGCGGAATACCTTACTGAAGAGTGAACAGCCGGTGGAGGAAGAGCTCTTTCTGGTTTGGGAGGAGATGAGGCCAAAAGCCGGTGAAGTGGTGTTCCGTAAACGTGAGGCCTTTATCCGTGAGTTTATTCCTATTTTCCAGTCTTTCTATTCATTCATTTCGCAAGATAGGGAGAAGGTGGGATTAAGCTATGACTCCCATGCCCGCGATGCCTCTTTGCTGGAAGTACTGAAGGAAAGCCGTGCTCGCGACCAGATTATGGGCTATTCGTTGCGCGGTGTGCACAAGGACGAGCTGAATATGCTTTTGGGAGATTTCCCCATCAAGCGTGAAGGGTCGCAGGGGCAGAACAAGACTTATCTGGTAGCGTTGAAGCTGGCACAGTTTGATTTCCTGAAACGTACCGGGACCACTGTTCCCTTGTTGTTGTTGGACGATATCTTTGACAAGCTGGATGCCTCGCGTGTGGAGCAAATCATCAAGTTGGTGGCAGGCGACAGTTTTGGACAGATTTTTATAACCGATACCAACCGCGAACACCTGGACCGTATTCTGCATAAAGTGGGCAGTGATTATAAGATGTTCCGTGTGGAGCAGGGAACGGTTGCCGAAATGAAGGAGGAAGAGGCATGAAGCGCAATAATGCCGAACAGATAGGTGAACTTATCCGTCATTACCTCAGGCAGGAAAGTCTGGAGTCTCCGCTGAATGAACGGCGGCTTATCAGTGCGTGGCCCGAAGTGCTGGGGCCTACCATTGCCTCCTACACCCGTGAACTTTATATAAAGAACCAGGTGCTTTATGTGCACCTCACTTCTGCTGCTTTGCGCCAGGAACTGATGATGGGGCGCGAGTTGCTGGTGCGCAACTTGAATCGTCATGTGGGGGCCCAGGTCATAACGAATATCATATTCAGATGAGCATCCTCAGCTCATCTATTCTTTCAATCTTCAGTTCCTTTAATTCCCGGACTGCCCGGTCATAATACATCGGAGTTTCCAAATCCTTGTTGTCATGCGCATCCAGTCCGATGATAGCTGTACAGCCTTCATTGGCAGCGATTCGCCAGAACTCCGGGCACGGGTAGGTGGATAAGCCGTGCGCTTCATTGTAGGCTACATAGCCTATATTGTATTCCAACGGGACATTCAGGCGTGCAGCAGTACGGCAGATGTGCCGGCTGATGGTAGTGCAATGGTGGTCGAACTTCGGATAGGAGCGCATGAACAAGTCCGGATGGGCAAGGCAAGAGAATAATCCGCTTTCCATACCTTCGATGGCGCTCTCTTCGTAAAGTTCGAGCATGTCGCGGCTGTCTGTATGATGGCCGAAGTAGGGGAACTTTTCATCGGTGTGGTAGTGATGGTTTCCGAAGATGATATAGTCCAGTTGGTACTTCTTGGTTTGCTCTTTCAGCCAATGGATATATTGGGGGAAGTATTCACATTCAAGTCCTATTCTGATGTCTATCCGGTCGTGGTATTTCTTACGGAGCGTCTTGAGACTCTCCACGTAGCCGGGAAGCTCTTCGGGGAGCATCCGCATGTCGGCTACGTAGTCGGTTCGGTATTTCCAGGGAGTATGGTCTGAAAACCCGAGTATCCGGTAACCGCCTTTGATGGCACTGAGCACATAGTCTTCGTCATCTCCGGTGGCATGCATGCAGCGTGTGGTGTGTGTATGATAATTAGTTTTCATTGCGTAATGATTTCATCCATGCGTATATCAAACGGTTCCGCAGGAACTTCTTCTACGAGTTGAAACGGGAAGCAGATGCCGGCTTTGTAGGCTGATGGGATGCGGGGCAGAAGCCGGTCATAGTAACCTTTACCGCGCCCCAGGCGGTTGCCGTTACGGTCGAATGCCACGCCGGGAACCACAATGAAGTCTATGTCTGCATAGTCGGTAAATAGCTCGCCGGTTGGTTCTTCGATGCCGTATGCGCCAGGTTTCAAGTCTTCGGGTCCGGTGTACAGCCGCAGTTCCAGGTCGTCACCTACAACTACCGGAAGCAGTATCCGCTTTTCGCGGCTCCACTTCCGGATAAATTCGTGTGTGTCCACTTCGTCTTTGAGAGAGTGGTAAAGCAGTACGGTGGTTGCCGCCCTGAAAGCAGGATGTGCCTCGAGGGCGGCAAGTATTTCAGCAGACTGACGCGTAGTGGAAGAGCTGTGTCGGGTCTTCAACAAAGCTACCTGCCTGCGCAGTTCTTTTTTCCTTTCCATCATCTTTTTTATCCTCTATGATTGGTGTTGCTTCCGGAGCTTTGGGGAATGCCTCGCCACGTTCCAGAATATCCAATGCCTTCTTGACGGTAGCATCGCTCTGGTTGATGTAGCGGATGTATTGCTCCCTTCCCAGTATGTTATAGATAATGTTGCCGTAAAGACTTCTTTCCAGTAGCTTGTAGGACTTGTGGATAAGCAGGTTGCGCCGCTTTACTCCCTTGGAGTCTGCAAAACGTACAAACTGCTCCACGATACCTTGGTGGCGAAGGTACTTCAACAAATCTTCTTCATTGTCGTATTCACTCAATTTCGCACGGTTGCGGTCGGTATACTGGAAGCTGAATTGCAGAATCAGTCCCTTGTTGCTTACTTCTATCAGGTAAGAAGATACTCCGGTTGTGTCTTGCGGAACGAATACGTCCGGCATAATGCCACCGCC
>ENA-OPFH01000164-OPFH01000164.1-human-gut-metagenome-genome-assembly--contig:-NODE-164-length-11328-cov-1.328307_pt1 | contig 11328 bp, 2 predicted proteins | sample MGYA00241310_ERZ501554 | MGnify/ENA primary metagenome ERZ501554 (study PRJEB25962, sample SAMEA2042426) | human gut metagenome | biome: human gut; feature: human-associated habitat; material: faeces...
GCGTCGCAAAGCTGCCAGTGAGCGTGCGAAAGCCGCCGGATACCAGCCCCCTGTGAAAAAGTCCGGCAGTTAAAGGCACATGGCAGAGAATGTATTTGAAGCAGTCAAGCAGTCGGTCAGCACCAGAGATGCGGCAGCGTTTTATGGGATCGAGGTCAAACGAAATGGTATGGCCTGCTGTCCTTTTCACGATGATAAGAACCCCAGCATGAAGGTAGACCAGCGGTTCCACTGCTTTGGCTGCGGTGAAGATGGGGATGTGATCGACTTTACCGCAAAGCTCTTTAACCTCTCCCCAAAAGAAGCGGCGGAGAAACTGGCACAGGACTTTGGCCTGATCTATGACAGTCAGGCCCCTCCCCGCAGGAGATATGTCCGGCAAAAAACCGAGGCACAGAAGTTTCGGGAGGATCGACAGCGCTGTTATCGCGTACTGTCCGATTACTACTATCTGCTGAAAAAATGGGAAGCCGACCGTTCTCCCAGGACACCGGAGGAAGAACCGCACCCCCGCTTTGTGGAAGCAATCCAGAAGAAAACCTATGTAGAGTACCTGCTGGACCTTTTTCTTTATGAAAGTGAAGAAGAACAAAAGGCATGGATTGCAGAACACACAGCAGAAATCACACACTTGGAAAGGAGATTGAAAATCATGGCTGAGAACAAACCCACCAACCGAGAACGGCTAAGGGAAATCACAGATGGCATCGAGCAGGGGATCAAGGAACTGTTTGAGAGTGAAAAGTATATGCGCTATCTGTCCGTCATGTCCCGCTTCCACCGCTATTCGGTAAACAACACCATGCTCATCTATATGCAGAAGCCGGACGCCACATTGGTAGCCGGATACAATAAGTGGAAAGACCAGTTTGAGCGTCATGTAAAAAAGGGCGAGCATGGCATTACCATCATCGCTCCCACACCGTATAAGAAGAAAATCGAGGAGCAGAAGCTGGACCCGGATACCAAGGCTCCGATTCTGGATAAAGACGGAAAGATCGTCACAGAGGAAAAAGAAATCGAGATTCCCATGTTTCGTCCGGTCAAGGTCTTTGATGTGAGCCAGACCGACGGGAAACCTTTGCCGGAGCTTGCTTCCTCCCTTTCCGGCAATGTGCCAAATTATGAGGCATTCATGGAGGCCCTGCGCCGCAGCGCACCGGTGCCGATTACTTTTGAAGCAATGGCCGCCGATACGGACGGCTATTTTTCTGCTGATCATCAGAAAATTGCCATTCGTCAGGGCATGAGTGAGGTTCAGACGGTTTCAGCCACAGTACACGAGATTGCCCACAGCAAGCTCCATGACCCTAAAAAATATGAAATGCTACCGTCATGGAAGGTTGTGCAGGAGAGTGAAGGTGGAACCAAACATGATTTCAAGTTGGATTTTGCCACAGAAAAAGAAGCCGAACAGTTTGCTTCTGATATGGATTGGCGTTATGTAGACGAAAATCAGTTTGAATGGCGTCTTGCAGTTGAGGAAGATGCAACCGCAGAAAAACAGGCAATCAAAAATCGCCACACGGAGGAAGTGGAGGCTGAAAGCATCTCCTATGCGGTCTGCAAGTATTTTGGCATCGAGACCGGAGAAAACAGCTTCGGCTATATTGCAAGCTGGAGCCAGGGCAAAGAGCTGAAAGAGCTGAGAGCCAGTTTGGAGACCATCAACAAAACCTCCGGCACTTTGATCTCCGACATTGAGCGCCACTATAAGGAAATCTGCAAAGAGCGCGGAATCGACCCTCATGCAAAGGTAGAGCCGGAAACCGCCCTGATAGAGCAGCCAGAAGATGCCGCTAAGGTATCTGATAGACAGCAGACCGGCGATCTGACCTACTATGTAGCAGAGTGCATGGAATTTCCAAACCTCGGAGAATACCACGATAACCTGTCTTTGGAGGAAGCAATCCGCATTTATCAGGAGATTCCGGCAGAACGAATGAACGGGATCAAGGGCATTGGTTTTGAGCTGAAAGACGGAAGCGACTATGAAGGACCTTTTCCGATTTTGACCGGCCAGACCATTGACCTGGACACCATCCAGGCAATCGACTATTACCGTGATAATCCTCTGGTGCAAAAAGCGGTAAAGGAATTGGCTGCGGCAATGCCAGAAATGGAAGTGCTGGGGGCGGATGCCAACCAGCAGGAGGCTTTGTTTCTAATTGACGATGCCACCTATCTTCATATTCAGCCCTGTGACAGCGGCTGGGACTACACTCTTTACGATGCTGCGTCCATGAAAGAGCTGGATGGTGGTCAGCTGGATATGCCGGAGATTTCCCGCATGAAGGCAGTTCTCCAGATTTGTGATGACAACGATTTGGGCAGAGACTCGGTAAAATACGCACCGTTGTCCATGATTGAGACCTTGCAGGAAGCTGCCTACCAGCAGATGCAGGCAGAGGCCAGTCAGATGGCTGCTTCTTCTCAGCTGCCGGAAGCACAAGAGCAGGCGCTGGATGAATACCCTATGCCTGATGAGCAGGTATCCACACCGGATATGCAGGAATACGGCTACTCCTATGATGGGATGTTCCCTGTTACCAGAGAACGGGCGCTGGAACTGGATGCCGCCGGTTTGACCGTCTATGTGCTGCATGAGGACAATACGGAGAGCATGGTGTTTGACCCGCAGGAAATCATGGATCATGGCGGTCTTTTCGGTGTGGACCATGAGGAATGGGAGAAAAGCCCTCAGTTCCACGAAAAGGTCATGGAGCGTCAGGAACATCAGCAGGAACGCGAACAGGCATTTCTATCCCAGAACAGAGATTGCTTTGCCATCTATCAGGTGAGCCGTGACGATCCGCAGAATGTGCGCTTTATGAATCTGGATTGGTTAAAGTCCCATGACATTTCCATAGACCGCAGCAATTATGACCTCATTTACACAGCTCCGCTGAGGGAGTCTGGCACGGTACCGGAGCAGCTGGAAAAACTATATGAGCAGTTTAATCTGCAAAAACCGGCGGATTTTCACAGTCCTTCTATGAGTGTCAGTGACATCGTTGCGATCAAGCAGGATGGTAAGGTATCCTGTCATTACTGTGACAGTGTTGGTTTTACCCAGATCCCCGGATTCCTGCCGGAAAATCCGCTGAAAAATGCGGAGATGGCCGTGGAGGACGATTACGGCATGATCGACGGTATCATCAACAATGGCGCAAAAGAGCCTACGGTGGCAGAGCTGGAACAGCAGGCCCGCAACGGTCAGCCCATTTCCCTCATGGATTTGGCTGCCGCTGCCCATCGGGAGGAACGGGAAAAGAAAAAGTCCGTCATGGAGCAGCTGAAAAGCCAGCCCAAGGCAGAACACAAAAAGACAGCACCCAAAAAGAGTGCGGAAAGGGAGATTTGATATGGGAAACTTTACTTTTGAGGAAATGAACCTGATGTGCATTTACAATACCGGCAGCCGCACCGGGCTGATTGACAGTTTGCGTGAGATGCGCGGCGAGCTGGCCCCGGAGGAAACCGAGCTGCGGGAGTTGACAGACAGCGCACTGGGCAAGCTCCAGGCCATGAGTGATGCCGAGTTTGCCGAGCTGGAGTTGTATCCGGATTTTGACCAGTAAACACCATAATCGCAGGGATGGGGTGGCAATATGCCACCCCACCTTTTTACCCCAAAACTGAAAGGAGGACAGAACACTATGCCAACCAAAGCTGAACTATATGCACAGATGGCGGAGAAGGTAACAACGCAGCTCACGGGGAGCTGGCAGGAATGGGCAGGGTTTCTCACCACTGCTTCCCGTCTTTACAAGTACCCGTTCCATGAGCAGCTGATGATCTACGCCCAGCGTCCGGACGCCACCGCCTGTGCAGAGTACGATTTGTGGAATGAAAAGATGGGCCGGTATGTAAGGCGCGGCTCCAAGGGAATCGCTCTGGTGGACGATTCCGGGGACAGGCCCCGCCTGCGCTATGTTTTTGATATTTCCGACACCGGAACCCGTGAACATTCCCGCACTCCCTGGCTGTGGCAGCTGGAGGAGCGCCATCTGGATTCGGTGCAGGCCATGCTTGAGCGCACCTATGATGTTTCCGGTGATGACCTTGCCGGACAGCTCACCGAGGTAGCCGGAAAACTGGCTGAGGAATACTGGACGGAGCATCAGCAGGACTTCTTCTATATCGTTGACGGTTCCTTTTTGGAGGAATATGATGAGTTTAACATCGGAGTACAGTTCAAGGCAGCAGCCACCGTCAGTATCACTTACGCTTTGATGTCCCGCTGTGGACTGGAGCCGGAACGCTACTTCGACCACGAAGATTTCATGGCGATCTTTGATTTCAACACCCCGTCCACCATCGGGGCGCTGGGAACAGCGGTCAGCCAGATCAACCAGCAGGTGCTGCGGCAGATCGGCGTTACCGTCCGAAATGCAGAGCGCGAAGCCAACCAAGAAAGGAGCAAACAAGATGAACAATCCCATGACCTATATCCAGAACGGAGACTATCTGATTCCCGACCTGAAGCTGAGCCAGCAGCCGGAGAAACCCCTGGGCAAGTACGGCAGGATGAGGAAAACCTACCTGAAGGAACACCGTCCCATCCTCTACAACCAGATGTTGCTGAGCGAGAAGCTGTACCCGCACCTTCTGGAGATCGACGAGACCGCCCAGAGCAGACTGGAGCAGATGATGCCCCAGCTGGCGAAGGAAGCGGGAGCCACCGAGGAACTGAAAGCCAGCGATCCCATGAAGTGGGTGGGGCTGATGAACACCTGCAAAGCCCAGGCAGAGGAGATCCTGATGGCGGAGCTTATCAACAGCTGACCCTAAACCTGTTCCTCTCCGAAGCGGAACAGATCCAATCCATAGATGAAGCAGAGAATGTAGCGCATACATCCTCTGCTTTTTCTTTTGCCCAAAATGATATTGACCATGTGCTGCGTTTGGGCGGCAATACAGACCGTCAAAGGGAGCGTGTGGTTGCAGCCTTTGAAAAGCAGAAAACCACCGCTGAGATTGCCGAGATACTGAAAACGCTGTACCACGGCGGCAACGGCCTTGGCAGTGTGAGCGCATGGTATGCCGAGGATGGTATCCATCTTTCCCACGGGAAGTCTGTCCGTTATGACAGGTCTGCCCAGGTCATTTCCTGGGAGAGCGCCGCAGAGCGTATCGGGGAGCTTTTGGAGAGCGGCCAGTTTGCCTCCAATGTGGAGCTTGCAGAAGCGGCAGGCTATGAACGCTCCCTCCTTGCAGAAAAGCTCTGGTATCTGTATCACGATCTCAGTGAGGACGCCAGAAAAGCCGGATATTTGTCCTGCCTGTCAGAGATCAAAGGCAATGGTTTCCCGGAGGAGACTCGCCGCCTGACGGAGCAGCTGAGTGACCCGGCTTTCCGCCAGACACTCAAGGAAGAATACGCCGCCTTCTGGACTGCCTATCAGCAGGACCGTGACCTGCTGCGCTTTCATTACCATAGGCCAAGGGAAATCTGGGAGAACCTGAAGGACCTTGACCTGCCCCGCAGGACCTTTTCTTCAGAGCTTTCCCAAGTGCCAACCGTCCAGCACTTTATTACCGAGGATGAGATCGACGCCGCCATGACCGGCGGAAGCAGTTTCGCCGGAGGAAAAGGCCGTATCTATGCGTTCTTCATGGAAAACCATACGGATAAGGAGAAAGTGAGATTCCTCAAAGACGAGTATGGCATTGGCGGACGCTCTCATGCCCTGTCCGGCGCAACACACAGCGGCGAAGATCACGATGGGAAAGGACTGCACTATAAAAAGCAGGACTGCCCGGATGTTCACTTGAACTGGGAAAAGGTTGCCAAGCGCATTACCTCACTTGTCCAGAAAGACCGCTATCTTACCGAACAGGAACAGGCGCAGTATGACAAAATCCAGGCTGAAAAGGAACTGGCAGAAGAAGATGCCATTCAAGCACAGCAGCCGGAGGTTGAGAAAGAAACGCCAAAGCCTACCCTTGGGGAGCAGTTTGAGCAGTATAAGCCTGTGGTGACTGCCGCCATTTCCGAGGATACCGCATATCGCAATGCCTGCGGTCATTCTGACCGTGAAAATGCTGTCATCGAGGGTAATGCCGCTGTGCGCCGTGCAGTCCTTGGTTCTAAGGATATGGAGCTGATCCGACTCTATTCGGATGTGCCGGAGTTCCGCCAGCGTCTGCACCGGGAAGTGATCGACGAAACCTATCCAAAGCTCCATGAGCTTCTGCGCCCTCTTTCTCAGGAAGATATTGATACTGCCCTTTGTGCATGGAACGGCAATATCGAGAGTAAACACGCTGTTGTCCGCTATATGAAAGACCATGCAAGAGAAAAAGATACCGCCGCATGGCTGGCTCAGGAATACGGCGGCAGTAACAGCCTGTTCGTTGTCCGTGCCGGCAGCCCGGAGGAAACGCAGCTGCCCTGGCCGAAGGTACAGCGCCGGATTGCCCAGCTCATTCAGGAGGACCGGTTCTATACCGAAGAAGAACAGGACCGTTTTGACGACATCGACCCCATCGCCATCCGGGAAGCTCTGGAAGAAAGAGGGATCGTCAACGGACAGGTGACAGACCCGGAAAAACTGGACAATGCCCCGTTTATCCAACAGGTGATGTCAGATGCCGAGCAGATCGCAGATGCCGAGACAGAGCAGACTTCCGAAGTTTCCATTTCCGATGAGGAATATGACGCAGTTCGCCGCCCAATTCCGCAAAGAACCTCCTATGACCCAGCCGCCCCGGTCTATGCCGTGGGCGATACCGTGTATATCGAGGATGACGCCTATCAGATCACCGAGCTGCGGGAGGACACCGTACAGCTTCTGCCCACCGGGATGGTATATCCCATCTACCGGGCAGAGCGCAAAGAACAGTTCGAGCAGCTGCTTCGGGCAGACCGCCGCAATGCTTACTATACCGAGTTTCTTCCTATTGACCCGGACAAGGCAGATCAGGACTTGCGGGATGTATTGGCTCATGGACTGATGGATGAAGCGGATAAAAAGCAGATTTCCACGCTGCTGCAATCCGGCAGGAGCAACAGCGAGATCGCCTACTGGCTGAGCAGAGCCTATTCCGGTGAGATCGAGACACTGAATCTGGAGACCGGCGATATTGCCGATTACCGTACCACGGCACAGGGCATAGAGCTGGAAGTCATGGATGCAGAGGAAAAGCGTCTGGCTATGCTGTATTTCCGCTGGGATGAGGTTGCGCCTTTGCTGCGCGGGATGTATGCCCGTCAGCAGGACGGTTTTGGACAGGAACAGCCCCAACCGTCTGCCGAATCCCCGACCTTCCATTCCGAGACCATGGCCGTCTATCCGGGCGATAAGAACAATCTGCCTTATGATGTGGTGGTGGAACGACTGCATATCGAGGAGCCGGAGCCACCAGCCCCTGTGACTGAGCCGGAGAAAACCTTTGAGGAAGTGTTGGATGAACACCCGGTTTCCATTCAGGTCAATGGCCAGTGGCAGACCTTCCCCAATGCCAAAGCTGCCGAGGAAGCCTCCTATGAGGAATACAAGGCTAACCTGCGCCGCAATGCAAAAAACTTCCGCATTACAGATGAGCATTTGGGCGAAGGCGGTCCGAAAGCCAAGTTCCAGGCAAATGTCAATGCGATTCGTTTGCTGAAAGAGCTGGAAGCTGCCGGACAGCAGGCAAGCCCCGAACAGCAGGAGGTTCTTTCTCGATATGTGGGCTGGGGCGGTCTCTCTGATGCGTTTGACCCGGAGAAACCGGCATGGGCTTTAGAGTATGCCCAGCTAAAAGAACTGCTGACCCCGGAGGAATATGCCGCCGCCAGAAGCTCTACCCTCAACGCCCATTACACCAGCCCTACGGTCATTCAGGCCATCTATGAAGCGGTGGACCGTATGGGATTTGAGACCGGAAATATTCTGGAGCCGTCTATGGGTGTGGGCAATTTCTTCGGTATGCTGCCGGAGGAAATGCGAAACAGTCGTCTGTACGGTGTGGAGCTGGACCCGGTTTCCGGGCGCATTGCAAAGCAGCTCTATCCCAAGGCGGACATCACAGTAGGCGGCTTTGAGACCACCGACAGGCGTGACTTCTTTGACCTTGCCATCGGCAATGTACCTTTCGGTCAGTATCAGGTCAATGACAAAGCCTACAACAAGCTGAATTTCAGTATTCACAACTACTTTTTCGCCAAAGCACTGGACCAGGTGCGTCCCGGCGGCGTGGTGGCTTTTGTAACCTCCCGCTATACCATGGACGCCAAGGATTCCACCGTGCGCCGCTATCTTGCCCAGCGTGCCGAGCTGCTGGGAGCTATCCGTCTGCCTAATGACGCGTTCAAAAAGAATGCCGGTGCCGAGGTGGTATCGGACATCATCTTCCTCCAAAAGCGGGACCGCCCGCTGGACATCGTGCCGGAATGGACTCAAACCGGACAGACGGAGGACGGATTTGCCATCAACCGGTATTTTATCGACCACCCGGAAATGGTGCTGGGCAGACAGGAGCCGGTAAGCACTGCTCATGGTATGGACTACACCGTGAACCCTATCGAGGGACTGGAGCTTTCCGACCAGCTGCATGATGCGGTGAAGTATATTCATGGCACTTATCAGGAGGCAGAGCTGCCGGAGCTGGGCGAAGGCGAAGCCATTGACACCTCCATTCCTGCCGATCCTAATGTGAAGAACTATTCCTATGCCATTGTAGACGGGCAGGTGTACTACCGGGAAAACAGCCGCATGGTGCGCCCGGATCTCAATACCACCGCAGAAGCCCGCGTAAAAGGTCTTGTGGGACTGCGTGATTGTGTGCAGGAACTGATCGACCTTCAGATGGATGCAGCGGTTCCGGACAGCACCATTACCCAAAAGCAGGCGGAACTGAACAGCCTCTATGACAGCTTTTCTGCAAAATATGGCCTTATCAATGACCGTGCAAACCGACTGGCCTATGCAGATGATTCTTCCTATTACCTGCTCTGTGCGCTGGAAGTCATCGACGAGGACGGAAAGCTGGAGCGCAAGGCGGATATGTTCACCAAACGAACCATCAAGCCCCATCAGGCGGTGGCTGTGGTGGATACGGCAAGTGAAGCACTGGCGGTGTCCATCTCGGAAAAAGCCTGCGTGGATATGGACTATATGAGCCAGCTTACCGGAAAAACAAAAGAAGAACTGGCCGGAGAGCTGCAAGGCGTAATCTTCCGTGTACCGGGACAGCTGGAGCAGGACGGAACGCCCCATTATGTGACTGCTGATGAATACCTTTCCGGCAATGTACGCCGCAAACTGCGTCAGGCGCAGCGGGCGGCACAGCAGGACCCGGTTTATGCAGTCAATGTGGAAGCTCTTACCGCCGCCCAGCCCAAAGACCTGGATGCGTCGGAGATCGAGGTGCGTCTGGGCGCTACCTGGATTGACAAGGAATATATCCAGCAGTTTATGTATGAGACCTTTAATACCCCGTTTTATCTCCAGCGCAGTATCGAGGTCAACTATTCGTCCTTTACCGCTGAATGGCAGATCAAGGGGAAATCTTCTGTATCCTACAACGATGTGGCAGCTTATACCACCTACGGAACCAGCCGCGCCAACGCCTACAAGATTTTAGAGGACAGCCTGAACCTGCGGGATGTCCGCATCTATGACACCATAGAGGACGCAGACGGAAAAGAGCGCCGCGTGCTGAACGCCAAGGAGACCACCCTGGCGGCTCAAAAACAGCAGGCGATCCGGGAAGCCTTTAGGGACTGGATCTGGAGAGACCCGGAGCGCCGCCAGACTTTGGTGAGCCAGTACAACGAGGAAATGAACTCTACCCGTCCCCGTGAATATGATGGCAGCCACATCACTTTTGGAGGCATGAACCCGGCCATTACCCTGCGGGAACACCAGAAAAGCGCCATTGCCCATGTGCTGTATGGAGGAAATACCCTGTTGGCACATGAAGTAGGCGCAGGCAAAACTTTTGAAATGGTAGCTGCTTCGATGGAAGCCAAACGCCTGGGACTGTGCCAGAAATCTCTCTTTGTGGTTCCAAACCATCTGACCGAGCAGTGGGCGTCGGAGTTTCTGCGTCTCTATCCTTCCGCCAATATCTTAGTCACCACCAAAAAGGACTTTGAGACCCATAACCGAAAGAAGTTCTGCGCTCGTATTGCGACGGGTGATTATGATGCCATTATCATGGGACACAGCCAGTTTGAGCGTATCCCCATCAGCCGGGAGCGTCAGGAACGGCTTCTCTATGAGCAGATCGACGAGATCACCGAGGGGATTGCAGAGGTACAGGCCAGTGGCGGCGAGCGTTTTACCGTCAAGCAGCTGGAGCGTACCAGAAAGTCTCTGGAAGCCAGACTGGAAAAGCTGCAAGCCGAGGGGCGAAAAGACGATGTGGTAACCTTCGAGCAGCTGGGTGTGGACCGTTTGTTTGTGGACGAGGCCCACAACTATAAAAACCTGTTTCTATACACAAAAATGCGGAATGTGGCTGGTCTTTCCACATCGGACGCGCAGAAATCCTCCGATATGTTTGCCAAGTGCCGCTATATGGATGAGATCACCGGAAACCGTGGCGTGATTTTTGCCACCGGCACCCCGGTCAGCAACTCCATGACCGAGCTTTACACCATGCAGCGTTATCTTCAGTATGAACGCCTGCAAGAACTGAACATGACCCACTTCGACTGCTGGGCTTCCCGATTTGGGGAGACCGTCACAGCATTGGAGCTGGCACCGGAAGGCACCGGCTACCGGGCAAGAACGAGATTCAGCAAGTTTTTCAACCTCCCGGAACTGATGTCCATGTTCAAGGAGGTTGCGGACATTAAAACTAGCGACCAGCTTCATCTGCCGGTGCCGGAGGCAAAGTTTGAAACCGTGGTGGCAAAGCCGTCCGAAATTCAAAAGGAAATGGTGCAGGAACTGAGCAAACGTGCTGCAGAAATCCACTCCGGTGCAGTGGATGCTTCCGTGGACAATATGCTCTGCGTCACAAACGACGGCAGAAAAATCGGCTTGGACGTTCGCCTGATGAACCCCATGCTGCCGGACGATCCCAACAGCAAGCTGAACGTCTGTGTGCAGAACGTGCTGAAGATTTGGGAGGAGGGCAAGGATCAGAAGCTGACCCAGCTTTTGTTCTGCGACCTCTCTACCCCGAAAAACGATGGCAACTTCAACGTCTATGACGATATTCGCAAAAAGCTGAGCGCTGCCGGTGTGCCGGAAAACGAGATCGAGTTCATCCACAATGCTGACACCGAAGCAAAAAAGGCGGCGCTGTTCTCCAAAGTGCGCTCCGGCGATGTGCGAGTTTTGCTCGGAAGCACGGCGAAAATGGGAGCGGGCACCAACGTCCAGTCCC
>ENA-OPFH01000166-OPFH01000166.1-human-gut-metagenome-genome-assembly--contig:-NODE-166-length-11236-cov-3.025490_pt1 | contig 11236 bp, 10 predicted proteins | sample MGYA00241310_ERZ501554 | MGnify/ENA primary metagenome ERZ501554 (study PRJEB25962, sample SAMEA2042426) | human gut metagenome | biome: human gut; feature: human-associated habitat; material: faeces...
TTTCTGTTTTTTATCCCAACTGGCTTATAATTCGGAAATTTTATCTAAATTTGCAACATTATCAATACTCATATTTTAATTTATGCAAAAGAAGCTTATCATGGCCCTGGCTGCCTTAGGCACGGTCTCGGCGGGTTATGCCCAGCGAGACTCTGTCAACATTGGCGAGCAGGCCTTTACCTTCACAGAGGCACAGCTTGGCGAAGACGAGAACGTGACACAGAGCGTGTCGATTATCTCTTCCAGCACCAACGCCTATGCCAACGGGGTGGGATACCGTTGGAGTCCCGTGAGATTCAAGTACAGGGGCTACAACGCCAAGTACAACGAGATGTACATTAACGGCAACCCGGCCAACGACGTGGAGCGTGGCGACTTCCGCTACTCTTTCGTGGGCGGACTCAACAACCAGACGCGCAACATGGAGTCGGCACTGCCTTTCGAGGGAAACAACTTCACAATGACTGCGCTCGGCGGAAGCAACAACTACAACTTCCGTCCATCGGCAATGCCCGTGGGCCAGAAATTCTCGCTGGCCGGCGCCAACCGCAACTACACGGCGCGCGCCATGTACTCTTACAACTCCGGCCTCAACAACAACGGTTGGGCGTGGTCGGCAGCCCTGACTTACCGATGGGCAAACCGCGGCTACGTGGAAGGCATGTTCTACAACTCGCTGAGCTATTTCCTCGGGTTGGAAAAGGTGTTCTCCAACCGCCACTCGCTGTCGCTTGTCACGTGGGGCAACCCCACTGAGCGTGCCACGCAGAGCGCGTCGACCGACGAGATGTATTGGCTCGCAAACAACTACAACTACAACCCCAACTGGGGATACCAAGACGGCAAGAAGCGAAACTCACGCGTGGTCAACGACTTCGCGCCGGCGGCCTTGTTGACCTGGGACTTCAAAATCGACGACAACACCAAGCTGACCACGTCGCTGCTGGGCAAGTATGCCATGTATAGCAGCACACGCCTCAACTACAACAACGCCACCAACCCCGCGCCAGACTATTATAGCCTCATGCCAAGCTATTTCTATAATGTATGGAACAAGGACGACAGCGACACCAACACGCCGTCGGCCCTCGATTCTTGGCAGGCCGCCGTCGACTTCTTCAGGTCGTCGAAGGCCAACAGGCAAATCAACTGGGACAAGCTTTATTATTCCAACAAGATGGCATCGGCACAGGGCGCTGACGCCATGTATTACCAGCAGGCTTACCACGACGACCAGCTCGCCTTCAGCCTTTCATCGTCGCTCCACAAGGACTTCTCGTCAAGCAGCTCGCTTAACGTCGGCGTGAACCTCAGCACCAACAAGGGCATGCACTATCAGACCATGGAAGACCTGATGGGAGCAACCTCTTTCCACAACTCCAACTATTATGTCATCGGCACCTACACCGAGACTGCCCCGGAGGCGTTCTACGACCTCAACGACGGCAGCACGCCAAAGCTCGTGAAGGAAGGCGACCGCTTCGGCTACGACTACAACGTCTTCGTGAACCGCGCGCAGGCATGGACGGGATACGAGCTTAGCCTCGACCGCGCAAAGCTGTTCGTAAGCGGACGCATTGGCGGCACGTCGTTGCAGCGCGAGGGAAAGATGCGCAACGGTCTCGCGGCCAACAACTCGTATGGCAAGAGCGAGAAGGCTTACTTCCTCGACGGAGGCGGCAAGGCCGGCATCAGCATCAACGCCGGACGTGGCAACACCATCTACCTCGGTGGCGGATATGAGTGGAAGGCGCCAACGGCCAACGTGGCGTTCGCCTCTCCGCAAATCAACAACGACTTCGTGAAAGACCTCTCTAACGAGAAGATATTGTCGGCCGAGGTGGGCTATCAATACCAGACAAGCTGGCTGCACGCCAACATCCAGGGCTACTACTCTCGCCTTCAGGATGTCACGGAATACAGCATGTTCTACTATGACAACGCCAACTCGTTCTCTTACGTGTCGCTTTCGGGCATCAACAAGCATTACTATGGCGTGGAACTCGGCCTTGACTTCAAGGTGACGTCCGCGTTCAGCATCAAGACCCTTGCCACTGTCAGCGAGGCCAAGTATGCCAACAACGCCAACGTGCGCTACATGCTATCCGACGACGGCAAATACTACGATGACATCGTGGTCAACAAGAACATGCGCGAGGGCGGAACGCCGCTGTCGGCCTACTCCATCGGCCTGTCTTACAACACCAACGGCTGGTATCTCGACCTTATCGGCAACTACTACGACCGCATATACCTTTATTATACTCCTGTCAGCCGTTACTACTCCAACCTCCCTATCGCAAAGGACGAGAACGGCAACACCATCGTAGACGAGGACAACAAGCCCATGCGCGACCTCTCAAAGGTTCCGTCGCAGGCCAAGGGCAAGGGTGGCTTCATGCTCGACGCATCAATCGGCAAGAGCATATACATCGGCAAGCACCAGATGTCTTTCAACCTCACGCTCACCAACATTCTCAACAATCGCAAGATCGTGACCGGTGGCATGGAGCAGAACCGCCAGTCGTACGACGACAGCGGAGAGGCCATTAGAACCTACAACTTCATCAACAACCCGAAGAAGTTCTATGTGAACGGCATCAACGGCATGCTCAACATAACTTATAAACTCTAAACAAAGGTGAGAACCATGAAGAACACAATTAATATAAAGACGATATACCTCCTGATCTTTGCCTTGGCGTGCACGCTTTTCTCATCGTGCATGAACGGCGACTGGGACGAGCCCGACTTCAATGGCGCAGCGCCTTATGGCAACAACAGCCTGACGGAGCAGAACGTCATCACCATAGCTGAGCTCATAAAGAAATACCCTAACGTATTCGCGTCGACCGACCAAAACAAGCAGATAGACGAGGACATCATGATAAAGGGCCGTATCACTGGTAACGACGTGGGCGGCAACATCTATAAGCAGGTGACGCTGCAAGACAACACCGCGGCCATTATCATCGCCATAAACGAGGGCGGCTTGAACGGATACCTTGCCGAGGGCAGCGAGATTCTCGTAGATCTCAAGGGGCTCTACATCGGCGGCTACCGCAAGCAGCCAGAGATAGGCGCGCCCTACAACGGCAGCAGCATAGGCCGCATGCAGAAAGACATCTGGGCAAAACACTTCAAGATCCTCGGCTCGCCAGACGCCTCGCTGATTCAGCCCGTCGACTTCAACACAATCAAAAAAGAGATGGATGCCAACTGCGCCAAGCTCGTCACCTTGAAAGACGTAACGTTCAAGGAGGCCGACGGCAAGGCGACATTCACCACGGGAACCGCACAGGGCAACGCCGTGAACCAAGAGCTTGACGGCTATGGCTCGAAAGTGGTTATCAGGACGAGCACCTACGCCGACTTCGCGGCCATGACCTTGCCGTACGACAGCGAGGCAAAGAAGAAGCTCAAATGCGACATCACGGGCATCGCCACGCGCTACAACTCCACTTGGCAAATACTCATCCGCAAGACAAGCGACATCGTGGTGAAGAAATGAGGCCATCAACTACATTATTAATAAACACATTCAAGAATAAAACACAAGAATAAATATGAAAGCGATTTTTAAATTAGCATTTGCCTTCGCTGCCCTTCTTTCGTTCGCGGCATGCTCCGACGTGCCCATGCCTTACGAGCAGCCTGGAGATAACCCCAAAGGCGACGAGCCATCAACCGAGACCTATCTTGACGAAAGCTTTTCTTCCGACTTTGGCAAGTTTACTAATGTCACGGTTAAAGGTAACGCATGGGCCATAGACTACCAGACGGCAAAAGCTACGGGCTATGACAACAATAGCAAGAAAACAACTGAGTCAGAGGCATACCTTGTATCTTCACCAATAAACTTGTCAAAGTCAACGGCTGCACATTTGCAATTCGAATACATACTCAGATATGTAAAAGAAGGCCAAACAGAAAACAAGGTACTCATCACCGACAACTACACAGGCGACCCCACCACAACCACATGGACAGACATCTCGGGAACTATGACAGAGGGATCCGACTGGACAACCTTCTCCACATACAAGAAAAACATTCCTACCTCTTTTATCGGCAAGAGCAGTGTTGTCGTGGCCATGATGTATTCATGCACAACCACATCATCCACCATCGAGGTGAAGAACCTCACTCTCAAGGAGGGCACCGTGGATGAGGGCGGAAACACACCCGAGACACCCAGCGATGCACTTAACACACCCGAGACGGCTTGGACTGTAGCCGAGGCCATCAAGAAGATTGAAGCCAACGGTGGAGAAGCACTCAACGGCGAGGCCTATGTGAAAGGCATCATCTCGTCTGTAGACTACTATAACGATACTTACAAAAGTCTCTCCTACTACATCTCCGACAACGGCACCTCTAACAACACCTTGCAGATTTACTCAGGCAAAGGCATCAATGGTGCCGACTTCAACTCAAAGGAAGACCTGAAAGCTGGTCAAACCGTCGTGGTAAAGGGTATTTTGAAAGCCTTCAACGGAAAGAACGAGATGGACAAAAACAATACGCTCATCTCCGTGAGCGAGGGAGGTTCAACACCAGATACTCCTTCCACAGGCGAGGCCGTGACAATCAACGGCACAACCGTCACACTCACCAACAAGGCAGCAACAGCAGGAACAGAAACTACCACTATCGACCTCAACACATTAGGACTCGAAAATGGGAAAGCTGTCACAGAGATAACGTTCCCAGATGGTACAAAATTGAAATTCGACAAGGGCACAGGAACAACCGCGCCTGCATTCTATGAAAAGACAAAAGGCATTCGTGTGTATCTTAACAACACATTGACATTCGCAGCTTCAAAAAAGATCGCGAAGATTGAATTCACTTGCGACAAGTACGGAAGCACACCCTATGTTGGCAACGTGGCAGCAACGGTCACTTTCTCAAGCGATGGTGCCGTATACACTAATTCCGACCCCAATGCCGAGAAAGGTGGCGTGCAACTTAGGGTACAGACCATCACCATCACTTACGCCAAGTAAGAAATAATTAATGTAAAGCGAAAGCCCTCATAACAATAACGATATAATTCTATGAACGACAAATATAAGATACCATATATCAACAGCGTTATTAGGGCTTTCGCCAAGCGTTTCAGCCTTGATTTGCAATCCTCATTTCATTATCTCTGGAACTTCAATGGAATTAAGTTCCTCAACGACTATTACGACATTGAACATTTACTGTCAATCGATGACGCTGTTGATGATTTAATAGTGTTATGTCAAAAGAATGGGGGAAAATTAGCATGAGACTATTCCATGGCACAAATGCCGATTTCGATAAGATTGACATCACCAAGTCAAATCCTTGGAAAGATTTTGGGAAGGGATTTTACCTGACTGACATCTACGAGCAAGCACTAAAGATGGGCAGGAGAAAGACTCTTATCTTTGGAGGATGCCCTATCGTACAAGAATACGAGTTCGACGAAGAGCATCTGCACGAAGGTTTGCTTAAGGTCTTATCATTTGACAAGCCTAACGAGGAATGGGCCAAATTCATTTTCATGAATAGAAACAAGAGGTTTCATGAAAAGAAACATGATTATGATATAGTTTACGGCCCAATAGCTAACGATGGAGTAGCATATCTTTTAGGCAGATATGATGAAGGTTCGTTGAACTTAGAAGAATTGGCAAGGATGTTAGAATTCAAACATCTGAACAATCAATATTATTTTGGAACAGAAAAGGCAATATCATTGCTAAGGAGGATATTATGACAAACTTTCAAACATCATCGTTTCTCATTAATCATACCGTGGATCAAATGACCCAATTCCTTACGGAAGATTATAATTTGGACATACCCACGGCACTAAATGTCATCTATAATTCAAGGACTCTGTCCCTCCTGCAAAACAAGGAAACAGAACTGTTCATAGAAAGTCCTTCGTATGTATACGAACTATTGAAAAAGGAGTACCTGACTGGAAAACTCAACTAAAAATGAGGTTTTAAGGGCAAAGGTAGATAAATATCCACCTAATTCCTTGGCAGATGGGAATATTCTTAGTAACTTTGCACACGATATAGCATTAGCAAATATTATTAACAAGTTACATATTAGAACAAAATGAAAAAAGGTATTCATCCAGAAAACTATCGCCCCGTCGTGTTCAAGGACATGTCCAACGGCGATATGTTCCTTACAAAGTCTACATGCAAGACTACAGACACAGTAGAGTTTGAAGGCGAGACTTACCCAGTGGTCAAGGTAGAAATCTCAAGCAGCTCTCACCCATTCTACACGGGCAAGAGCAAGCTCGTCGACACAGCAGGTCGCGTGGACCGCTTCATGAACCGCTACGGCAAGCTGAAGAAGTAATACTTTATTCTACAAGCATAAAGACATTTGAAAATGCGGTCGGACGTAGTTGCATATGCGTCCGGCCGCATTTTCTGCTTATTAGGCAGAACCTGTTAATTTACATTCACCATGAAGAACCATTGGAAGTCGGCGGCATGGATGCTGCTCGTGTTAGCCTCACTCTTCACCGCATGCTCGGAGAGCGACAACCTGCCCAAGCCAAGCAAGGGAACCGAGACAGGGGCCAACGACAACGCCAACCCCACAAAGCAAAACAGCAACTACGCACGCCTTGAGTTCCCCCACGTCAAGACCGACGGCAACAACCTCGTAGTGGTGCACAGCACCACGGAGTATGGCGTGAACTTCTCCGTGGAATGGGATTGCGACAAGAAGGCGCAACGCTGGACGTGCTATGAAATGGACGCGAGAACCAGCACAAAGAACTGGAAACGCAAAAACTGGGACACGACATCATGGGGCGGTGACCCATTCCAGGAAGACAAGGACATACCGGAACAGTATCGCACGACACTTGACGACTACCATGGCTCAGGCTATGACCGTGGGCACATCTGCCCATCGGCCGACAGGCTGAACTCCAAGGACGCCAACGAGCAGACTTTCTACCTCAGCAACATGCAGCCACAGGTCAACGGCTTCAACACGGGCGTCTGGGCCACAATGGAGAGCCGGCTCCGCACAGTCTGGAACACCTCAAAGTATCGCGACATGCTCTATGTTTGCAAGGGCGGCACGATAGACAAGAGCTCGCAAATAGCTGGTTACGCAAAGAACAAGCTCATCGTGCCAAAATATTTCTTCGCCGCGATACTCGCCGTCAAGGACGGACAATACAAGGCCATCGGACTGTGGTTTGAGCACAAGAAGAACAACGACAAGCACCTGTCAAACTACGTAGTGCCAATAGACGAACTGGAGAAGCTCACCGGCATCGACTTCTTCTGCAACCTCCCCGACAAGACGGAGAAGAAGGTGGAGTCGGCAACCAAAGCCGAGATGCTTATCGACTGGGGATTGTGAAATTATCCAACTCCGAGATAAATCTGAAAATCGTTTATCGTGGACGTCAAGCCACAGTTTGACGCGCACGGCGATTTTCAGATTTTTCGTTTATACCCCTACATACCGAGCCGTTACGGCTGTTCACCGGAACACGACGCGAGCGCCAATTGGCCTTAGCCGTGATATGCCACCGGCTTTCCATGGCAACAAATCTTTACATGTTCCGCCATGAGCATGACCTGATATAATTGCTCAAAAACTTCTTGGATAAACAAAATAAAATCAGTAACTTTGCCTTTCGTAAGAAAGTATCAGGCTCCATGCGATTTACAAACAAGGACATCAATGCATCATCAGCGGTTACGGGATTCGCCGCCGGCATCTTCGCGGCTATTTTCTACGGCACCAATCCCTTGGGCGCGTTGCCACTTTACGCTGACGGCATCACCTCTGGCAACGTCTTGTTTTATCGTTACGGCCTCTCCGTGGCCTTTTTTTTCCTATGGCTTATCATGCGTGGCGAATCGCTGATAATAAAGCGTGGACACGCCATCAAGCTCGCCGTGCTCGGCATGATGTTCGCCATGTCGTCGCTGACGCTCTTCGAGAGTTTCCACTACATGAATGCCGGCATAGCCTCAACCATACTCTTTTCCTACCCCATCATGACGGCCCTCATCATGGTGATGTTCTACCATGAGCGCGTCAGTTGGCGCACGACCTTTGCCATAGTGCTTGCCATCTCCGGCATAGCCTTGCTTTACCGTGGCGGAGGCCCGGGAAGCGACACGCTGTCGTCTACAGGCGTGCTGCTTGTGCTGTTCTCTTCCCTGCTCTACGCCCTTTACATAGTCTACGTAAAGCAGTTCAAGGTAGAGGGCATGTCAAGCGTGAAGTTCACCGCGTGGGTCATCTTTTTCGGGTGGATATGCATCATGGCGTTCATGGCATTGAAGGGTGAGGCCCTGCAAGTGCTCCATGGCACTCAATGGATTTGGGGCATACAGCTGGCATTGCTGCCCACGGTGCTCAGTCTTTTCCTCATCAACGTGGCCATAAAGAGCATCGGATCCACGCCTACGGCGATAATGGGAGCCCTGGAGCCGCTCACCGCGGTGGTGATATCCTGCACGCTCTTCGGCGAGGAGTTCACCCTCCGCCTGGCAATAGGCATCATACTGATACTCTCGGCGGTAATGCTCGTCATCATAAAAAAGAAACAACACAACTAAGTAAATATTCTCCAGAGTCACATGACATATCATTACGATTTCCTCATCATCGGCGGTGGCGTAGCCGGTATGAGCTGGTATTTTGTTAGTATATGAATGTACAATACCGAAATTAAATTCTTTTTCGTTTATTCTGTCGCCATCATCTGCAAGACCACTCTCGACGAGGCCAACACCGCGAAGGCGCAGGGCGGCATAGCCTCGGTCACCAACCTCGCCGTGGACAACTTCGACAAGCACATCCACGACACCATGGTGGCTGGCGACTGGCTTTCCGACCCCAAGGCCGTTGAGCATGTGGTGCGCAACGCCCCCGACGCCATAAAGGATCTCGTGAAGTGGGGTGTCAACTTCGACAAGAAAGATGACGGATCGTTTGACCTGCATCGCGAGGGCGGACACTCTGAGTTCCGCATCCTGCACCACCAAGACGACACGGGCTTCGAGATTCAACGTGGCTTGATGGCAGCCGTCAAAAGCAACCCCGACATAACGGTGCTCGAAAACCACTTCGCCGTGGAGATAATCACCCAGCACCATCTCGGCCAGGAGGTGACACGCCGCACGCCCGACATCGAGTGCTATGGCGCTTATGTCATTAACCCAGAGACTCAGAAAGTGGACACGTATCTCTCTCGCGTCACCCTCATGGCAACAGGTGGCACGGGCGCGGTCTATGCCACGACGTCAAACCCGGAAATAGCCACGGGCGACGGCATAGCGATGGCTTATCGCGCCAAGGCCACGGTGAAAGACATGGAGTTCGTGCAGTTCCACCCCACCGTGCTCTACAACCCGGCGGAGACGCACCCTGCCTTCCTCATCACGGAGGCCATGCGCGGATATGGAGCTATACTCAAGTTGCCCGACGGAACGGAGTTCATGCAGAAATATGACCCGCGCCTGTCGCTCGCGCCACGCGACATCGTGGCACGCGCCATAGACCACGAGATGAAGATCCACGGTCTCGACCACGTGTGCCTCGACGTGACGATGAAAGACCCGGAGCAAACGAAGAAGCATTTCCCGCATATCTACGAGAAATGCCTGTCCATCGGCATCGACATCACCAAGCAGATGATACCGGTATGTCCGTCGGCCCACTACATGTGCGGCGGCATCAAGGTGGACCTCAACGCCGAGAGCTCCATACATCGCCTCTATGCCGTGGGCGAGTGCTCATGCACAGGCCTGCACGGCGGCAACCGACTGGCTTCCAACTCGCTCATCGAGGCTGTGGTCTACGCCAAGAGCGCTGCCGAGCACGCCATCGAGAACATAGACAACTACCATTTCGAGGAGGACGTGCCAGAGTGGAACGACTTCGGAACGCTCACCAATGAGGAGAAGGTACTCATCACGCAGGATGAGAAAGAGGTGGGACAGGTGATGTCTACCTACGTGGGCATCGTGCGCTCCAACCTCCGCTTGAAGCGTGCGTGGACCCGCCTCGACATGCTCTACGAGGAGACGGAGGACCTCTTCCGCCGCGTCAAGCCAACACGCGACATCTGTGAGCTCCGCAACATGATAAACGTGGGCTATCTCATCACGCGCCAGGCCATAGAGCGACACGAGAGCCGCGGACTGCACTACAACATAGACTACCCACGCACCGACAAGCCTACGGAAAAATAAACACATGCCAAGCAACCATGGACTCAATAGAATCTTTGAAAAATAAAATTAAAGAATTAGCCAATTCGCGCCACGCCCTCATCCTTGCCCATTACTACACACGTCCTGAGATACAAGAGGTTGCCGACTTCATTGGCGACTCACTTGCCTTGGCGCGCAAGGCCGCAGATACCGACGCTCCCGTGCTGGTGATGTGCGGCGTGCATTTCATGGCAGAGACATGCAAACTGCTCTCGCCCAACAAGATTGTGCTTGAGCCAGACCCATCAGCCGGCTGCTCGCTGGCCGACAGCTGCAAGGCCAACGACCTTGCACAATACAAGAAAGAGCATCCCGGATACAAGGTAATAAGCTATGTCAACACCACGGCGGCGGTGAAGGCCCTGTCCGACTGTTGCGTCACCTCTGGCAATGCCGTGAAGGTCATCAACAGTCTGCCCAAGGACGAGAAACTGATTTTCGGTCCCGACTACAACCTCGGCAACTACATCAACTCCATCTCCGGTCGCCAGATGCTACTCTGGAACGGCGGTTGCCACGTGCACGAGAAGTTCTCCGTCAACGCCATACTCGCCTTGAAGAAGCAATATCCCGACGCCATCGTCATGGCGCACCTTGAGTGCAAGGCTCCCGTGCTCGCCTTGGCCGACGTGAAAGGCTCCACGGCGAGCATGCTCACCTACGCCAAGGCTCACCCAGAGCAGAAACAGTTTATCGTGGCTACCGAGGCCGGCATACTGTTCGAGCTGAGCAAGCAGTGCCCCGACCAAGAGTTCATACCCGTGCCTCCAGAGGTCACGGAGGGCGAGAACGGCATTGGCGCCACGAAAGCCGAGGGCGGCATACCCGCGTCGTGCGCTTGCAACGAATGCGAGTTCATGAAGCTCAACACCTTGGAGAAGATCATCAAATGCCTGGAAACGCTCCAGCCGCAAGTGACAATCCCTGAGGACATAGCCCGCGAGGCGGTAAAGCCAATAGAGAAAATGCTGAGCCTCTCC